>JAESFP010000182.1_pt1 | contig 27156 bp, 32 predicted proteins | sample 9266181 | NCBI WGS metagenome assembly JAESFP01 (sample SAMN14502547, study PRJNA617102) | algae metagenome | isolation source: Pegethrix bostrychoides GSE-TBD4-15B and co-occurring heterotrophs from... | place: USA: Grand Staircase-escalante National Monument, Utah | collected 2006-08-15 | reverse complement strand
CTGTGCGACGAGTATCACAGAGGTCGGCAAAGGCTTCGACGATAGCAAGTTGAGGCATCGAGGTCAGGGTTTGAGAGATGGCCTAACTACCATATCAGTTTCACAATTGGAATGAAATAGCCCTGCATCAATGTCAATATTTTCATAGAGAGCAGTGATTTCAATTTGAGCTTCAAATGCACTCAAAGACAATGTGACATTCGGATCATCGTATTCTGATAGCAGCCATTGATTAGCAGCCGTTTTCACATAGTGTTCTACATGGATACTGTACTGATCGATGAGAAGATATTCGCGGAAGCTGTCAATAGTACGGTAAGCAGAAAACTTGTCGCCGTGATCATAATCTTGGGTTGATTTGGATAGCACTTCAGCAATAAAGTAGGGATTTGTCACAGTGTCGGTACGCCCCGTTTGAAGCTGTAGCGGTTTTTCGACAATCATGACATCGGGATAGGTGTAAAGATTGCGATTGGGAATCCAAAGCCGCTGATCGGCTCCGAAAATCCTATAGGGTCTGCCTCGTAAAGCAGATTTGATAAGGGCTGCAAGATTAATTGCCAATTCATTGTGGTCAGGGGTGCCCCCGGTCATAGGAATAATAGCTCCATTGCGGTATTCACTGCGGGTTGCAGATGCAAGCTCAAGTTCAAGGTACTCATCGGGGGTGTAGATTCGCTGTTCAAGTGCCTGTGTCATGGTGGGGGTGCAGCTCCTAATGTTTCAAGTGGTTGATTGATCAATTCAATGGTTGCTTCCTCACTCTGGTGGTATTTGTTGAATAATTTCCATAGTTCTTAATATTTCCACTTATTCTTGATTCTGACTGACAGATGGCTATCCCGGATTAACAAATATAGAAAATAAGACTGATAATCCTCTGAGTTGGGTTGGGCGGCTGGCTGTGATCGGGCTTTACCGATTGTGTCTCACCCATTGTCCCTAGATTACGTCCCCACGAGGACTTGCGGCATAACTACTATGTAGACGTACAACATCCGCATATCTACCCTTCAGCAAGCATATAGACGGACTGCATCCAACTATATAGCCGCTAGAACTATTTAGGCAGACAGCTATCCGCATATCTGCCTAAATCGGGTATTTAGACGGACAACTATCCGCATACTAGCCCTCATATCCATTTGGGCGGATAAGCTTCAGCAATTCTTTAGATGAGCCACCTGCCTAGCCCAATCTCACCAAACGTAAAAATTCTCTCATTCCCACTTGCGCTAAACCAGGGTTTCAGCTTATGATTTTCCAACTGATTGCGTGAAGTGGTCAGGACAGAAAAGCTTAAGGCGTCGCTGACTAGAAGTGCGGCAAACACCGCTAGCCAGCTAACCCGACATCCCGTTTACACCGGGAGACAAGGCTGAGTCGATTTTACATCGCGCTCGCTTCGTTTTACACGCATGTGGTTAGGTGACTCAACGCCTTGAGCTTTCAAACCCATACCCAAAAATACGAGGGAAATACTATGTCTAGGGAGTTCAACGAACTGCTGCCAGAGTCGCTTGGCCATCAGGCGCAGATTTGGATCGTCGGCACGCGAGAGCAGGTAAACCACATCATCAGCGAGATGTACGTGCGGCAGATGATTGCCGACCGCAGCCAATTCTCGCCGATGGTTCCTGTGCCGTTCGCGCAAGGCAAATTCATGAGCGTGCTGCTGCGATAATTGCATCCGTCTCTGCCCTTCATCAGCCTCCAGGCGACGAGCAGGGGCAGAGCTTTCTTCAGATCTGAGATAATAGAAAAAACGCTGCTGCGGAATTCGATATGCCCCTCTCACAGCCCAAGCCCTTTGCCCTGCAAATCCCGCCGCTAGAAAATGGCGACCGCCCCACCCAGACCGAATCTGAGCCACACCAGACCTTCGTCCAGACGCTCGCAGGGCAGATATAAATGGCGCGAACTGGCTATACGCTCCCCGTTTTCGCTGTAGCAGCAGCTAAAGCAGCTCTGCTGCGGTTGCAGTCTATCGAGTCTGTGCCGCAGGTGACGCTCGATCTGCTGCCCGACTCTGCCGAAATCCCAATTCAGCAATTAACGTTATTGGACGCTCAAAGCGCCGTTGCCATTACCATCAGCGATCCCGGCGACAACCTCGACCTGACCCGCGATACGCCGATTTGGGCTTGGGTCAGGCTAGAGCCACGTCAAGACCAGCCGCTCATTTTAGAAGCAGGTGAAGGCTTGGGCAGAACTGCGGCAGGCGATCCGGCCATCTACAGCTATGCGCGGCAGTTATTTGACGCGAATCTGCTGCCCTTGATTGCAGCCAACCAAACGCTGCGGGTCACGATCATTTTGCCTGCGGGTCGCCAGCTCGCCCAGCGCACCTCGAACGCGGCTTTTGGCGTACTGGAAGGGCTGTCGCTGCTGGGGACAAGCGGCATCTCGCAGCCTCTCTCGGCGGCAGAACATCTGAAAGAGCTACGGCTGGCGCTGCAAGCCAAAGTCATTGACCAGCATCACCTCACCTTCTGTCTCGGCAGCAACGGGATGCAGGTGGCCGAACGACTGGGGATTCCGGCGGCGGCAGTGGTGCAGACAGGCAACTGGATTGGGGCGATGCTGGTGGAGGCCAGCCTGCGTGGGGCGGAGTCAGTGCTGCTGTTGGGCTATCAGGGCAAGCTGATCAAGCTGGCGGGCGGCATTTTCAATACCTCTAGCCATCTGGCCGACGCGAAGCTAGAAATCCTCAGCGCGGCGGTGATCCGAACGGGTGGCGACCTAGAAACCGCGCAGTCCGTACTGGCAGCTCCAACCGCCGATGCGGCTTACAAAATCCTGCTGGAGCGCCATCAGGCGGCGGCAGCATTTGGCTGGCTGGCTCAGCAGATCAGCGAGCGAGCGGGGCAGTATGTGCAGAAATATGCCGACCAGGCGCTGCAAATCGGCACGGTTTTGTTTGATCGACAGGGGCAGATCATTTGCCGAGATGCCGTTGCCTCTGAGTTAATTGCAGCATTCGAGGCAGGAGCAACCGCCGCCGAACGCCAGCCTTAACACCAGCTTTAACTCACCCGGATCAGATTGTTTCTCAAAGCGTGTCATTTAGCGTAATCCTAATTGCACCTGCCAGAGTCCCGCATAGATGCCCTGCTGGTTCAATAACGTCTCGTGAGTCCCCTGCTCCACGAGCTGTCCTTGCTCCATCACGTAGATTCTATCCGCGTTGCGGATGGTGGACAGCCGATGTGCGATGGCAATTGTAGTGCGGTTCTGGGTGATATGGTCGAGCGAACGCTGGATGGCCGCTTCGGTTTCGTTGTCTACAGCAGAGGTGGCTTCATCTAGGATCAGAATCGGCGGATTTTTGAGAATGGCTCGCGCAATAGCAAGTCGCTGCCGCTGCCCGCCAGAGAGCTTTTGGCCGCGTTCGCCAACAATTGTGTCGTAGCCTTGAGGTAAGCTCTCGATAAATTCATGCGCTTCGGCCAGCTTGGCGGCTTCAACAGCTTCGGCTAGCTCAGCACTCGGGCTGCCGTAAACAATATTTTCAAGCACTGAGCCGTGAAACAGAAACACATCCTGACTCACCCAGCCAATTGCGCGGCGCAGGTCGTCGAGTTTGAGATCGCGCAGCTCAACGCCATCTAATTTAATGCTGCCGCTCTGAATGTCGTAGAGCCGCAGCAGCAGCTTGACCAGCGTACTCTTGCCAGAGCCAGTTGCCCCCACAATAGCGGTAGTTTTGCCTGCCGGGATATGCAGCGACAGATCTTGAAGCACAGGTAAGCGGTCACGGTAGCTAAAGCAAACGTTCTTCAGATCGATCTCACCCCGAACTGCCAGCACGGGTAAATTCGTCTCAGGCATATAAATAGTGCCTAGCCGCACCCGTCCCGAATGAATTTCGATGGGCGTATCCAGCAGCGTCATCACCCGATTCGTTGAAGCCATTGCCCGCTGATATTGGTCGAGCGTCTCGCCCAGCCGGGTCAGCGGCCAGAGCAAGCGCTGAATCATCACCGTTAAGCTGCTGTAGACTCCAACCGACATGCGGCCAGAAATCGCCTCCAGCCCGCCGTAGACCAGCAGAGCCGTAAATCCAGCCAAAATAATCATCCGAATCAGCGGCACAAACGCAGCACTGAGCGCAATGGCGCGATGGTTGCTCTGACGATAAGCTTCGCTGTCCTGCCTCAGTCGTTCCACTTCATAGGCTTCAGTAACAAAACTTTTGATGGTGACAATGCCGCCAAGATTGTTAGAGAGTCTGCTGTTGAGCTGGCTCACCCGCTCCCGCACCTCGGCATATCGGGGAGCCAGCAGCTTTTGAAAGGCCACCGAACCCCAGAGAATAAACGGCATCGGCAGGATGGCCATCCAGGTGACGCTGGGCGCAATCCAGAAAAAGCCCAGGCCAACCAGCAAGACAGTGATACTCACCTGAATCACTTCATTGGCTCCTCTGTCCAAGAAGCGCTCTAGCTGGTTAATATCGTCATTTAAGATGGCCAGCAGTCCGCCTGTGCTGCGAGCTTCAAAATATTCTTGCTCTAGCTGCTGAAGATGGGCATAGGCATCTAGCCGCAGGTGATGCTGAATCTTCTGAGCCAGGTTGCGCCAAAGCCTTGCGTAGGCATATTCAAACGCCGACTCTAATATCCAGATAATCACTGTGAGAACGGCTAGGATGACAAACTGAGTCCTAACGTCAGCAATGCCAAACTGAGAGATAAATGAATTTTGCTGCTGCACAATCACATCAACAGCCAACCCGATTAGCACGGGTGGCGCAAGGTCAAAGACCTGATTGAGCACCGAGCAGCTGGCGGCCTGCCAGAGCTGTCCGCGATAGGCTCTGCCGTACTGCATCAGGCGGAGCAGCGGCTGTTGGGCTGAAGAATTTGCGGGTCTAGATTTCATGGACTCCAAGATTGATCGGCTCTGAATATCTACATTAAGGTGTCTACATTAAGGTGTCTACATTAGGGTATCTACATTAGGGTGTCTACATTAGGGTATCTACATTAGGAAAGATGCTGAGTTCAGCTGAAACTGGCATTCTAGTCAAAAGGTTACAGTAATCTGCGAGGAAGCTGCCGCAAGTTGCTCCTAATCTAGCCCAGAACCAGCTTCAATTCAGGAATTCGATATGACCCAGCCCAATTTAGGCGAGCAAGCCCTCAATAAAGCTGCCGAGGTAGCGATTGATAGCCAGCTTGACGCAGTAGATGATCTAAAAGTTAAGCTTAAGTCTAACCCGGCCAAGCTGGTGCAGGGAAAGGTTGATCAGATCGAAGTGACGGGAACCGGCATGGTGATGCAGCAAGATCTGCGGGTCGAAACTGCCGAAATTACGGCTAGCGACGTGGCCATTAATCCGCTTAAGGCGATATGGAGCGAGCTAGAGCTGACTCAGCCCGCCAATGCTGCCGCCGAGCTACGGCTGACTGAGGCAGATTTAAACCGTGCTCTAGCCTCCGAGTTTTTGAGTCGCAAAATGCAGCAGCTGCAAATCTCAATCAACGGTGGCTCCAGCCAGGTTTCAATCCAAAAAGCCCAGCTGCGACTGCCAGACGACCAGATTGAGCTAGAGGTGGCGCTGAAGCAAATGCCGGAAAACGAATTCAAGGCGTTTTCGGCTGTGGCCAAGCCATCGCTTAAAGACAACGGCCAGCGGATTGATCTAGAAATTTTGTCGGCTACAGGGCAGGGGCTTTCTCTCGACTTTGCCACAGAGCTATTTTCTCAAATCGTCGAGCTGCTCGACCTGCGGAATTTTGAGCTAGAGGGCATTGTGCTTCAGCTGCAAAACTTGCAAGTTCAGGACAACTGCCTGCTGCTGCAATCTGCGGCCACCATCAGCAAAATTCCCGATCTGCAATCCTAAATCTGGAGGACAACATGAGCCAGTCCAGCATTCGACCCAACCATCAAAAAGAAATTCTGCGCGGCGTATTAGCGTTTGCGATTGCCATCGTTGGCATTCTGCACTTCATTTATCCTGATCAGTTCGCGAAGATCGTTCCGCCGCAGCTGCCTGCTCCAGTCGCCTTGGTTTACATCAGCGGCGTATTTGAGATTTTGGGCGGCATTGGGCTGTTGATTCCAGCTGTGAGCATTTGGGCTGCTTGGGGACTGATTGCGCTATTTATTGCCGTCTTTCCAGCCAATCTTAATCAGGCTATCAACAGCATTCCCATTGACGGCATTCCGCATCATCCGCTGCTCTACTGGTTCAGGCTACCGTTTCAAGCCGTGCTGATCGCTTGGGCTTACTGGTACACCACTGATTCAGATCGAGCCTAGCTGCCCTCTGAAGTGACGCTGAATCTACCCAACTGAATCCTCCTTATAGCATCTCCCTACAGCCAGTCTTCCATCCGGTTAAGCGGGTTGAGATGACAATCTTTGACTGGGCAACCGTGGTCGTCCAGCACCAGATCAATTTCTCGGAACTCGGTGATTGGCACACCGCTGTGGTTCGTAAAACTGCTGAGAACAGCCTGGAGATGTAGCGCTAAGGCTTGGTCGCTCAGCATATTGCAGTGCAGAGGTCGCATCATCAGCATCAGCTGATTGCCTCGATACAGCTCGGCGCGGATGGCGTGTAGGATACAGCCCTGTATCCAATAGCGGCATAAAATGGCATGCACAGGCTCCGGCAAAGCGTGCTCCTTAGAACAATCGGAGGGGTGGTGGATTAAGTTCGTCCCTTTGATTATATCGCCTTGACGCAAGCGGTTCAGCCTGTAGTGTCTCTGTACCATCTACTATCCTGCCCCAGATCCTGCTTAGGCGTTCTTCTTGACTCTCCACTTTACTGGAAGGTCTATACTGCAATCAGTTCGTTGAATTCAGCAGGATGATCAATCTATGACTCTCCAGTTTAAAGTGCCTGATATGGCCTGTGCAGCCTGTGCCACCACGATTACGAGTGCCGTCACAGCAGTTGACCCAGCCGCAAAAGTTGCGGCTGACCCGCAAACCAAGCAGGTCAACATCGAAACCCAGCAGCCCGAAGCCACTGTGAAGCAGGCGATTGTTGCCGCAGGCTACACAGTCGAGTAGCGGGCTGTTGGGCTGGGCAAAATTTGAGCACTGCAAGCGCTGTGAATCACTCTGTAGACAGAAGATAAACAGAAGGTAGACAGAAAGTGGACAAAAGAATAGCAAGGGCAGCAGACAAAGCCACATTAAAACTGAACGGTATGAGCTGCGCCGCCTGTGCCAGCAATATTGAAGCCGCAATTCGCGCGCTTGAGGGCGTGGAAGCTTGCAGCGTCAATTTTGCCATTGAGCAGGCGACCGTCAGCTACAGCCCCAGCCAAACCAATCTGACCGCAATCCAGGAGGCTGTGTTGGCATCGGGCTATGGAGCTTCGCCCATGCAGGACGATCCGCTGGCTCCAGAAGATGATCAAGAGCAGCACCGCCGCCTTGCCGAACAGCGCCAGCTCGCTCGCAAAGTTTGGATCAGTGGCTTGATTAGCAGCCTGCTGGTGATTGGCTCACTGCCTGCCATGACCGGCTTATCGATTCCCTGGATACCAGCTTGGCTGCATCATCCCTGGCTTCAGATGTTCCTGACCTCTGTTGTTTTAGTCTGGGCTGGCAGATCTTTTTTTGTCAACGCCTGGAAAGCGCTCAGGCGGCATACTGCCACGATGGATACTTTAGTTGCCGTCGGAACCGGAACGGCTTATCTCTATTCGCTATTCCCCACCAGCTTTCCGCAATGGTTTACTCAGCAGGGACTAAGGCCGGATGTATACTACGAAGCCGCCTCGGTAATTATTACGCTACTCTTGCTGGGACGATTGCTGGAACACCGGGCAAAAGGACAGACTTCCGCCGCGATTCGTAAGCTAATCGGGCTGCAAGCCAAGACAGCGCGGCTGATTCGCAACGGCCAAGAAGTAGATGTGCCAATTGCTGAAGTTGCGGTTGGGGATATTGTGCTGGTACGTCCGGGTGAAAATATTCCGGTTGACGGCGAAATCGTAGCAGGCGCTTCCACAGTGGACGAGTCGATGGTGACAGGCGAAAGTATGGCCGTCCAGAAGCAGCTCGGCGATGAGGTTGTGGGTGCGACGCTCAACCAAACCGGCAGCTTTCAGTTCCGCGCCACACGGGTCGGTAAAGACACTTTTCTGGCTCAAATCGTCAAGCTAGTACAGCAGGCTCAAGGCTCCAAGGCTCCGATTCAGCGATTGGCCGATCAGGTGACGAGCTGGTTTGTGCCCGCCGTGATCGCAACTGCGATTCTGACGTTTGTGGTCTGGTTTAACGTTATGGGCAACCTGACGATGGCGTTGATTACCACCGTGGGCGTGCTGATTATTGCCTGTCCCTGTGCGCTGGGTTTGGCAACTCCAACTTCGATCATGGTAGGCACGGGCAAAGGAGCTGAGAACGGCATTCTGATTAAAGGCGCAGATAGTTTAGAACTGGCGCATCAGCTGCAAACAATTGTGCTGGACAAAACGGGCACAATCACGCAAGGAAAGCCCACGGTGACAGATTATATAACGATTAGAGGGACAGCAGATCGCAATGAATTAGAGCTGCTGCGGCTGGCCGCCTCGGTTGAGCGCAATTCAGAACATCCGCTAGCAGCAGCCGTGGTGCGATATGCTCAGTCTCAGTCTGTTGAATTGACCGACTCTCAGGAGTTTGAGGCGATTGCTGGCAGCGGCGTACAGGGATATGTATTAGATTGTAAATCAGGTTACAGATCAGATTATTCACCAGAGGAACCTGACGAAACATCAGTACGCTGGGTGCAGATTGGGACAGGTCGCTGGCTCAACGAATTGCAGATTGATACCCAAGCACTTCAGCAGCAGTGGGACAGGCTAGAATCGCTGGGCAGAACCGTGGTTTGGATTGCTGTAGACGGCAATGCAGAGGCAATTATGGGAATTGCTGATGCTGTCAAACCTGCCTCCATCAGCGCAATTCGGACGCTCAAGTCTATGGGATTAGAAGTTGTGATGCTGACTGGCGATAATCAGCGCACGGCTGATGTGATTGCGCGCGAGGTGGGAATTCAGCGGGTGTTGGCCGAAGTCCGGCCCGACCAGAAAGCTGCCGCAATTGCCGCAATACAATCAGAAGGCAAAATTGTGGCGATGGTCGGCGACGGCATCAACGACGCGCCAGCTCTGGCTCAGGCCGACGTGGGCATGGCGATTGGCACGGGGACAGACGTGGCAATCGCTGCTAGCGACATCACGCTGATTTCGGGCGATCTCCAGGGGATTGTCACGGCGATTCAGCTGTCTCGCGCCACGATTCGCAACATTCGCCAAAATCTGTTCTTTGCCTTTATCTATAACTTGGCCGGAATTCCGATCGCGGCTGGCGTTCTCTACCCGATTTTCGGCTGGCTGCTCAACCCGATTATTGCAGGTGCAGCAATGGCCTTCAGCTCGGTTTCAGTTGTCACAAACGCCCTGCGGCTACGCAATTTCAGCCCCAAGCAGGTTGGCTGAATCTGATAGTTGACTCGGCGGATCTGACTCGACGCATTGGAGGTTTTGAGATGTTAAACAAAGCCCTAGTAGGCGGCCTAATCAGCTTGATGCTCACGGGTGCTGCAAGTCCTGCGAGCGCTGCGGCAGTGCAGATGCCCCAGGAGATATCGCAGATGCACGGCGCGCCGCAGCCAGAATTTCAGCGCCTTCAGCAGCCCTTCTGGTTAAAAGCCGCCGTGACGACAGCAGGCATAGGGCTAATCGGGCTGGAGCTATGGTGGTTTCTGCTGAGCAAGCCCAAAGCGCGTTGAGCTGCTGTCTTTAATTTGCTGCCTGTAATGTTCACGCTACAGTAACCCTCGGTAGCGAATAAATAGCAAAATGACTGCCCAAGATCCTAGCGCTACCTTGATCGCCACCAAAATGTTCAACAGCGGCAGCATACCGCCGCTCAACAGTGCGCCCAACTCTCCATGCGGCAGCTCAAACCCGCTCAGCGTTACCGCCGCCAGCAGCATAAAAATCAGCACCGAGATTTTTTCCCAGGTTGCAGCCTGCCACCGCTTATAGAGCAAAGCCATTTCATCAGAAGATGAGGTGATGGCAACCAAGCCAATTGCCGTACCGCCTGCCACCCCAGCTGCAAACCCGCCGCCGGGACTCAAATGCCCCCGAATCGCCAGTTCAATGCCAACCAAGGCTGCAATTGTGGCACCCAGACGCGCTAGAACGGTTGACGGCTGATCGGTAAACTGCCGGATCTGGGGTGCAGGCTGCTCATTGGCCAGCAGAAAGCTACAGCCTAAGATGGCGACTGTGAACACAACCACTTCTAAAACGGTATCGTAGAGGCGATTGCGAAAGATGATGCCGGATACCGCATTCGGTACGCCGCTATCTTGGACGACCCACTCGACAATTGCAGGTAAAGGCTCAGAGATCGCGTTCGGTATGATCAGCATTTTGAAAAACAGCGCGATTCCTGCCAGTATATAGAGCCATTTCATCGCTGTTCCTCCAAGTTGCTGACAGCGTAAACCACTGTATCAACGCCAACCGCCGCCAGTTCAGCCTGCAGGATGTCGTGAAGCGACTGTAGCCGCGTTGCGATCTGGTACTGACACAGTGAAGTCGCGCCATTGTGATGACTGTGGTTAGCCGGATCGACGCAATCAATCGCATCTGACTCAACGTCCGCTGGAGCACAGGCAGCATGGATTTCTTGAGTGGTTAGCCCCTGCTGAAGTGCCGCTCGATTGGGATATGGAACTAGCTCCAGCCGCAGATGCTGCTTGCGGATTAGATCGCGCAGGGTGGTGATCAAGGCGGCTAAGCGAGGCTCTTTAACTAGAACTGGAGTTTCTGGAGGCTGTTCCTGCTCAATCAGCGCCGCAGTTTGCAATACCCCCAGCCGCAGCACCATCGACGAATGCACGGCCACCGCATAGAGGGTAATCGCCAGCATGGTTCCCATCAACGCCTCAGTCAGCGCCACATCTGCCGCCCCCAAAACCGCATAGACCAGCGCCGCAATCGCCCCCAGCACAGCTCGAATCACCAGGGCATGGTAGGGATTGGTTTGAACGACTAAAAGACAGGCCGAGAGCGGCAGCAGTGCCGTAATTAAATAGATATAAATATCAGCGTAGAAATCGCCAGAGAGCGTCACCGTGGCTAGATTTGCGAGATTTACTAGATTGACGAGATTAATCATGGGTCGCTTCAGTTGTAGAACAATAGGCCAAGACGTAGCCCAGCACCGTATTCCAGATTGCCAGTGAAATAATCGCCAGCACCAGCAGCGGCCATTCCTGCGGCCTTTTGAGCAGCAGCCCTAGCAGGATCGCCATCGAGCCGAGCGTATCTGCAATGGACAGCATATGCAGCTTGAAGAGCACGGAGCGACGACTCGGCAGAAAAGCTGTTCCCCAAAACCAGAAGAGCAGACCGATGCCAATGCAGCCGTAGCTGAAGAGATTGACGAGAGGATTGATCATGCTTGACTCACCCGCTTAATTACATGCGCCAGCAGCATCAGCCCTGCATTGCCAACGCTGAGAATAATCACGGCGACAGCTCCCAGCATCCAGTCATCTCGCAGGACTGAGACGAACAGGCTAATCATCGCGGTTTTGCTGGCAATACTGGCAAAGGCCAGCATCTTTTGCCAGATGTTTTCATCTTTGCAGGCTTCGTAGATTGGAATCAGCAAAGCCAGAATCATTGCAATTAAAATCCAACTCATAATTTACTCCTCTGATTCATGCCCCTCTAATTCACGCCCTGTACGTCTCGGTCGCAGTCGATGAATTTCATAATAGTCTTGGCGATATCTCAGCACAATTGTCTTGGGGGTGAAGGTGATCACAAAAACATCTAGAAAAATTAGCTGCGAAGAGCGCTGAGGCGGCACACGCTCTAAAACAATATCTTCCTGCGTATGGGGACGCAGCAGCATTTCAAAGGCTTCTAGATAGGCGAGGGGAATCGCCCAGAGAATTTTGCTCAGCATGCGCAGCCAGTCTCCAACCGCAATTGATCTCCCGTCGGGACGCGGCAGCAGCAGCGCAATAGCCAGCCCCATTGCCAGATTGATCCCGCTCAAATCGGAGGTGAGCAGCAGCCAGATGGTCAGCCGCAAAATGAGATGTCCTACAATTGGTTTAATCATTTGGTTTAATCATTAGCCTATCGCTTCGCTCCATCTCGCAAAGGCCATCCAAAACAGCACAACCAGGCTGAGGCTGATTACGCCAATCAAATGTTCAAACTGCTCAAATAGACGCGGCAGCCTAACGACCGAATGGCGAAATACCAGAAAATACAGCAGCCAACCAGCGCCAATTGTCGCCAGCGGCTTGATAATATTAGCCAGCGTATAGGCATCTAGATAGACGAGGTTGGCTGCGACTAGTCCACCCAGCAGCAAGAGCAGCGCTGCCCAGAGTCCAGGGCGCACGGCAGTTTGGCTGCCAATCGGCAAAAAGATAAACTTGGCAAACGAAATGGCCGTTCCCAGCGCCGCCAAATTCATGCCAATTACCTGCCAAGCGGCCAGACTCTGCATCGTCAAAACTTTGGCACCAAATCCCGACAGCAGCGGGAAGCCGGAAATTGAGAAGCTGGCCATCGCCAAAGCTACCCAGATACGCCGATCGAGTGGCTGCTGCTGCAATGTTTTAAAGCTGCGGCTCGGCAAGGTTCCCGCCAGCAAAAACAGCGCCGATTTAACCAGTCCATGCGTCAGGGCATAAAAGCCACCGACTTCTGGTGCAGCCAAAATAAAGCCGAGCTGCGAGACGGTGTGAAACGCCAACATTCGCTTGCTGTCTTTTTCAAAAACCGCATAAGACACGCCCAGCAGCGCCGTCGCTACGCCAAAGCTGCGAACAATTGGATCGCTTGCCTCGACGAGCAGCGCACAGCGCACCAGCGGATAGACTCCTGCCTTCACCACAATTCCAGAAAGCAGCGCCGATACGGGCGTTTCTGACTCAGAATGGGTCAGGGGCAGCCACAGACCAGAGACAAAAATACCGCCCTTGACCAGTAGCCCCACAAAAATCAGCGCCATTGCCTCCGGAGGAGCTTGGCTCAACCCCGCAAAGCTAAAGCTCTGCGTCGCCTGATAGACCAGTGCTGTGCCAATTAAATAAAACAGCATGGCGGTATTGCTGATGAATAAATAGCGCAGCGCAACCCAGATCGAGCGGTCGGTGCGGGGATAGGCAATCAGCAGAAAGGCAGCGATACCGCTCACCTCCAGCGCTACATACAGACTCACAAAATCTGTGCAGGCAAAGGCCGCGTTAATGCTGCCATGCACAATCAGCATCTGGGCGTAAAAAAAAGTAGATTTGTTGGTGCCCCAGCAGTAGAGCAGCACAGCTGCCGTTACGAGCGCATTGGTAAGGATGAAGTAGCTGCTGAGCCGATCGAGCAGTAGCGTTACCCCAAAGTGATCGAGCAGCGTCAGCGTCAAGGGCGAGGGCGCAACAAACAGCAGCAGCGCATACAGCGCGGAAGCCATCGCCACGCCGAGCGTTAAATAGCGAGTCAGCCTGGGCAGGAGATAGCTGACAAACCCGGCAAAAAATGGCAGAATAACCCAGGCAATCGTCAGGATATCGGCTGGGTCACTCAAGCTGTTTGTGAGGCTATTTACGAAAGCATTTGTGAGGCTGTTCACGGTGCTGTATATGGTATGGCTCAGGGAGTCTGGCGTAGCTCAATCTCACGGCAGTCTAGAGTTGGATGATCGCGGGATAGCTTCATGACCCCGACTAGCATCAGTGCTTGAATTGAAAAGCCAATCACAATCGCCGTCAAAATAACGGCCTGAGGAACCGGATCGGCATAGGACAGAGACGACATGCTTGCATCTGAAGCGCTAGAGATAACGTCGGAAGCTACGCTGGAGTCAACACTAGATTTAACATAACTGACAATCGGAGTGAGCTGTCCATGATGAGAGGCAATCAGAACATAGTAGGCAATCACCCCGGTACTCATGACATCCATTGAAACGATCTTCATCACCAGATTTTTTTTGAAAATAATCCCAAAAAATCCGCACATGACTGTAATGAGAACAGATGCTTCCAGCATGAATCTGTAGAATGGGCTAAAGTAATTGGCTCGAACGCTGATATCTGTAGACAACCGGAACTTTGGCTTGCCCAAGAGGCTAGTCAGTCGGCAGTCTACAGACATAGATGTTATTCAATAACGAATCTATAATCTATAGTAATTTAATGATACTTGATTTGGTCTACTCTCCGAGCCTTGCTGGCATAGAGATTTAGCTAGACTAAGCATTGATTAATCCCCACAGAACTGCTGGTGCTGGGCTTCAGGCTTGGCCGAGCTGCTGCTGGAGTCTGGCATATTCTGCCTCAAACTGCGCGTTGGGATATTGCTGAAGCGCTGTTTGGGCTGCCCTCAGCGCAGCTTCTAACTGCCCCGACCGCCGCAGTGCTTCAATCTGATATCGCCTCGCCTGAATCTGCACGCCGGGTTCCCAGCGTTGAGCCAGCGCCCGGTCAAGCGATTGCAGCGCCTCGCTGTAGCAGCCGAGCTGCATCAGCGCGTAGCCTCGATCCGCCAAGACATGGCCGTTTTGGGGCGCATACTGCAAGAAAATATCAAAGCTATCAATGGCTTTGCTGTAGCGCCCTAGCTGCAGCAGCGCATCTCCCCGCTCATGCGCCAGATCTCGCTGCTGGGGGTGAATCTGGTAGGCTCGGTCGTAGCTGTCAATGGCCGCATCAAAGCGCTGGAGCTTGGCCAGCAACAGCCCGCGCTCATGCCAGAGGCGGCTGTCTTGGGGATACTGCTGGAGAGCTTGCTCATAGAGGCTGACCGCGATTTCGAGATGCCCCAGCCGCTCTTGCTGCTTGGCGTGGTTAACCCACTGGAGCGGCTGCTGAATTCTGGAGGGCGGTGGCTGGTTGGGCGGCATCGATGCGGTGGCAGATAGCCGCTGAGCTGGACGCTGAGCCAGACGCTGCACTGGGCGCTGAACTAGACGCTGAACTGGGCGACGCTTCAGCCATTCGCTGAGACCTGCGGCGGTGAGTATGACCAGACTGGTCGCTGCGATTTGAGCTAGAGCAGGCGGAATTGCAGGAACAGCAGCAAGATAAATCGCCATGACTTGGCTGGGTGAGAACTTGAGGACAGGATGCTACCAACCTGGAGACGCTACCAAGCTGGATAAGGCGGCGGGGCTTCCATCGGGTAGGGCGGATAAGGTGGATAGGGCATCGGCCGCATGGGTGGATAGCCCGGACTAAACGGTGGCTCGCCGTAGTCGCCTTCGGGATAGCCGCCAGGATAGCCATCAGGATAGCCGCCAGGGTAACCCGAATAGCCTTCAGAGTAGCTTTCGGGGCGAGGCGTGCGGCTGTTGGTGGGAGTCTGTCCGGCCAGGAACTGCCGAATCTGCTCAACCGGGATGGCCAGCTCGTCTTCAATTTCGCCCTGCGTAATCCCAATCACCTGCCCGTTGGCCTCCAGTGGCCCGCCTGAGTTGCCAAAGGTGATGGTGCCCTGCTGAAGCGTCAGACAGGGGGCGACAGCTAAGCAGTTTTGGGTGGTGCCAAGCAGCGACGAATTTTTGACTGTCAGCGGCTGGTCGTTTGGGAAGCCAATGGCGCGAACTGCCGTGCCCTGAGCAGGGGAGACTTGAGCCAGCGTCGCAATTGGGAATTTGGCTCCGGGAACTAGCAAAACGGCCAGATCAAATTCGGGCGAGCTGCGGATGATCTGGCCTGTAAACATCTCGCCTCTGCCGTTGAGCTGGAGCGGCGGACGGTTGGTGTCGGCGACCACATGGTAGTTGGTTAAAACGACGGCTCCCTGAGCAGGATCAATGCCTACCAGCGCCGGATCGATTGAAACGCCTGAAGCGCAAGCCTGCTCGCCCCAGCCTTTGGGCGTTTTGACGCAGACGGTTGCGCCTGACACATCGCCAGACTCGGCTCGTCTGGCACTGAGGTCGGTTCGGCTCTCAGATTGAGTCTCGCCACCCTGGCTTGAGCCAGCTAATCCTAAAAAGTTAGCGACGTTGACTGGGCTAGCGGAGTCGGCCTCCGGCGTGAGCCAATTTGTGGCGAGTATTCCCAGTATCGCTCCCAGGGACAGGATGCCTAATGTTCTAAATCCGCCTGAAACGGCTGAGGCGGAGGCAATCAGCAAGGGACGTTGCAAGGAGTCCGAGGGGGGGCGTTTCATGGAGACTGTCCAAGTACTGCTGACTCAGAGTATGACAGAATCTTACGGTCTTGCCCACCTAGTCTGAACCTAGTCTGAACCTAGTCTGAACTGAGGAGCTGTCAGCTTGGGGGAAGAGGTAAGGCGTACCCCATTGTCACGGACATCCCCTGATCCGGATCTTTCAAAAGTTGGAGGAGGCAACAGCTGATTTTGCCTAGAATGAGCGAGAAGACTTCTGAGGATTGACATGGAAACCCATCAGTCTGCTGCCGCTGAAAGTAAAAAGATCCGCTACGCTATTGTCGGATTAGGCTGGTTTGCTCAGTCTGCCGCCCTACCCTCGTTTGCTCACGCCAAAAACTCCGAGCTGGTAGCACTGGTGTCAGATGACCCTAAAAAGCGGGATGAGATTAGCAAACAATACAATATTCAGCATACTTACGCTTACGAACAATATGATGATTGCCTAAACAGCGGCGAGATTGATGCTGTTTACATTGCATTACCCAATCATCTGCACCAAGAATATACGGTACGTGCGGCGGCGGCTGGGATTCACGTTTTGTGCGAGAAGCCTATGGCAGTCACCGTAGATGAATGCGAGGCCATGATTCAGGCTGCTCAGGACAATCAGGTGAAGCTGATGATCGCTTACCGCCTGCACCTAGAGGAAGCCAACTTGCAGGCAGTGGAGACAGTTCAATCTGGCAAATTGGGTGAGCCGCGTATTTTCAACTCTGTGTTCACGCAGCAGACGGTAGCTGGCAATGTGCGGCTTGAAAAAGAGAAAGGCGGCGGTACGTTAGATGACATTGGGATTTACTGTATCAACGCGGCTCGCTATCTGTTTCAGGATGAACCTATTGAGGTATTCGCAGCGGTTGAAACCAACGGCGAGCAGCGCTTTAGTGAAGTAGACGAAATGACAAGCGCGATCTTGAGATTTCCAGGCAATCGGTTGGCTACGTTCATGATTAGCTTTAACGGTGCCAAAGTTTCAAACTATCAGGTTGTCGGCACGAAAGGCGATTTGCGAGTTGATCCAGCTTACAGCACTCAAGGGGAAATTAAGCATACGCTGACAGTTGACGGCGAGAAGCAAGAGCGCACGTTTGAGTCACATGATCAGCTAGCAGCTGAGTTTGTCTATTTTTCCGACTGTATCTTGCAGGACAAACAGCCTGAACCCTCCGGTCGGGAAGGTCTGATTGATGTCCAAATTATCCGGGCGCTTTACCAGTCGATTGAAACAGGTGGTTTTGTCAAGATTGATACGCTTGAGCGTCACCAGCGACCTACTGCTGACCAGACCATCAAACGACCGCCAGTTCAGGAGGAACCCGATCTAGTCCGGGCGGCTGGCCCTTCTGGCAAATCCTCATAGCAATTGATTTGAACAATGTCTTGCGGTCGGAAATAGGGCATTGTGCGGTTTTAACTCACTTTTGTTTTGGCCTTTTTTGAAACTTGTGGACTGAAATAAATGAACAATACAGCTATCCAAACCCCTCCTGAGATTCCCAATCCGACGATTCCCCCTTCAGCACCTCCGTATCCCTCACCAAATCCCGTTCCTTTACCTGATCCCGACCCTAATCCGGTTCCTTCGCCAATTCCAGCACCTGAGCCACAGCCTGATCCCAACCCAGTTCCACCGCCTAATCTGCCACCTGTTGTCAATCCAGATGCGGTGTTATTACGTTAGCCAGAAATATCAAGCATAGTTTCAAGCATAATAGACCTATGAATCGGTTAACTGCCTTACCTGTTCTCTGCCTCTGCCTATTGGCATATAGTACTCCTGCCCTTGCAGCCTCATCTACCTTGTTAACACCAGCTGTTAAACAAGCAGCACCCGTTGCTCCAGGCGAATCTGCACCTGGAGAACCGATTCCTGGAACACCGTTAGAAAGCCTGCCCAGCCAGCCAAGATCCGGTACAGGCTTACCGACCCCAACAAACCCGACAGATTTGCTTAACCCCAATCCCGAGCCGCAAATTACGCCTAATCCTGACCCAACTTTTCCAACAGAGCCGAGTCCTATTCCGCCTGAGACTCCGACGCCTGCACCACCTGTGCCACCATCGCAGTAAAGTCCAGCGATTCATTACGCAAAGCATCGGGGGACGGCATTTGATCTAAGCGCATTAGTTCAGAAATGGCTGCTGTTTCAGTGTCTCGTTGGCTGCTAGCAATCGCCAATACCCGATTATCTTTGACATAGAAAGCGATAAACTGGCGCTGCTGCAAGTCACCATTAAAAATGATCTCGTCCCACTGCTTGGCGTGACCCAAGTAACGCAGTGGGAATTCAAACTGCATCGTCCAGAAGACCGGCAACCCTCTAAACTGCGTTGGCCGTCCTGCCATATTGTAGGCCGCAGTCCGACCTTGCTGAGCAGCAATCCGCCAATGCTCAACCCGCTGAGTTTCACCCGTGCGCCAATCCTGATAGCGAGCGATATCTCCAGCGGCATAGAGTCCATCCGCTGCTTGCAAATATTCATTGACGATCACGCTCTGATCTGTGGCATCTAACTCAAGACCTGTCAGAAACTCAGTCGCAGGCTGGACTCCAATACCAATCACCACTAAATCAGCTTCTAGACGTTCGCCATCATCCAAAATCACAGCTTCTACTTTGCCGTCGCCCTCAATTTGAGCGACCTCCCGACCCAGCTTGAAAACTACGCCCTGTTCAGCATGAACCTGCTGAAAGACTTGCCCAATCTCTGCGCCCAAGATCTTGATAAATGGCAGCGAGGAATGTGAAACGACCGTCACGGTGACTCCCTGCTGAGTTAACCCTGAAGCAGCTTCCATACCAATAAAGCTAGAGCCAACCACAACTGCTTTAGCAGCAGACTGAGCGGCTGCGAGAATTCGCTCTGTATCCGCAAAGCTACGAAGCAGGAAAACATTTTGCAATTCCTTACCTGGCACCTCTAGCTGCCGAGGTTTACCACCAGTTGCGATCAAAACTGCGTCGTATGCCAAGCTATCCCCATCTGCAAAGGTAATCAATTTGTCAGCCGCCTCTACTCTAACCACTGATTTATTCAGCAACACCTCGATCTGATGGTCATGATAGAAGTCAGCCGAGCGAAGCGGCATTTGGTCTTTGGATGCTTTGCCAATAAAGTAGTCTTTGCTGAGCCAAGTGCGATCATAAGGCAAGCGATCCTCTTGGGTTACCATAATAATGCGTCCCTGATAGCCAGCGATACGTAGCGCTTCCACGGCATGAGCACCTGCTGAACCTGCGCCCAGTACGACAAAGGTACGCTGATCGGCTGGATAAGATTCGACCATAGCGGGAGTTCTATGCGGTGGTGAGTTCTCTGGCAGATTAACAATCACATCTTCCGCCTCAACCCTGACTTGATAGCGACAGAGTGAGTCTAGTCCGGGCGGCTCTTGCTGCTCTCCAGTTTTGACGTTGAAACAGGCATTGTGCCAGGGACAAATCACGCGCTCACCGCTCAGCACACCTTTAACCAAAGGCGCTTGGTAATGGCTACAGTAAGCGCCTACTGCGTGAAATTCTCCTGCTAATTTGACCAGCAGCAGATCGGTGTTGCCAACAGAAACCTGCCGCATTTCACCGTCTTGCAATTCGCCAACCTTCGCTACAACTGCCTCAAGCTGTTTCATAAGAATGTTTTTTAGTAATCTGTGATAACCTATGCGGTAGGCTGATCATTCCGATAGGTCATTATGCTGAGATTGAGATAGCTATGACTTCTAACTTTAGGAATAGATCTGTTGTCTGAATCCTATCACTGACTACTCAGCCGCCAAATCGATGGTGCGATCGGGTAGGGAGCTTGTACTATTTACAGTATCAGGAATCTGCCGTTAGTGAGAAGAATAAAACTAACGATTTCTCTATGCTTGGGATGTCTCTGTGCAGTAAGGCGGCTGTTGTCCAATAGATGGTTCAACAGATAAGAACATCAAAAGAGGAGAAATTTATATGAAAGCAGTAGTCTTTCACGGCATTGGAGACATACGGTTAGACAGCGTACCCGAACCCAAGATTCAGGAAAAACAGATGCTATCGTTAGGCTAACGGCTAGCGCAATTTGCGGCACCGATCTGCATATGATTCGGGGCACGATGGCAGGTATGAAGCCGGGAACTATCTTAGGCCATGAAGGTGTCGGAGTCGTTGAAGAGATTGGAGCAAACGTTCGCAATTTGAAAGCTGGCGATCGCGTCGTGATACCTTCTACGATTGCCTGCGGTCACTGCTCTTACTGCCGCTCAGGCTATCAGGCTCAGTGCGATAATGCCAACCCGAACGGAGCACAGGCTGGCACAGCTTTCTTCGGTGGCCCAGAGCAAACTGGTTCCTTCAATGGTCTACAAGCCGAATTCGCTCGCATTCCCCATGCCAACGCAGGGCTGGTCAAACTGCCTCAGGAAGTTGACGATGACCAGGCTATCTTGCTATCAGACATTTTTCCTACAGCATACTTCGGTGCCGAGATTGCCGAGATTAAGCCGGGTGATACTGTCGTTGTATTTGGCTGTGGGCCAGTCGGACAATTTGCGATTGTGAGTGCCTATCTGATGGGTGCAGGCCGAGTTTTGGCTGTGGATACAGTTCCTTCTCGGCTGGAGATGGCGCGAAATCAAGGGGCAGAGGTGATCGACTTTAACCGGGAAGATCCAGTTGAGGCCATTCGTAGCCTCACGGGTGGCATTGGAGTAGACCGGGCAATTGACGCAGTGGGGGTAGATGCGGTTGCTCCTCACAGCGGTCCTGCGGCTGAACAAGCCAAGCAGCAAGCTGACGAGTTTCGGCAAGAAGTGAAGCAGGTTGCTCCCGAAACAAATGTTCAAGGTGATAACTGGCAGCCCGGTAACGCCCCCTCTCAGGTGCTGAACTGGGCAGTTCAAGGACTTGCCAAAGCTGGAACGCTGTCCATCATTGGTGTCTATCCGCAAACACATCAGTTTTTCCCAATTGGTGCAGCTACGAACAAGAACCTGACGATCAATATGGGGAACTGCAATCACCGCAAATATATTCCACCGCTGGTTGATCTAGTGCGTAACGGCACCGTTAATCCACAGAAAATTTTAACTCAAGTTGAGCCGATGACTGCTGTGATTGATGCTTACAAAGCATTTGATACTCGACAGTCTGGCTGGGTCAAGGTAGAGCTAGTTCCTAGCAGATAGTGAAGCTTTCAATTAGAACAAGAGCAGAGGTACAAAATGGCTACTTTAACAGACTTACGGGTTATGGTTTTGGCTACAAACGGTGTAGAGGAATCAGAACTTATTGAACCTGTGCGAGCCCTGAGAGAGGCTGGTGCAACGGTTGATGTTTTGTCCAATCAGCTTCAGCCCATTCAGGCGGTTCAGCAGCAGGACAAGAGCAGCATGATTGAGGTGGACGGGGAAATTAAGGCGGCTCAGCCTGAGCAATACGAGGCGCTTCTGCTGCCTGGTGGCTCACTGAATGCCGAAACGCTAAGAATGCTGCCGGAGGTGCGATCAATCTTGCGCGAGATGCAGGCAGCAGGTAAACCGATTGCCGCAATTTGTCACGCACCTTGGGAATTAGTCTCGGCAGATTTAGTCAAAGGCCGTAAGCTGACGAGCTACTATACCGTTCAAGATGACATTCGTAACGCTGGCGGCAACTGGGTTGATCAGGAGGTTGTGGTCGATGGCAACTGGGTGACCAGCCGCAAGCCGGACGATATTCCTGCGTTTAACCGCGAGATGCTGAAGCTTTTCTCAAGAGTAGCTTCTGCTTCAGGCAGTGCTCGTTAGAGGCTAGCTGATAAAAAGCTGAAATTGTCTCCCTGTGAGCCTTTTCAGCTTTAACTATGTCGTGTGAGCACCTGTGATCTGACAATTACAATAGCATGAGCAGCAAGTTTGACTACGACTTATTTGTAATTGGCGGTGGCTCTAGCGGCCTCTCAGCTGCCAAGGCTGCGGCTCGGTATGGGGCAAGAGTTGCAATTGCCGAACCTGCTTTTTTAGGAGGCACCTGTGTAGCGCGAGGCTGTATTCCTAAAAAACTGATGGTTTATGCTTCTGAGTTTTCTCGCCTGTTTGAGGATGCTACGGCCTATGGCTGGAGCCAGACTCCCTCTCAGTTTAGCTGGACAAAACTGGTGGCAGCAGTCAATTCTGAAATACGGCGACTTGACCAGCTGCATCGCGCTGCTTTAGACAAAGCCAAAATTACGCTATTTTCAGCCACCGCTGCCTTTGATAACCCGCACAAGATTACAGTTGGCTCAGAGCAAATCACGGCTGATCACGTTTTGATTGCGGTTGGCGGCAAGCCTATCAGACCTAAAACTCCTGGCGTTGAACATGCGTTAGTTTCAGACGATATGTTCCATCTATCTGAACAGCCTCGCCGTTTGACGATTGTGGGCGGCGGCTATATTGGCGTTGAGTTTGCCGGAATCATGCAGGGGTTAGGGACGCAAGTGACGCAAATTGTGCGAGAGAGCGAAATACTTGAGAAATTTGACGAAATGCTCCAGAGTGAAATGCAGAAGGGTATGATTCGGCATGGCGTTAGTTTTCTATTTGATACTGAAGTAACAAACATTGAGCTAACTGCCGCCGGATTGCAGCTGTCACTTTCGAACTCATCTAAACAAACAGTTAAACAAACGGTAGATGCTATCTTAATGGCAACCGGACGAGCGCCGAATCTAGAAGCGTTAAAGCTCGAAAATGCTGGCGTGAAGCTAAACCAGAAGGCAGTTGAGGTGAATGAAGAGAGTCAGACTAGTCAGCCCAATATCTACGCTGTTGGTGACTGCACAGATCGCGTTCAGCTAACTCCCGTCGCCATTGCTGAAGGCAAAGCCTTTGCGGATACACTGTTCGGCCATCGCTCAGATCGCGTCAGCTATAAAAACATTCCCTCGTCGGTGTTTGGCAAACCTCAAGCTGCCTATGTCGGACTCACAGAAGCGGAGGCAAAACAGCAGTTTGGGGCAGATCAGATTGTGACTTACTGCACTACGTTTACACCCCTATTTCATAGCCTAACTGACCGAGACGAAACCACTAGCATGAAGTTGGTTGTCGAAAAAAGCAGTGCTCGATTGCTGGGAGCGCATATGATTGGCAATCACGCCGCAGAAATTATGCAGAGTATGGCAATTGCCGTAAGCGCCGGACTCACGAAGGCTGATATTGACGCGACGATGCCGCTGCATCCAACTTCTGCTGAAGAATTTGTCACCTTGAAACTTACATCAATGCCAGAACAGCCTGTGCCGCCTTGCTGGATGCAAAGTTGACTCATAACCTTGTCATAATTTTGTCATAACCTGGATTGATAACCAGCGTTTGAACAGCACTAAATCGCAGGCTACAGCCCGCTGGCGACAGCACTCGCTTAGCCAGAGCTGAGGCGATGCTTTGCTCAACATTTGCCAAGCGGCTATGATCACTGCTCGTTAATATAGTACTATTCGAGTGGTACAAAAACCGCTGCCCTGAATCGGGTGAGATTTATGAGCCAACGCCCTTTGCTTCAAGAAACCGTAGCCAGCCAAATCCGCAGGCAGGTGGATGAAATCTATCGCAGTGAGTCCCGGCGCGTGTTTGCTACCCTGATTCGCCTGCTGGGCGACTTTGAGCGGGCAGAAGAGGCGATGCATGATGCCTTTGCTGTGGCGCTTGAGCAGTGGTCTCGCGATGGCATACCCGCTAGCCCTCGCGCTTGGCTAGTCTCGGTAGGGCGCTTTAGAGCCATTGACAGCATTCGGCGGCTGACTCGCTTTGATGCCTCTTTGAGCGAACTGGCGCAGCTTGGCGAAACCTCGATGCAGGATGAGGAAGAGCTTGAGGATGACCGTCTGCGGCTGATCTTCACCTGCTGCCATCCTGCCCTTTCCCCCGAAGCGCAGGTCGCGTTGACGCTGCGAGAAGTCTGTGGACTGACAACCGAAGAGATTGCCAACGCCTTCTTGATTGCCCCCTCAACGCTGGCTCAGCGGATTGTCCGCGCCAAAGCCAAAATCCGCGATGCGCGTATTCCCTATCAGGTGCCATCGCTGGCCGACTTGCCTGAGCGCCTAGAGAGCGTGCTTCAGGTGATTTATCTAGTGTTTAACGAAGGCTATGCGGCTTCATCAGGTGGGACGCTGACGCGAGCTGCCCTCTCAGCAGAGGCGATTCGGTTGGGGCGACTGGTGATGCTGCTATTGCCTGAACCTGAAGTGCTGGGGCTACTGGGGCTGATGCTGCTGCAAGAATCGCGACGGACTGCCCGCACCTCGTCAGATGGCGACCTCATTCTGTTGGAAGATCAAGATCGCTCCTGCTGGAATCAGGCTCAAATCGCGGAGGGCAGGGTGCTGGTAATGCGGTCGCTCGCGTCACGGTAGTTTGGTCTCTACACCGTGCAGGCAACAATTGCGGCAGTGCATTCGGATGCGGCTAGCGCTGCTGATACCGACTGGGCGCAGATTGTGGCGCTCTATGACCTGCTGTTGCAGATGTCGCCCTCGCCGATTGTTGAGCTGAATCGAGCGGTGGCGGTGGCAATGCGGGACGGCTACCCAGCAGGCTTACGGCAGATTGACGAGATTTTGGGGCGGGGTGACTTGACTGACTATCATCTGGCTCATGCGGCGCGGGCTGACCTCTGCCGTCGCTTGGGAAAAACAACTGAGGCTAGAGCCGCTTACCAGCAGGCAATCGCGCGGGTGAAGCAGGAGCCGGAGCGGCGGTTTTTGGAACGACGGCTGCGCGAATTGGGCTAAAAATATTTCTGGAGCTGTCGATTTACAGCTTCGCCGAACGACTACTGAATGAAAGCAACAAGGTCAGATTCTGCTCGTTCTCTAGGAGACAATCATGCAGACAGCAGCTCAAAAAGAACACCAGTGGTTGAACCAACTGATCGGCGAATGGGTCAGCGAAACTGAATACAGCATGGAACCGAATCAACCTCCATCGAAGCTGAGTGGAACCGAAATGGTTCGCTCAATCGGCGGTCTATGGATTGTAGCGGAAGGTCAATGTGAGATGCCAGAGAACGATACTGGACAAACCATCATGACGCTGGGCTACGACCCACAGAACCAGCGCTATGTCGGCACGTTTATCGGCTCGATGATGACGCATCTCTGGCTCTACAGCGGCTCTCTAGACGCAGCCGCTCAGGTGCTGACGCTAGAGGCAGAAGGGCCGAATCTCAATCAAAATGCGATGGCAAAGTACAAGGATAGGATTGAGTTCGTTAGCGCTGATCACCGGATTATGACCTCGCAGATTCTGGGCGATGATGGCAACTGGCTTCAGTTCATGACCTCGCACTATCGGCGGCGGTCGCCGAGCATCAACTAGCAAAATTTGGAGAATTGTGATGCAATATATGCTGCTCATTTACAGCGACGAAAATACCTGGACTGAGCGGGAGCGCGAACAGTGCTACGCAGACTCAGTGCAGCTTACCCAACAGCTCAAGGCCACCGGCCAATATCTGGCTGCTGCCCCGCTGCAATCTATCGTAACGGCAACGAGCATTCGAGTCCGCGACGGGAAGCGACTGGTGACAGATGGGCCATTTGCAGAAACGCGAGAACAGCTCGGTGGCTATTTCCTAATTGACGCGCCAGATCTAGATGAAGCGATGCAGATTGCTGAACGCATTCCCAGCGCCCGCAAAGGCACGGTCGAAATCCGGCCAGTCGTGATGCTATCGGGCTTACCATCCTAATTCTGCGCTCAGCTTCAAACCTAAAATTATTTCAAGGAGTCCACAATGCAGTTGAATCCCTATCTTTCCTTCAACGGCCAATGCGAGGCGGCGTTTAAGTTCTATGAACAGTGCTTGAATGGCAAAATTAATGCGGTGATGCGCTATGGAGAGTCACCTATGGCAGATCAGGTGCCTGCGGCTTGGCGGAGCAAAGTTATTCATGCCTGCCTAACAGTCGGCGACGTGGAGCTGATGGGCAGCGACGCAATGCCAGAATACTTTGAAAAACCGCAGGGCTTCTCTGTGAGTCTTCAGTTGGAAGATACAGCAGAAGCAGAGCGATTGTTCGATGCTTTAGCAGCAGGTGGAACGGTGCAAATGCAGCTTCAGGAAACCTTTTGGGCTAAGCGTTTTGGCATGGTAAAGGATCAGTTTGGTACGCCCTGGATGATTAACTGTGGCTAACGCTGTTTGCGAATAACTACGACAGAAATCAAGGCAACTCAAGATTCTAAAGCAGATATGATGCTGAGCGAAACGCTATGATCCATATTTGCTCTGCTTTGAATAATGCTCGTTTAGAATTCGCCTGTTAAGCTACGATGCCGATATGAGCAGCCACAATATGCCAAGTTCCGCTCTCAGAGACAGCCCAAACGCGCGTGAAGCGAAAGTCACCGTTTGCAGGGTTGCCGTTATAGCTACCCAATATTTGCATTCGGACTGACACGATCGCGACTTTATCATAGAGTTGGATACGCTGCTCAGAAGGTTGCAGCTCACTGATCTGAAATGCACCAGATGCATGAGCAGCCAGATCATCTCGTTTGCTCAGCAATTCTCCAAGATGACTAGTAATAATAACTTCAGGAGCCAGTAGTTCATCCAAAACGTCGACATCAGAGGCTAACATGGCTTGCCTAAGTCGTTCTTCAACATCAGAAATTTGAGTTTCAGTGGTTTTACACATGGCTTCCCATTTTCGAGATGGACTGACGGAGTTAGCACTAGACATTTTGGGACTGAACCCAGATAGTCAGGTAAACCCCAATGACTGGCCTTAATGACTGGCCTCAATGACTAGACAGTTTGGAGGAGAAACTAAGCTAAAAACTACATAAGATTGTAATAGATCAAACTGAATCTGACAGATGGGAGTTACCGTGCACTGTAATAGATGAAACTTAATCTGACAGTGGTGAGCTAGCGGACACTGACAAAGGGTGTCAGATGTGCCTCACTTGTCGGTGGCGATTCTCCGTATTCTATCTCGTTCTGTTCCTCCTCCTCTATCT
>JAESFP010000181.1_pt1 | contig 27965 bp, 23 predicted proteins | sample 9266181 | NCBI WGS metagenome assembly JAESFP01 (sample SAMN14502547, study PRJNA617102) | algae metagenome | isolation source: Pegethrix bostrychoides GSE-TBD4-15B and co-occurring heterotrophs from... | place: USA: Grand Staircase-escalante National Monument, Utah | collected 2006-08-15 | reverse complement strand
CTACGGTTTGGTTCAAGCCACCGTGGGAGTTACTTTACACGCGCTCAAGAACGCCAGAAACGCTAAAAGCTGTTCAAGTCGCACTGGTAAAACCAGTGGCTTACCTTCTGAGCTACAGACAAGTTAAATATTGAAAATCAGCTTCAAAGCTTCAACTACTACTATTAGAAAGAGACTAGTTATGCCATATACGTTTAATGGAGTCGGAACAAAGTACTATGGTCGCCGAGACTTGCGAGATGATGGATCATGGATTACTACTGAGTGGTTTGTGCTAGCATACGTACCTATTATTCCAATAGGCTCTTTCCGAATAAAACCTACTGGAAAATTCTCAAACGAATCAATTTTCATATCTTCTCACCAGTCTACTGAATATTCTGTTACTCGGGTTCCTTGGTGCTGGCGACAGATACTCAACGTATACCTCGTTAGCATATTTCTCATAGGATTTCTACATGGTGGCTTGACGTGGTTAGATAAGTCTAAAGCTAAGCAATATCCAATTAAGCAATATCCAATATTGAAACCTTCGCCAAGTGTAAAAGGAATATGAATATTGATGTAACTGGACTAGGCTCTCAGTGAAATCCTCGATCGTGTAGGATGCCTTAGCGACAGTGTAACGCATCAATAAGCTAAAGTAGAATAGTTCAGTTGAAACGAGGTCAAACCGATGAAAACTCGACAACCCCGCTACAGCAAAGAAGAATTTGCTCGACGTGGCGATGAGATTTATGAGGCTCAGGTGCGCCAGCAGGTCGAGCAAGGGAATCATGGCAAGATTGTTGCGATCGATATCGAAACCGGAGCGTTTGAACTAGCAGACGATACGATGGCTGCGACCCGAAAACTTTATGAGCGTTTGCCAGATGCACAGCCTTGGGTTGTGCGGATCGGCTATCGCGCTGTGCATCGCTTTGGCGCACGGAGTTTGAACGACGCTCTATGATGCAAGGACGTGTGAATCAGCGGTGTGAGGCTGTAATTTCAGTTGTGGTGAGAGGTGGAGATAAGATCAAATCTGTTGATACAGTTATTGACACAGGGTTCAACGGCTTTCTGAGTCTACCGATCGATATCATCGTGGAACTTGGTTTACCTTGGAACTACCGCGATCGTGCCACATTGGGCGATGGGAGTGAAACTCTGTTCGATATCTACAATGCAGAGGCCATCTGGAATGGGCAGTACCGAGAGATTGAGGTCAATGCAGCGGAGACAGAGCCGTTGTTGGGGATGAGGATGCTGAAGGGCTATCGGTTGCAGGTCGATACGATCGAGGGTGGGGCGGTGACGATTGACATGTTGCCGAATGTAGTTGAAGATAGTCGGTGAGAAGCGGTATAACATAAAACCCGATTGGAGCGGACTGATGAAGGTAGTTGGTGATGCAGCATGGTTTACTAGCAGCCGCTCAATCGGAGCGTTATGCTGATTCGTTTAGCCGTGTTAACAGTAATTCAAAACTGTTCTATTAGAGTTCAAATATGTCGATTGTTCTCCGGGCTGTTGTCAATATTTTTCTAGTTATTGCGGTTATAGGGATGATTTTAGGAGGAGGTGCGTTTATTTGCGGAATTGCATTTGCTATTTTAATGGCTCTACAAATCAGGGCTAACGGAGGTGGGCCTGGTGGAATCCTAATATCCGTAGGGATAGGAAGTGCGGCAATGGGTCTAGTTGTATTTGTGGCTTCATGGGGAGCGATGCTAATTTTGAATTTCCTCAGGACTCCTATTAAGGAATAGTAATATTTATAGATTTTTGCACCCATCTAATTTTGCTCAGGACTGTACCTTGATCCGTTACGATCGTGACAATGATAATAGGTGATTAGGGTTAGTCGATTCATGGCAGAGCCGCAAGCATTGTTGGATAGCGCGATCGTCCTTCGAGGTGGTCGCAACCGCCCAGAAGATATTCGTCGTGGGATCGGTACGCAGCCAAGCAGTATCACAGGAATTTCAGTAGAATGTGAAGAGTTAGCACTTCAAGATTCCACCTAAATCGCGTCGCATAACAAGCCTGTTGCAAAAAGTTTGAGAAGCTCGGTTATTGCTCCAGGCTTATCTGCCGCCGTTGAACAGGGTCGTTAGCCCTCAGTCTGTCTCTGGGGGCGTACTTAAGAACGCTTTGTTGATGCAGCTATTATCAAAGCAATACTAGATAGTGTTGGAGAACAGTCAAAGTGGCATTTGGCAGATTGAGAGAAGAGGATGTTAGAGAGCATATTGATCCAAGCAGTGTAGCAGTTGTGCAAGAAAACACAGCTTTTGCCCTTGATCTTTATAAAGCATTGAGAGCAGAAGAAGGTAATCTTTTCTTTTCTCCCTACAGCATATCTGTGGCATTCGCCATGACCTATGCTGGTGCCCGTGGAGAGACAGGGCGGCAAATGGCTCAAGTCCTTCACTTCCCATCAGAACAACAACTCCATCCGATATTTTCTGCCCTAGAAGCAGAACTCAAGACAGCCCAACAAAGCGGTGGGACTTTGCTACGAAGTGCCAACTCTCTGTATCCCCAAACAAAATATCCCTTTTTAGAAGTATTTCTGACACTGTTAGAAATGCATTACGGAGCACAAGTCACAGCGCTTGATTATAAAAATAATCCAGAGGCAGCACGAGACACGATCAATTCGTGGGTTGCCGCAAAGACAGAAGAGAAAATCAAGGATCTGATTCCTGCGGGAGGTCTAACTCCCTTGACACGTCTTGTACTAGTCAACGCGATTTATTTTAAAGGAAACTGGACAAGCCAGTTTGATCAGAGTCGCACGATCGCCGCACCGTTTTGGATAAGGTCTGACCATGTGCTCCCAGTGCCCATGATGCAGCAGACAGAAACTTTTGGGTACAACGAAACTAAAGATCTCCAGGTACTTGAGTTGCCCTACAGGGGCGATCGTCTCTCCATGATGATTTTGCTCCCCCAACAGAAGAACGGATTGACCGAACTCGAAAATAACTTGACCTTGGAAAATCTCGCTCATTGGACAAGGGAGCTTCAGCCAAGAGAGGTTCAAATCTCCCTACCCCGATTCAAAATCAATTGCCCCTTCAAACTGAATGATACCCTGATTGCAATGGGGATGAAAGATGCATTTGATGAGAATAAAGCCAATTTTTCTGGCATGGATGGGCAAGAAAACTGGTTGTATATTGAAGCGGTTTTCCATCAGGCTTTTGTTGATGTCAATGAAGAGGGCAGTGAGGCAGTCGCAGCAACTGCAGTTGTGACAGGATCGAGAAGTCTACCACCGCCACCCGCCGTTTTTCAGGCGAATCATCCGTTTATCTTTCTAATTCGTGAGCAGCATACCGGGAATGTCCTGTTTTTAGGTAGATTCGTCACGCCAGAGGCGGTTGCCTAGAGCGAGATGAAGCGATTGTCTTGAGAAAACTCCAGCCTCGTGTAAATAATCGGTATAAGAGGGGATGGACAAGAGATTTTAGTGGGGATGCAAAGGATGCTGAGCGTCGCTCAACTTAGCCGTTAAGCTGAAAACTGTTCCAAAAATAAATCAACTTTACAGAATAGGTTTTGAGGGATCGCAAAATGTCAGGTCAGAATATAAATTCAAGTCAGAACCTCTTCCAAATGGAAACAGAAGCAGCCCGAAGCGGCAGCAGCCCTGCGAGCACTTGCAAAAGCTCAATGCAAAAGACTCCGGTTCAAACAGCGGTCGCGTCAAACGATTAAGCATTGACTGCAAGACTACGGTTGCCACTGTCCCATCGCCATCCGCTGCTCACCGCTGCTCACTGGCAATCTTGGGCATACCGCAAAGCAATCTAGCGCGACTTATCCTGCTGCATCGGCCTCAGCCGCCAAACCGTCCAAAGCCAGCCCAGCCCAAACGGCAGCCAAATTGCCAGTCGCTCAACCTCGCTCAAGCGCCAGTCAGGAATGCGCGAGGGTAAAACAAAATAGACAAACGCCGAAAGGCTAACCAGCCGCGCACCCCAGTTTTGAGTCGGCACCGCAAACGGCATAATCCAAGCAAAATACCAGAAATGCACAATCGGGCTAAGCATCAACAGCCCAAACAAATAGCCGTCACAAAACCGCCGAAAGCTGACCACCCGCAGCAGCAGTCCGCCCGTCAGCAGTCCCAGCGGCAGCAGAAAAATCCAGTTAGCTTGCAGCGAAGCAGGCCAGATTTGAGCCACAAAATGCGGAATAAATTCAGCGCTGCGCCCATAAGCCACAAAGCTAGAGCGAGTCGGAATCAGCGCACAGCCCCGCCAGCAAAACAGCAGCGACGCAAGCAGCAGCGGCAGCAGCCCAACGCAGCCCGTCACGCAGGCTTGCCCAAATCGTCGCAGCCGCAGCAACCGCCAGACCAAAAAGCCCAGCACGGGCAGCGAAATCCACTTGAGCGCAACGCTAATTCCCACCCAGGCTGCTGGGCTGGCCGTAGCCCAAGACACAGCCGAGTCAGGCTGGCGTTCAAACTGGCGCTCAAACTGGCGCTCAAACCTCAGCCAAGCAATCACCAGCGGCAGCATAAACCAGCTGTCGTAATGCCCTCCACCCGCAAACGTATAGATAATCAGCGGATTCCAGGCGTAGAGCGTTGCATTCAGCCAGCCAAACCGCCGCCCCAGCAGCCAGCAAATCTGCAAATCTGCCAGCACAAACGCCAGCTTAAACAGCCAGACCGTCGGTGCAACCGCAGCCAGCAGCCGAAACCCTAGTTGAGTAATGGGTGGATAAATTGCGGCGACATCAGGATGATTGATTTGTGACCACCATGCGGTTCGGTAGGGAATGAGTTCAGGAGCGTTAGGCGGCAGGTCGTAGGGGCTAAACCCCAGCGTCTGGATCTGCCCTTCCCAGATGTAGCGCCAGAGGTCATCACCGGGCTGCATCGGCAGCAGCAACAGCCGTACCCCAATCGCCACGCCCCAAAACCAAAAAGCTGGTAGGGGCGCTGACCCAGCCTGCGCTACCCCATGCAATCGCCAAGACAGCACAAACCCCAGTCCCATCACGCCCGCCCCTAGCCAAAACTTGTGCAGGGTCGCAATCTGACTCACATCGCCGTTGGGACTCATCAAAACTGCTCCCAAAATCAGCAGCAGCGCCGTCACCAGCAATAGACCAGGCTGGCGGTCAGGCTTTGGATCAGGCTTTGGATCAGGCTGCGAACCAAGCGTTAGATCGCTCATTGGATCACTCACCGGATCGCTTTCATAAACCGCCGATAGTACAGTTTTGCCAACGTACTCAAAATGATTACGCCTGCCTGAATGCTGCCTCGTATCGTTCCAGATATTTTAGACCGTCCGCCCTGCCGACAATAATAGTTCACGGGCAGCTCGCAGATGCGAAGTCCGCATTCGATGGCGCGCACCTGCATCTCTACCGTCCAGCCAAAGCCGCGATCCTGCATCTGAATTTGCGTCAGCGCCGAGCGTCGAATCAGCCGCAGCGGGCTGAGATCGCGGTAGCAGTAGCCCCAGCCTAGCTCAATTAGCCCAGTCGCCAGCCGATTGCCAAACCGCTGCACCGGAGTCAGGGCAGCTCGTCCGGCAGCGGTAGCGGTGCGGTCGCTCAGGATCACATCAACCTGCCCGCATTGCCGCCAAAACGCCTCCAGCACCTCTAGGTCATCGCTGCCGTCGCCATCACAGAACAAAATCCATTCAGTCTGAGCGGGGAGCTGCTGTAAGCCGCGCCAGCAGGCTCGCCCGTAGCCAGAAATTGGCTCAGACAAAACTGCGGCTCCAGCCTCAGCTGCGGCCATCGCGCTGCCGTCGCTGCTGCCATTGTCAACGACCCGAATCTGCCGCAGGCCAGCAGCCTGGAGCGACTGCACCACAGCGGCAATCGTCTCAGCCTCATCCCGCACTGGAATGATCGCCAAAACAGAGTTGAGAGAAAATACATTCACGAGGGCAGGGCGGCTAGCTAATTCGGGTCAAGAACTTCAGCAGCGATTTGGTGCGCGGCGTCAGCAGGGTGCGGCGATAGGCATCTGCGGCTTTTTTGATAGCCTCTGCCTGGGTTGGGTAGGGATGAATTACGCCCGAAATAGCGCTGAGTCCCTGTTTTGTGACGATGGCCAGCGTGATTTCGCTAATCATCTCTCCGGCATGTTGCGCCACAATCGTCGCACCCAAGATCTGGTCTGAGCCGCGCTTATGCAGAATCTTCAGGAAACCTTCTGGCTCACCGTCCGCCAAAGCCCGATCCAGGTCAGAGAACGGAATCTTGATCGTTTGCGTATCCAGACCTTGCTCGCGCGCCTCCGACTCATATAGCCCCACATGGGCAATTTCAGGTGCCGTGTAGGTCACCCAGGGCATTACCAAGCTGCTGAGCTTGCTGCGCCGCAGACCAAAGGGTGAAAACAGCGTATTTTTGATCACGATGCGGGCGGCAGCGTCGGCGGCGTGGGTAAACTTCCAGTTCATACAGATATCCCCAGCAGCGTAGATGCGCGGATTGCTCGTCTGCAAGTAGTCGTTCACTACCACACCACGCCGCGCATCATACTCAACCCCAGCCCTCTCCAAATTCAGGCCGTCTACGTTGGGTGCTCGGCCAGCCCCAACCAAAATTTCATCCACCGTCACCGTCTGGACGGCGTTTTCTTGGCGACCGTTTTCTTGGCGACCGTTTTCTTGGCGACCGTTTTCTTGGCGATAGTAAATTACTTTGCCCGCCGCTGTCGCCTCCACTTTTTCCAGCGTACAGCCCAAAATCAGATCTAGCTTCTCCTGCAAAAACTGCTGCTGGATAATCTCGGCGGCTTCGGCATCTTCGCGATCAAGCAAATGAGCATGCTTATGCAGCAGTGTCACCTCGCTCCCCAGCCGCTGAAACGCCTGCGCCAGCTCGCAGCCAATGGGCCCGCCGCCAATCACCGCCAGTCGTCGCGGGCATTCGGTCAGCGAAAAAACGGTTTCGTTGGTCAAGTATCCCGCTGCGGCCAGTCCAGGAATTTTGGGACGAGCCGCGCGCGCGCCTGTGGCAATCACGGCTTTTTTGAACCGCAGCTGACTCTCTCCGACCCGGACGGCCTCCGGACTGACAAACTCAGCGCTGCCCAAAAACAGATCGATCCCCAGATTGCGAAACCGCTCGGCTGAGTCGTGATGGCTGATGCCCGCCCGAATCTTCCGCATTCGCTGCATCACGGCGGCAAAGTCAATCCCGATTTCCGGCGGCGGCTCAATCCCAAAAGGCGCAGCAGAGCGCATATCGGCCACCACCCGCGAGGAGCGAATCACGCATTTAGACGGCACGCAGCCCACGTTGAGGCAGTCGCCTCCCATCAGGCTTTTTTCCACGAGGGCAATTTTCAAGCCCAGCCCCAGCCCTGCCGCTCCCGCCGCGACCACCAGCCCCGCCGTGCCAGCACCCAGCACCACCAGGTCATAGCAGGCCGCAGGCTGTGGGTTCACCCAGTCGGGCGGATGCACCTGGGACATGAGGATTTGATTGTACTCATCCAGCGGCTGGAGAGCAGGTTCTTGGTGAATCGAAGAGGTCATAGATGGCGGGTCACAAATTGGCTTGAGAATCGACGCTTTGATTTAGCGCTTTTTTGGCAATACGGGTAATGTAGACCGTTACCGCAGCGGTGGCAAGGAAGCCGACTAGTTTGACAATCCACTGCGCCGTCTGCGCCTGTGGGCTAATATCCTGCGGCATCCCTAGCTTGGCAACATCTCCCGCCAGAGACCCCAAATAGACATACAGCACGGTTCCTGGAACCATCCCAATCGAACCCAGCACGTAGTCCTTGAGCGAAACACGGGTCACGCCAAAGGCATAGTTGAGCAAGTTGAACGGAAACACTGGAGAGAGGCGCGTCAGCAAGACGATCTTGAGGCCAGACTGAGCCACTGCGCTGTCAACCGCCTGAAACTTCGGATAGTTCTGAATCTTTTGGCTTACCCAACCTCTCGCCACATAGCGGCCAATCAAAAATGCGGCGGTTGCGCCCAGCGTTGCGGCCAGAATCACATAGAGCGAACCCCAAAATACACCATAGAGTGCTCCTCCGCCCAGCGTCAGCAGCGAGCCTGGAATAAACAAAACCGTAGCCAGATTGTAAATGACAATAAAGGCAATCACGCCCGTTGACCCCAGATTTTTGACCCAGAGCAGGGCATCTTGCAGCAGTGTTTGCAGACTAAAATGCTGAAACAGCACCGCCAGCGAAACTGCTAGCCCTACGCCAAACAGGACTTTGAGCCAAAACTTGGGCTTTGTAAATTGCGACTGGGTCATCACTCTGGGTCTCTCTCAGCTTTTCTGGTTCATTGTTGTGTACCTGCGGCAAGGGCAAATCAGCAGCCTCGCTCCAGCAATTCTGGCTGTTGTAAAAATGGCTATTGAAAGACGGTCGCCCCAATCAGCACCTCTGGCCATCTAGCATCAGCTTCGGCAATACGTCCCGGAATATCCTGCATCCACTGCTGCTGAACTGCTGGACTATAGTTGAGATACAGCTTATTGTCCACAATTTTCCAGGCGTTGGGATCTGTGGAGACGAGGTTGCCTTCACTCAGCCCCTGAGCGCAGTAGCCGCCATACTGAGGCGCATAGGCTTCCGGATTGCTGACGAATAGCGCCCGATTGGCAGCGCTCGAAAATCTCCAGGTTGCGCCATTCCACTCTTGCTCGTACTGGCTGCTGCCCTGCACGGGTTTACCCTCGGTGAAGTAGGCGACCGGGTCGGTGCCGCGAATTGCCAAGCCAGCAGTATCTGAGTAGACCAGCGGCGCAGATGCGCTTGCTCCAGCACAGGGATTGGCTTTACCAGCACAGGGATTGGCTCCAGCACAGGGATTGACTTGAGCAACGGCTGAATTAGTTGATCCTGCCGCTGCTGAAGTTGGCGGGGAGAGGACGGCTGACAAACCCAAACTTAAGGCGGCAGCGGTTGCCAAAGCGGCGATGTATTTAACGTTCATGTGAATCTCCAAGGATTTAGGTAGAGCAGTCGTCCTAGCTATTGTTTGACAGCCGCACAGGGATTGGCTCCAGCACAGGGGTTAGCTCCAGCGCAGGGGTTCGCTCCAGCACAAGGATTGGCGCTGGCACAAGGATTGGCTCCAGCGCAGGGGTTAGCGCTGGCACAAGGATTGGCCCCAGCGCAGGGATTGGCTCCAGCACAGGGATTGGCTTTGCCCGCACAGGGATTGACGCTGGCACAAGGGTTAGCCTGAGCGGTTCTTTGGCTGCCAGTTTGGCCGTTGAGCTGCAATGTTGCTGAAGCAGACTGGGGCAAAACGGCTGCCAAACTCAGGCTCAAAATCGCGGCAGTGGTCAGAGTAGCAATATAGTTAACGCTCATGTCAGTCTCCAGTGATTCGGTGAATTGGCGGTCTGAACCTTACGGCCAAACTTCACTCTTATTAAAGAAGGATCAACCTGAGAATTAGCTGAGAAACAGCTTTGGTGAAGATAAAGAGTTAGAAATTAGCCGATTCACCTGCTGGAGAAATCCAGACGGGCTGAAAGCTTTAAATTAAGACTGCAAGCAAGACTGCAAGGGCAAAGAGCTAGATCGGCTAAAATGGCTGAGATAGCTAGGAGATTTTTAGGAGATTTTTAACAGCGCCCCCTCAGAACGCTAGCATCTGTAGTTCAGCAGCAACAGAAAGCTCACCAGATTATTCATGGATCATTCCTTAGAAACGCAAGATTGGCTGGTCACAAACAGCGGCATCTGCGCCCCTTCCCTGACTCAGTCCGCCGCTCAGCCCGATCTAGATACGTTCGTCGAGCCTTATCGACTCTATCGATTTCTGACAGATTTGGAAGATATTTTGCATGCTACAGCTAACGATCAGCAGCGATTACAGCTGATTCAGCCTTTGGTCAGACGGTTGCTCACCAGCTCTTACTGGTTACAATTTGAGTTTACGCCTCCGTCCCTCAATCCGGGCTGGTCAGTTAAATTCTTGTATCAGGAGCATAACTTCCCAATTACTATTCAGATGGTGGCGTGGCTACCGGGAAATATCTCGCCAATTCACAATCATGGCGCTTGGGGCCTGGTTGCTATCGTCAGCGGCCAGGAAAAAAATCGGTTCTGGCGAGCTGCACCGACTCCAGATGCGCCCGACAAAATTGAGCTAGTCAGTGAAAAGCTGCTAGTTCCGGGAGATATCCTCGGCTTCTTGCCTGATGCAATCCATAGTGTCGAGCCGATTGGAGAGGAACCTGCCGTGACTTTTAATCTGTACGGGGAAACAGACTATTCGCAGCGGTTTGAGTTTGATCCGATTCGGCATCTGGCTCAGCCGTTTTAGCGGTTATTTTAGCGATCACCCGTCACCAGCGGAGCGGTTTCGGCAGGCGAGCTTGCCCATTCCAGCATTGAGCCTGCATAGTTTTTAGCCCGCAGTCCAGCGTTGGTTAACACGGTCGTAAACCAGCCTGCCCGCACCCCCGCCGTGCAGTAAACGACAATCTCAGCGTTAGGCGAGATGCCTTGCGCTTGCAGCTTGGCCAAGATAGCCTGACGCGGTAAAATCCTGCCGTTCTCGTCTAGCAAATCGCGGTAGTAGAAATGAACTGCGCCCGGAATATGCCCTGATCGCGGCTCTCCGTAAGGCGTTGCTCCTTTGAACTCACGCGCTTCACGCACGTCAATAATCACGGTTTCGGCCTTGCCCAAATCCTGCTGGAGTTCGGATTGCGTAATCTCCCAGTTTGCAGTTCGGCTGGCGACAAAATCACCGGGTTCTGTAGCCCGATGCCGCACAGATCGTTCAGTTGGCATACCGACAGCCACCAGCGCTTCGTAGCCGCCGTCTACTACAGCCGCCTGCGAATGGCCTAGCGTCCGCAGCATCCAAACGATGCGTCCGTCTTCTCCCCAGCCTTGGTTTGGATCGGCTACCACGACCACAGGCTTGTCTTGCGAAACCCCCAGATCCTGAAGCGCCTGAGCAAGCTGCACCTGATCGCGCAGCAGCATCCCTTGTTCAGAGCGACCAGTTTGAGAGAACTGTCGCCAGCTGACCGCGATCGAACCTTGCAGCATCCCCCGCTGCTGCAACCGAGGTATGCGCGCATCTAGCAGCGTCGCTCCCTGCCCAATTAGCTCCTTCGCCTCAGCCGGACTGACAACCCACTGCTGAACCAGCGCTTGCGGCGTGATCGCCGTGGTAATTTGGCTTTCCAGGCTTTGAGCAGACTGCATAGCAGGCGGATCGGCAGTTTCCCATTGCAGCGCGCCGACCTGACAGCTACTCAAGCAGAACGCTATCGCACCAGAGGCGATCAGGCTTAGCCTTGGCTTTGCAGGTGAGCAAACCCGGTTAAATGCGAGGTGGGGCTGGGTCATACAAGTGGGGCTGGGTCATAAGGTAAAGCTGGCTAGAGCTTGTCTAGAATCCAGCTAGAATCTGGTACTGCCATTATCACCTATGATCACCCCGCATTTGGTCGCGCCCATCGATCAGCCAGATTTCACCCAGCCAGATTTCACCACCTGCTTGTCGCTGCTGATTCAATCCAATGTTTAATTGTATTTAATATCCGAGCAAAATTTTAGCCTTTAAAGCTATAAATGTGCCAAATACTCTAAATGTGCCAAATACTCTGCCAAATAACGCTCCAAATAATACACTATGCTGGCTGTTGGCTGCGAAAAATCATCTAGTCCAGCCTGAGCTGTATCTAGAAATATCACGAGCTATGCTCTACTCATGGACTCTAGAACAAAATTTATTAAGGGCAGTTGAGATTATTGAGAATGAGATAAGATTGCATTGAAACGATATATTTTGTTGTGCAATGCCTTCAACTCTCAGACGTTCTCCCAACGCAACGCTTGTCACACAGCCCGCTATTGATGAAGCCGCTGAAGCTTTATATGATCTGCCCGAAAAGACCAAAGAGAAGATGTCTCTGCGAGAAGCCGTAGATGTGCTGCGTGACCAGATTACAGCTGCTTTAGACAAGGGTTACTCCTACGAAGATATTGCGGCAATGCTGGCGAAGCAGGGCATTTCGATTGCGCCGTCATCGCTCAAGCACTATCTGGCTCGCAGCAATCGTCAGCTCAAGCAGGCGACTGGCACTCAGACCCGCCGCAGACGCAGCCCTGCAAAGTCGCTGGACACAGAGGCGGACACAGAGGTGGACACAGAAGAGCTATCTGATCTGGCCGAAATCGCTGAGCCAGAACCAGCAGCCCCCAAACGGCGCGGTCGTCCTCCGGCCAGTGACTCTGCCTCAGCCGCCGCCAAAACTCGCTCAACTGCGGCTCGCGCCAAGACGGTGCCAACGGCTACGGGTACGCGCAAGCGCCGCAGTAAAGCTTAAGCGACTGCTCAGTTACAGCACATCGCGCATTGTTTGAAGCTGAATTGGCTAAGTCTTAGACTAAGTCTCGATCCAAGTTTCAAGCAATGCGCTAATTTTTTGGGCGGTCAATATTTTGCTGACTCGTGCCACATACCTCAGCCTGGATCAAGTTCTCCAACAAATTCAATCTGTCCAGGAGTTGCAGCTCGCATGACGACGGCGGCTCCAGACTGCGGCACCATACCGCTGATTGCAGTAATATTCACCTGATGCGTTACCATCACGGTCACGCCAGCGCTATCTTGATTTTCTAAAATGAGCTGACGCAGCTGCTCAGTTTGGGCAGACTCACGGCTGCGATCTTGGAAAAACGAGTTGAGAATTGGCAGCGGTTCAACCTCGCCCAAATTCATGAGCTCTGCGGTTTCTAGACAGCGACACCACTGGCTCGACAGCACTCTAGAAACCGTGATGTTCTGCTGCCGCAACAGTTCACCCAAACGGACTGCCTGCTGCTGCCCAACCGCTGAGAGATTGCGCTGAGTCGAGCAGTCGCCCAGCTGAAAACCAGCCGGATCGCCCGTTCCAGGAGCCAAGGCGTGCCGAAACAGCATCACGTATCCTGTGCCCTGCCGCAGCTCTGCCCACAGCGCCGCTTCCGCAGAACTCTTAGGGGCTAGTTCTGCTAAAGGAACGGAGGGTGAAGAAGCAGGTGGTTGCTGAGTCGGAGCAATCGCTGGAGTTGATGCCGTCGATGCTGTCGATGCCTGAGAGCCATCTGAAGATGATCCCGCACAGCTCGCCAGACAGAGGCTCGCTAAGCTCAAAGCGATAGCTGTAGAAAAGAAGCGTATAGAAATCTGCATCAGGCTGTAATCAGCTTACGGATCTGATCGGTCGTGGTTTGACTAGCGCTATCTGCCGCGACAATCTCGATTTGCTCGTAACTGCCTGTACCCAGCCTCAGTTCGTGCGAACGAGCATGATGCGGCTCACGCCTGAGGCCGCAGAAGCCGCTTCTGGAGTTGGGGCTGTGACGGGGCAGGGAAGGGTAGGGCTGTGATGCAGGCCGCACTGCTGCCAAACTCGCTAGCTGCAATATTTTTCGTCTCATGAAGCCCTGCTCAGAGTGGGTGTCAGAGTGGGTGGAGGACATGAATCAGATTCTCCCAAAACTTGTTGCTGGTATTCTGCTCTATCTGCTGCTCTCAAGTACTGGACAGGTGCTTCTGTATTTTAGCGATCTGCAACCAGCTGTGGTTTTGCAGGCAAACTCTAGACAGGCAAACTCTAGGCTGCCGTTTGGATCTGATTCAATGCCTGCTTGAACGCCGCTGCCGATTTGAAGAGAATCTGAGGATTGTCAACCAACGCCTGATCAATTAAATCGATTAGCGCTGGATGAAGCATTGGATCTCGCTGACGAACCGAAATCGGATCGGTTTGCAGAAGCACAAGATAGGCATCCTTGCCGCTACTAAAATCACGGGGATAGGTTCCGGTAATCATATAGTAAAGGCAAGCGGCAACGGCCCAGATATCAATTTCGGTACTGGCGCTGTTAAAATTAATTGCCTGCTGTCGCGACATAAACAACAGCGAGTTTGCCTTGTCACCAGTTGACATTTCCAAGCCCGCTCGATCAAACGCTCTGGCCAAACCATAGTCGATCAGCTTCACGGATGCCTGATCCGCAGACAGCCAGATATTGCTCGGCCTAAGGGCACAGTGCATCACCCCTGGAAAACGGCTCGACGAACGCGCTGGGTCAGCCTGTGCCGCATGGGCATAGTCTAGAGCGTCCAAAACTTGCAGCGTGATCGCAATGGCCTCATCGACGGGTAAGCATCCCCCGCGCTGCTGCATCAGCTCAGCCAGACTACTGCCCTCCCAAAACTCCGTGGCCAAAAAGAAGATCCCGTTCTCGTAACCCGCCTCTAAAAGCTGAAGGATATTGGGATGGTTCAGCCGTTTGATTGGCTCAATGGACTGTAGAAAGCGCTCCACAGTCGGCTGACGCAGTGGTTTTTGGGCTGTCTGAGGCAGCAGCAGCTTTAACGTCACCCGCTGATCGGTGGAGGTTTGCTGCGCTAAGTAGACCGTTCCTGCCTCGCTGCGACTCAGCTCCTTGATGGGGCTGTAGCCTGTAATCAGCGACAGATCCATCAGGTAGAGCGCTTCTAGTCCCGTCAGCAGCGGTTTATCTGTCTCAGTTTTTGCCTCAGTTTTTGTCTCGATTTCTAGCTCGGTTTCCAGAACTCCACCTGCCGAGGGTTCCAAGCAGACCGAAAAGATGGTTTGCCCCAGCTTAATTTCGTCACCATTCGCGAGATCGTGATCTAGAAAATTGAGCTGAGCTGCCTCTTCCGGCGTTTGGTCTTGCTGCCGTCTACCAATCATCTGGTCATTGACGTAGGTGCCATGCAGACTGCCAAGATCTCGAATCTGCACAGATGGAGGATTGATATCCAGCAGGCAATGATACCGAGAAATCGTCTGGTGCAGCTCGTCGTTGGGCAGCTGAATATGACAGTCTTTGGCTCGACCCACGATGCAGAGGCTGCGCTCGCTAAATTCAAACTCCTGCCCCTGCAAACTTCCCGCAATAATTCTTAAGCTAACTTTCGGCTGAGGGGCTGAAGGAACAAAGGCTGTCGCAAAAGCCGTCGCAAAAGCGGTGGCTGGAGCCGGATCGCGTGAGGGGCCAGCAGGCTGGGAACTAGCTGGCTGACTAACTGGCTGACTAACTGGCTGAGAGGCAACAGGCTGAACCATTGCCTCCAACATTTGATGCAGCTGCTGCCGGATGCCATGGGGCTTGAGCCAGCCATAGCCTGCGGCTTGTAGCGTCTGGAGCAAATTACCGAAATCAGCTTCAGTCCAGGTCGGAGTTCCCGTAGCCGTGAGCGATAGGGCAATTTCCTCAGCGCTGGGCTGGCGGCTGCTGGGCAAGCTGCCAGCACTGGGCATCTGTAAACGCAAAAAGGTTGCTAAATAGGGAGCTGCGCCCTCATCCCAGTCGCAGGGCTGCTGATCTGCCAAGTCCCAGTCCAGAAGCCAGAGCCTGCACAATCGGTCGTCTCCTCCTGAAACCACATAGCGACCGTCAGGGCTGAGGCTGGCGCTTCGCACCGCAGCGGTATGGCCAGCAAACGTCCAGAGGCAGTCGCCTGTCACCAGGTTCCAGAGCTTGCAGGTTTGATCATCGCTGCCAGACAGGGCATAGCGGCCATCTGCACTCACCTCTACCGAGCGGACTGCAGCAGTATGCCCCACCAAAGTCCGCAGACAGTCGCCCTGCAAATTCCAGAGCCTCAGCGTTTGATCCGCACTCCCAGAGATCAGATGGCAGCCGTCAAGCGTTACGGTCACTGCATTAATCCCAGCGCTGTGTCCGACAAAAGTACCCAGGCATTCACCGTCAGCGATGTTCCACCGTTTTAGAGTTTGGTCAACGCTGGCTGATAGTACCTGTCGCCCGTCTGGGCTAAAGGCAACTGCCAGCACCCGATCTTGGTGTCCGGTCAGGGTTTGCAAGCAGCGAGCGCTGGCGGTTTCCCAGAGTTTGCAGGTCGCATCTTCGCTGCCCGATAGCGCATAGCGTCCTGTCGGACTGAAGGCGACTGAGGTGACCCCAGCAGTATGGCCACTGAGTGTCCTTAGGCATTCAGCTGTGGTCACATCCCAGAGCTTCAGCGTCGCGTCGCTGCTGCCGGAGAGCGCCTGTCCCGTCAGGCTCAAGTCAACTGCCGTCACGCCGCCTCGATGGCCTTCAAAGCTGAGCAGACAGCGGCCAGTAGCAATATCCCAGAGCTTCAGCGTCGCATCAGCGCTGCCAGCCAAAATTGCGCTGCCGTTTGGGTGCAGCGCCACAGCCTGGAGTGCGGCCTGGTAGCGCTCAAAGCTGACTGGCTCCCAGCAGTCGTTGAGCATCTGCCGAGGCAGTGCTGCATAGAGCTGAAGCCAGGTTTGAACTGCCGCGCTGCCTCGATGATGTCCGAGCTGGGCGCGCGCCTGCCGAATCTGCTGCGCTGCCGTTACAGCATCAGCTTGCGCGAGCGCTGCCTGCGCCTGGAGCAGCGACTGCTCATAGAAGCTGTCCGTCCCCGGCTGGCTGAGCTGCATTTGCGAGAGGCGTAAGGGCGCTAACTCTGGCAGATCGGTGCTGTGAACCGCCCACCAGTGCAGGGTTGAGCCATCTGCCGAGAGCAAATGCTGGCCATCTGAACTCAGAGCAATCGCCTGAATGCCCGCCTGATGCCCTTCTAGGGTTCGCAAACAGCGGCCAGTCGCCACTTCCCAGAGCTTGAGCTGTTGGTCATCCCCCGCCGAGAGGCAGAACCGGCCGTCCGGGCTAAAGGCCACCGAGCGCACGGGCGACTGGTGGCCCTCAAAGGTTTGGCTGACTTGCCCGGTCGCCAGATTCCAGAGTTTGAGCAGGTGATCTCCCGCCAGAACCGACAGCCCGTCGGGGCTGCAAGCGATAGAGGTGAGATTGCTATGTTCTTTGAAGGCGCGCCGCATCTGGCCAGTCGCGATGTCCCAGAGCCGAATGGTGCGATCATCGCTAGCCGACAGGATCTGCCGACCGTCTGGATGAAAGAGCAGTGCCAAGATCCGCCCCTGCTGGGAGTGAAACGTCTGCAAGCAGTCGCCAGTCGCCACCGCCCAGAGCTTGATCAGCCGATCGTCGCCGCCTGAGACAACATAGCGACCATCGGGGCTAAAGGCCACCGAGCGCACCGCCGCACTATGTCCCGCCGATCCCCACTGCCCGGTTAAGCCCCGGAATTTGTTGAGCAAGGCTTCGAGCCGGGAGGGATTGGCTCGATATTGACCTGCAACCTGCCGCGCTCTGCCGTCAAACCTGTGGATGAGATGGGCATCTGCCACCGTCCAAAGCTGCACCGCATGGTCATCGCCCCCGGATACAATCAAGCAGCCATCGGGGCTAAAGGCCACTGAACGCACCTGCGCCTCATGGCCTTGAAACAGGCAGAGGCACTGACCTTTGGCAATATCCCAGAGCCGAATCAGCTTTTCTTCACCTCCCGAAAGCGCGTAACGATTAGCTGGGTCGAGAGCAACCGCGCGAATTGCGTGGGTTCTCAGCTGTTGTGGGAGGGCTTCGCCCAGCTGCGGCAAGCGCTGACGGGTACGGGGCAGCCGCTCTTTGGCCAAGGCGAGAGCGGCTTGGATATCGGCGCGCTGGATGCCTTGAGCGTGAATCCCTTCTAAAAGAGTTACGGCAGTTGGGTAGTCGCCTCGCTCGAGATGCACCAAGCTGAGCAGATAGTGAACCTGCCAGACTTCAGCCCTGCCGCGGCTGAGATCGCGGCAGCTGGCCAACTGCCGCAGCAGCTCGTCGTCGTTGACTTTGCCCAGTCGCCACAGCATCAAGCCTTGGTTGTAGGTCGCTTCCAGGTGCTGAGGCTGCTCGTCTAGCGCCTGTGCCCACAGCTCTAACGCTTCCTCTGAGCGCCCCAGATCCCAGGCAAACACAGCCCAGTTGTTAAGGGCATCGGCGGTATTGGGCTGGCTGGGCGGCTCTGGCCGGGGATACGGATAGCCAGTTGTCTTTTGGTAGAGCGTTTGCAGAAGCTGGACAATCTCTGACCAGCTTGGGCGTTCGTCTTCGTCTGGGCTGTCTTGAAAGCAGCGCTGCAAAATCTGGACGGCTGGCAGCGGCATTCGCGGCAGCTGAGCTGAATGGGCAGGATTGGCGAGATACTGCTCTAGGGCTTGAGAGGCGCTGGTGCCGACCGCGCTGCGCTGGCCGACAAACATTTCCAGGACGCTTAAGCCCCAGCCCGCTAGATCTATCTGTCGGGTTGCAGCCTGTTGGGTTGCAGCCTGCTCGGGGTCAGGCTCCAGCACAGCGTCGGCTTGCGCCCAGCCAAAGTCAGTAATTTTGACGGTGCCATCAGCGGTCACCCAAACAGCGTCGGGCGTAATCTGCGCGTGGGTCAGACCTCGTCTGTGAATGTAGTCAAGCCCCCAAGCGATTTGAATGGCGATGTCTAGGATGCGGCGCAGAGCAGCCATGCTGCCATCGGCATAGAGCTGGCGGTCATGAATCCAGCTGCTGAGACTGCTGCCTGAAATATATTCCGTAAACACCAGCGGATGGTGATCGACGTGGCGAATGTAGTAACATCCAACGATGTGAGGGTGAAGTCCCAGATTGCTCCAAAGTTCGATTTGCTGCTCAAAGTTTGTCTGACCGCCCAGCGCCGCCAGGATTGCGGGGGATGGGGTATGCACCGACAGGTCGGTCTGCCAGTTCAGATGTCTCAGCTTATAGACATCTCCTAGGCTGCCCTGCCCCAAAATACCTACAACCCGATACAGGTCGAGGATAATATCCCCAGCTTGCCACTGGATACGGCTGTGATTGATCAGATTGGCCATAGTCATTACCAAGATTTTCCTACGAACTAGTCAGAGGCTCGGCGGTATTGCGACTCTATCGAGGCGAGATCAAACACCAGCAGAAAACACAAGATTAAACCAAGTCTGGCTAAATTATGGCCAATTATGGCCAATTGCCACGTTCCAACTTCTCGGCTGCCATCGCTTGAGTTCTATATCAATCAACTCTCAAGCAGCGCTCGGGAAGCCCTCAGGAAAAGTTGTTTTAAGATGAATAGACCAGAAAACTAGAGAGAGGCAGGGAGAATCAGGTTGCTAAAGTCAGGCAAGATTGGCTGATTGAGACCAGTTGCTTAAATTATCGATAATCTTTAGTGGGAATGGCAAGTTGGATTTTCTGAGGCAACCACAGCAGGCAACTGCCCAAAGGCTAGGGGGGCGCTACCAGGTGATTAGCCAGCTAGGGGTAGGTGGCTTTAGCCAAACCTTTCTGGCTCATGATTTGCACCTGCCAGGGCATCCACGCTGTGTCGTCAAGCAGTTTAAGCCTCAGGCGAACGATCCACTGCATTTGCGAACGGCAAGTCGCTTATTTGACACTGAAGCGACCGTACTCTATCAGCTGGGTGAACATGCTCAAATTCCGCGGTTACTCGCCCACTTTGAGCAGGAGCAAGAATTTTATCTGGTGCAGGAATTTATCGAGGGTCAGCCGCTCTCAAAACTGCTGCGCCAGCTGGCTTGGACAGAGCCAAACGTCATCGCGTTTTTACGAGACCTGCTGCAAATTCTCAGCTTTGTGCATCAGCAAGGGGTGATCCACCGCGATATCAAGCCGTCCAATCTGATGTACCGCCTGCTGGATCAGCGATTGGTGCTGATCGATTTTGGGGCAGTGAAGCGCGTGAGTGCCCAGTTTGCTGAGTCTAGTGCTGAGTCTGGTGCTGGTCAAACCGCGACGATTGCCATCGGCACAGAAGGCTATATGCCAATGGAGCAGCTGAGCGGCAATCCGCGCTTCAATAGCGACATTTACGCGGCTGGGGTGGTGGCAATTCAGCTGGTGACTGGCATCAGCCCCAAGCATTTGAAGCTTGACCCGCAAACTGGCGAAATCAACTGGCAAAACCTGCCTCAGTCAACTCCTCAGTCAACTCCTCAGTCAACTGCTAAAGCGCCCGTTAGCAGCGCTTTTGCGACTATCCTCGACCGGATGGTGCGCTACCACTTCAAAGATCGCTACCAAACGGTTGCGGAAGTGCTTCAGGCGCTGGATACTTTGACTGCCGAACTGGGAATTGAGCAGCCCCATCTGGCGCTCACAGAAGCTTTGCTAGCAGAGGAGCCGAGTCTGGTATCTGGCGAGTCTGGGGATGGCGAGTCTGGTGATCTAGCCTTGGCGCAGGCCGCTGCCGAGCTAGATCACCAAGAACCGCTAGCAGCTGATCACGCATCTGCATCTCTTGTGTTTGCAACCGCTCTAGCGCCGCCTGACTCAGCTCCAGCGATCGGACGACCTATCCCCGAATCATCGGCAACCCCGCCCCTAGAGAGCCAAACGACCCAACTTATCCCGGCTCAACCCCCGGCCCAACCTATCCCGGCCCAACTCACCCCGGCCCATCCCATAGCTTTCTCTGAGCCAGCTGAGGCTGAATCAAACGCTACGCCGGTTTTGCGGCAGGATACTCGAATCCGCTGGATGCTGGGGATCGGCATGGTGACCCTGATCACGGCTGTGCCAATCTTGGCTCAGGTTCTGCGAAGCCAGCCCCCGTCAGCCATTGCACCCGCTGACCTCTCCAACTTACCCTGCCAGGAACCGCCGCCGCCGCCGCCGCCATCGGGTCTGGCTGATTATGAGTATCCAGATGGCACCCGCTACTATGGCGCAACTCAAGATGGGTTGCCCGTGGATGGCAGAGCGATTATGATCTTTCCGAGCGGCACTCGCTATGACGGAGAATTCGCGAATGGACAGCGGAATGGCTGTGGCACCATCACCTTTGCCAATGGCCGCAGCTACATGGGGCAATTCAAAGCAGATCAGTTTCACGGACAGGGGATTTGGACATTAGAGAATGGAGATCGCTATGTGGGTGAATTTCAAAATAATCGCTGTCAAGGCCAGGGAACATTTATCTTTGCAGATGGTTCTTTACAGCAAGGAGAATGGTTGAACGGCAAAAGCTTGAATGGCGATCTGAATTGCGATCCGTAGCGATGCCCATTATTCTCCTAAATTGTAGAAATATCATCCCTGAGTGTGACCTGAGCTAGCAGTTTTGCGGTTATTCTACGCGGTGATTCCCCATAATTCCCCATAACAGTAACAGCCATAATAGAGAGGAGTGATTCATGGTTCAGAGCAAAGGACAACGGCTGAAGATTGCGCTACCGCTAGCAGTTTTCCTGGCGGGCAACGGCTTAGGGCTTGCAGGTTGGCATTCAGCAATGGCGCAGGATCAACCGGATGCAACTCCCGTGCCAACCGTGCCAACCCCATCTCCTAGTACGCCAATTCCGCCCACTCCAGCGATTCCCGCGCCCACTCCTACTCCAGTCCCCAGCCCCAGCCCAGCGCCTACCCCAAGCCCAGCGCCTACCCCAAGCCCAACACCGGTGCCGCGCCAAACGCCCAGTCCTGCTACGCCCTCTCCTACAACAACCCCTTCTACAACAGCTCCATCACCGCAAACTCCAACCCCATTACCTAGTGCTACACCTGCACCCAATCCTAATCCACGAGCTTTGTGGTAAGGAATAGCTGTATCTTCACAGGAGTCCGATGAAGCTCTATCGTCTGTTGCAAGTGAGCACGGCTGTTGCTTGCCTATGTGGGTGGGGCATAATCGCGGCTCCATGTCTGGCCGCTACTGGTGGCGCAGCGGCGGAAAGCGCAGTCAGATCCCGGCTGCCGCTGCCAGAACTGCCTCAGATCCACCCCTTGTTGCCGGAGCCTTCGTCAATTCGGCTGGTGCTGAAGCTACAGGAGAAGCGATTGCATGTCTATAGCGGCAACCAAGTGACCAGCTATCCCGTAGCAATCGGCAAAGCCGGGTGGGAAACACCTGTTGGGCAATTTCAGGTAATCGAGATGGTTCGCGAGCCAGGTTGGACTAACCCCTTTACCCAGGAGATAGTGCCGCCTAGCGCAGAGAATCCGCTTGGAGACAGGTGGATTGCCTTCTGGACTGATGGCACCAACTACGTCGGGTTTCACGGCACGCCCGACCGTAGCTCAGTCGGGCAGGCAGCCTCTCATGGCTGTGTGCGGATGTTCAATGAGGATGTGAAAGCGCTGTATGAGCTAGTTCGAGTTGGGACATCTGTAACTGTAGAACCTTGAGCTACGGCTAAATCAACTCTGAAGTGAACATGGAGCGGTTGGGGCAGGATGCCCAGAGAGATTTCTCCCTGACACAAAACATTTGACAGACCCGCTTCGCCAGTTTAACCCCTATTATGCCAAACCCTTCGTTACCCTTTCAGCAACGCCAGTTAACTAGAGGGGATCGTTTGCACTGCAGTCGTGATTGCCTGGAGCTCATGCCAAACGATGCTTAGTAGAACCGGCGGTACTTCAGCTAACGATAGTTGGCATCCCCGCCAGAAATACAGTTCCTGAATCTGCACCTCGAACTCTTCCTGGCTAACGGGTGGATCACCTGAAATATTCAGCACAGCTTCTAAATCAATGTTCTCAAAGCGTTTGCGATAGTTTGTGATCCAGCCATGCTCAAACTCCTCCGTATGGGGAAGATAGCCACGCTGCAATGCCCGCTGACGTAGCAAATGCCGACTCAAGGATCGACCAGCAAAATCGCTAATCGCGGTAATCTCTGCATTAGCTGCGGGAAGAGAGTAGACAACTGACCAGCTATCAAATAAAGGTGCCATTTGAGTATTGCTCCAGTATTGCTGCCACGCTTGGGTTAATTCTTGGGGAAGCACGGTTGCTTGAGCGAGGCGCACGATCGCTGTGGGTAATACAGTCACAACATTTCTCTCAGCATCTACGAGTGTCTGGTTTGTCTGAGGACGGAAGGTCTGGATAGGCTGGGCTGAATCATTGGCAAATACTGCCCAAATGAGTCGCTGGCATAAGCGGCTAACGACAGGATGTTGGTGCAAAAACATCTCCCAATCCGAGAAAATCCAGCTTCGCTGGGTGCAGAGCGCTTCATACAGGCGAGCTTGTTGCTGTGATACCACTAGCTCCAGTTGCTTTTTAGTTGCAGTCCACTGTTGCTTGGCGGCTTTTACCTGTTCTGAGTCATCATCTTTGCGTGCCGTAGGGAGCGCCTTGAGTATTTTGCCATCACCGTCAGACAGAGACAATTTGCAGTCTGCACTTAAAAAAGCCGTAAACTGGCGAGAACCATAGTCGAGAACAAAGGTTCCATCCTCTGCCAATCCACACCAGGGAATGGTGCGATCGGCAAGTTCTGCCAGTGTCCATCCTTGACGTTCTGCTAATTGTTGAACACACTGTTGCGCGGCTTGCTGAATCTTCTGCGTCCGAAAGCGATTCGCGATCGTCAGCAACAACTGAATGGCTGCAAAATCATCGCTCCAGGTTAGCATTTGCAGCAGGGCAAGACATTGAGGTAATCGTTTACCAAAATAGGTTTTCAGGTAATGGTTAATCACCAGAACCATTGCCGCACCACCGCAGGCTCCTGCCACCGACAATATTCCCTTTTCCTTTATGGCACTCTTGGCTTGTGTATCCTGATGAATCCAGCTTTCCAGCACAATCTGCCCAAACTGCTGGCGATCGGTTTCATTCCAGAGTTTGATATATTGCCGCAATACTGGACTCGGTTCTGGGTTTTTCTGCTGATAGCTTTGCACCACAAACCAGGTGAGAATTTCAGGTGCTACAGGTGCAGCTGTATCTTGCCAGTGAACCGGGGGAAGAGCATCAAAGGCAAACCAGGATAGCGCTTTGGGAATTCCTTTTTGCAGGCCAACTTGCGCCTCCTGAAGCAATTGGCTGCGATCGAGAAACTCATCAATGGAGGCCCCTAGCTTTTCGAGCGCCCGCAGGAGTGCATCTCGAACCGTTGAAGTTGGCTGGCGACGTAAAGCAGCCTGAAACGGGGAAATTGCCGTGTGATCTTTAAGATGGGTCAGCCATTGAATGACGGTGAGTTGAATGGCCGGATCACTATGAGCAACCAGTTGATGCAAGCGTTCTTGGGTACCAGGGCGATGATCAAGACAGCGTTGCGCCAAAGGCATTTCCGCTTGCACGCCATTCAAAGCAATATCCCAAAGTGGCAGGATGAATCGGACAGGCAGGGTTGGCAAGAGCGCCAGAATTCTAAAAAGCTGACGACGAGCAGATTGTTCGTGAGTGAAATAAACCTGGGGAAAGGGGCCTAGCTCAAACAAGGTATCCAAAATCGATAGATGCTCCGCAAAATATTCCCCGCTCGCTCGATCGCCCCAAGACCAAAACGGGAACTCCTCCCACGTCAACATTTTCCAGGCGATCGTTTCTCCAGGAATGCCCAATGCTTCAAAGCCAGAGGTAAGATAGCGCAAACTACTATCAGGTTGGCGCTGTTGGCACCAGCGTTGGAGATCCGTATTGATCTCCGATTCTTTCCAGTGAATCCCCTGGGGAATCGTTTTGCACGGTGATGATAACACTTGGGATTCGATGGAGAGCAGTTGCAGCAGCAGCAGCCATCGGACTACATGAATTACCTCTAGCTCTGGAATCTGGAGAAGTTGACGAAATTGGGTAGCCGCTTGCAGATGAGCCAGTCGATGGTAAATGGGAGCGATCGCCAAGCATTCGGTTGCAGTTCCAAACTGAAGACAGTGATAAACGCGATCGACGAACTCCGGCGATGGGGGTTGGGGAAGGGGAACGTCAGGATATTGCTGATACTGGTGTGCTTCATAGGTGGCTTGGGCGCTCTCATAGAGCTGCATCAGGACAGCATGAATCGCTTCGTATGCTGATCGGGGAAGGGGAGCCTCCAGCGCAACCGTGGGCAATGGGGATAGCGTGATTTCCGCTTCAGGCGCATTTAAGGTGGCTAAATCAATTAAGACCTGTTCAATGGCATCCCGAACGCTTGCTGTTTGTTCGACTTGTAGATGCTCTTCCAGAAACACACGAGTACCTACTCCTGCCAAATCCAGGAGTAATCTTGCCGCATGGGCACGTTCAGGTGCTTTACCGCTCTGGGCTTTCGCTTGCACCAACGGAGTCATTGCGATCGAGTCTCGCTGGAGGATAGAAAGAGCAGCTGCTCTTTCTATCTTCGAGTTCGCTGTGGCGCGATCGACCAGGAGCGAGGCGAACGGAACAGGCGACATCTGACAAAGCGTGAGCATATCCAGGGCGTGAACTCGCTGCTCTAGCGCCGTATGAGTCAAGGCAGCTTGAATCACAGGCTGATGCTTGAGACTGTGGGCACTAAATTCAGGTAGACTGGCACCAATCCATGCGGCTCGACAAACTGCACATTGCTGAGGATCTGCCTGCTGGATGTCAGCTAGAAAAACCAGTCGCGCTAGTCTGTCAGCAGGCTCTCCCACTCGTAGGAGAAGAGACTCAATCAGGTGAGCAGTAATGGCAGGTGGTAGAGCCAGCGGTTGCTCCAGTGAAAAGGTGACACGACCGAAATCCACTAGGAAAAAGAGAAATAAACTTAACCAATCAAGTGATAGCGGGCGATACCATTGCAAGTTTTCTGCTTCAACAGCATAGGTGCGAGTCAGCCGATAGTAGAATTCAATGTCCTGTGTCGTCAAACAGTGGAGCATTTGAGAGCGAAGTTCATAAGATGGTGCAGGAGGCCAGTTATGAGACTGCATACTGCGCTCATCGGGCCACGGCATATAGCGTGACTGCAACTGCTGCAAAACACTGTCGTCGCCACCATCGACCAGATATTTCACTACAGCCTGTGGAATTGGGTCTTGATACCGCCCAAAATCCTGCACAATCAGATGAATCGCCTCTTCAGATAGGATGTTTCTGTTGTCCAGATGTTCATCTTGAATCATTTGTGGCACCAGCTTAAGGACTTCAGCACTTGATTTCTGCCCAGAGTTTTGACCTTATCCTAAAAAAGTGGACAGGAAAGTTAAGCTGCTCTGGGCTATTGCAGTGCTGACCAATACTGTTGCTCAAATTGTACAGGAGAACAGTAATTCAATGTTGAATGCTTTCGTTCAAGGGTTGAGGTTTGTAAAGTAGTTTGTGTCAAGCGAGAATGGTTACATCGGAAACCTCCCTTCAAATTCAATTGCAAAACGGTTCAAAGCACCCTTCCAATCTCGGATTGGCATTGTTCACTTTTTCGAGATGTTGTGAATTGCCAGATAAATCACCTTCATTGCAGACTCGTCAGTGGGAAAAGAGCAATGGTTCCGCAAAACCTTGCGCAAACACATATTCACGGACTCAATAGCATTGGTGGTGTAAATGGCTTTACGAATGTCTGGAGGAAAAGCAAAGAGCAGGATAATCCGATTCCAGTGGTTCAGCCAAGATTTGCTAGTGGTCGGATACTGCTTGTCCCATTGCTCTGCAAAGTTCACCAGGGCCTGTTCTGCCTCGCATTGAGTCGGAGCTGAGTAAATCAGCTTCAGGTCTGCTGCGACGGCTTTACGGTCTTTGTAGGAAACATAGCTGAGGGAGTTGCGCACCTGATGAACGATACAAAGCTGGACTTGAGTCTTAGCTCGACTTTATCCATTTAGGCTGCGTAGCACAAGAGGCTAGATCAGCAGTCTAGGAGCGCCTGTGGTACTTTTACAATGTTGGTTGGTTGAGTAGATGTATGAAAAAGTCGCACCTGCCAGAATCGTTGTCGTACAGAGGCTAGAGCATCACTAAAGGTAAAAGAAGACTTCTGATACCAAGCACTTGAAAACCAGAGTAACGCAGGTGAGAAGGAAGATGATTCGCCAACAGCACCACAATAGAGAACAGTCAAAACAAAGTCGGAGTAGTGCGCAAGATCGCTAGATTAGACCATTGCCGTTGGGTCTCAACTCCCAAATGTGCCCGAACTTCTGCAAAAGTGACTTCGACTCCCCAGCGTTGGCGAAACCATTGGACGATCTGTTGTGGGGTGGCACTGAGGTCGGTGCAAAGAAACACTTGGGGTGCAAAATGACCTTGGGGATCTCTGACCAAGACCCAACGAATCGGCACAGCTGCCATTCCGGTGTGATACCAGACAGCAGTTTGAGAAACCACCTCGATTGAATAAGCACCCCGACCATAGCAGCCCTCAATGCTGAGAGATTGCCAGTTGGCTTTGGGGTCTTCCAGAATGCTTTTGAGAGTGGGTAGACGCTTGCCGACTTTGCGAGGGCGACCCATCTGTTTGCCAGTCTTGCTGGGGCAGGAGCATAAAGGGCTGCATCCAAGCGTAGTCGGGTCACGACATAGACCGGATGAGGCAATTGCCGCAAGGACTCTAGTAATTCCAACGCAGCAAAGCTGCTATCGGCAACTAGGATAATCGCCCGGTGTAGCAACCAGCGTCTGACTTGAGTCAACATCTGTCTAGCCCAGTCAGTTAAGGCTTTATGGCGATGTCCCTGGCTTTGATGATAACGCTCTCTTGGGGGCTAAGACGGTGAAGAAGGGGAGTGCCCAGACCCGTTATGCCCCAGCAATAGGAACTAACAGCATCAGACTCAGCCAGCGCAGTCCACTCGTTTATAGCCCTTTGGGCATTCAAGAAATGCAAAATGACTATCACTGGAACGTATAGGGTCGCGGTAAATTCCTCGAGCAGCAATGCGTTTGCCCCATCTGCGTTCAATAGTGTCGTCAATGCCCATCACGAGCAGGCCACTCGGAGCAAAGCACTCGATAAGTTGGTGCAACAAAATTCGACTGGCTTGGCGGCTCGACCAAACTGCCCGATTGAGAACCCGGTGATAATTCTGAAAGTGAGGCGCATCCTTCAAGTCCATGACGCGCAACAAGGCACTGACGGTTCGCTTCCCTGGCGCTAAGATTGCCCCTACCAGCAAGTGCCGTGGCGAGTATACTCAAATTCTCGTTCCCGTTTACCCGGACGCATCGGTTTGTCAATCACGTGCCGCTCCAACGCTTGAGTTCCCGTCATCTCATCTATCGAAATCGTCCGTTCTCCTGGCTCAGTCCGCTCAATCGCACTCAGGTAAACTTCGCAGATCTCGTTGACCTTTGCGTCGAATTGAGGGTCGGGGGGGGGATTCAACCAGTATTGCGACTGGTGCGGTTTCAAATCGGCTTCGTTCAGTAGTCGTCCGACGTGACGGGGGGAGATAGTTTC
>JAESFP010000180.1_pt1 | contig 28820 bp, 28 predicted proteins | sample 9266181 | NCBI WGS metagenome assembly JAESFP01 (sample SAMN14502547, study PRJNA617102) | algae metagenome | isolation source: Pegethrix bostrychoides GSE-TBD4-15B and co-occurring heterotrophs from... | place: USA: Grand Staircase-escalante National Monument, Utah | collected 2006-08-15 | reverse complement strand
GAGCGAACTGGCTAAACTCGATGGAGCCTACTTCGCTGAAGCCTTGGAGGCGGCCAGGTCGATGCAGTCTGAGTACAGTCGGGCAGATGTTTTGAGCGAACTGGCTAAACTCGATGGAGCCGATTTCTCTGCCCTGTTGGAGGCGGCTAGGTCGATGCAGGATGAGTACAGTCGGGCAGATGTTTTGAGCGAACTGGCTAAACTCGATGGAGCCTACTTCGCTGAAGCCTTGGAGGCGGCCAGGTCGATTCAGTCTGAGTACAGTCGGGCAGATGTTTTGAGCGAACTGGCTAAACTCGATGGAGCCTACTTCGCTGAAGCCTTGGAGGCGGCCAGGTCGATTCAGGATGAGTACATGCGGGCCAGGGCTTTGAGCGAACTGGCTAAACTCGATGGAGCCGATTTCTCTGCCCTGTTGGAGGTGGCTAGGTCGATGCAGGATGAGTACATGCGAGCCAGAGTTTTGAGCGATCTGGCTAAACTCGATGGAGCCTACTTCGCTGAAGCCTTGGAGGCGGCCAGGTCGATTCAGTCTGAGTACATGCGGGCCAGGGTTTTGAGCGATCTGGCTAAACTTGATGAAGCCTACTTCGCTGAAGCCTTGGAGGCGGCTAGGTCGATTCAGTCTGAGTCCAGGCGGGCAGTTGTTTTGAGCGCTCTGGCTAAACTTGATGGAGCCGATTTCTCTGCCCTGTTGGAGGCGGCCAGGTCGATGCAGGATGAGTCCAGGCGGGCAGATGTTTTGAGCGCTCTGGCTAAACTTGATGGAGCCGATTTCTCTGCCCTGTTGGAGGCGGCCAGGTCGATGCAGGATGAGTACATGCGGGCCAGGGTTTTGAGCGATCTGGTTACACTCGATGGAGCCTACTTCGCTGAAGCCTTGGAGGCGGCCAGGTCGATGCAGGATGAGTACATGCGGGCCAGGGTTTTGAGCGATCTGGCTAAACTCGATGGAGCCTACTTCGCTGAAGCCTTAGAGGCGGCCAGGTCGATTCAGTCTGAGTCCAGTCGGGCAGTTGTTTTGATCGCTCTGGCTAAACTCGATGGAGCCTACTTCGCTGAAGCCTTGGAGACGGCCAGGTCGATTCAGTCTGAGTACAGTCGGGCAGATGTTTTGAGCGATCTGGCTAAACTTGATGGAGCCGATTTCTCTGCCCTGTTGGAGGTGGCTAGGTCGATGCAGGATGAGTACATGCGGGCCAGGGTTTTGAGCGATCTGGCTAAACTCGATGGAGCCTACTTCGCTGAAGCCTTGGAGGCGGCCAGGTCGATGCAGGATGAGGACAGTCGGGCCAGGGTTTTGAGCGATCTGGCTAAACTCGATGGAGCCGATTTCTCTGCCCTGTTGGAGGCAGCCAGGTCGATGCAGGCTGAGTATATGCGGGTCAGGGTTTTGAGCGATCTGGTACGACAAGCTCCCCAAGGATTGCTATCAGAGCTTTGGGAGACAATGTTAGCTATTACTCACAAACCTAGCCAAGCCAACGTCCTGAGCGACTTCCTGCCCCGACTCCCCTTGGCTACCCTGCCATACTCCGACTGGAAGGCCCACCTCCATCTCCTCGCCTACCGCAAGCGCTCAGAGCTGATGAAAGATCTCGGCACTCTCTACCTCGCTATTCTCCATCTCGGCGGCAAAACGGCGATGCGTGGTGTTGTCGATGCCATGCGCGAGGTCTGTAGCCAGTGGAAGTAAAAACGCTCGCTAGGATAGATTTGCGGTGAGTTTCAGTTTAGACAGGATGCAGAGATGGCGACATACTTGGTGACGGGCGCAAATCGCGGAATTGGCTACGAGTTCTGCCGTCAGCTACAGGCGCGGGGAGAGACAGTGATTGCGGTCTGCCGCAGCGCAGATGCAGATCTAGCAGATCTGGGCGTACAGGTCGAGTCCGGCATCGACATCACTTCTGATGCGGCTGTGGCGGAACTCGTCAGCCGACTAGCAGGCTGTCCAATTGATGTCTTGATCAACAATGCCGGAATGGCGCAGCGCGTCACGCTAGAACAGCTAGATTTTGACAGCATCCGCCAGCAGTTTGAGGTCAATGCGTTGGGGGCACTGCGGCTCACTCACAGCCTGCTGCCTCAGCTCAAGCCAGGTGCAAAAATTGCCCTGATCACCAGCCGCATGGGGTCAATTGCCGACAACAGCTCTGGCGGCTCCTACGGCTACCGGATGTCAAAAGTAGCGCTCTCAATGGCGGGCAAATCTCTCTCGCACGATCTCAAGCCACGCGGCATTACGGTCGCGATTCTGCATCCCGGCCTGGTGCAGACCCGGATGACCAACTTCACAGACAGCGGCATCACGCCAGAGACTTCGGTTGCAGGACTGCTAGCGCGGATCGATCAGCTCAACCTAGAGAACACGGGCAGCTTCTGGCATAGCAACGGCGAGCTGCTGCCCTGGTAAGCCGAGGGCGCTAGATGGCGCAGATCGGCATCGTGGGAGTTTGGCTGACAGGGTTTGACTGCTGATGAACTGGAATTTGAATCACAAATTCTGTGCCTTTGCCCGCTGTCGAATAGCAGTCCAACTTACCGCCATGCTTTTGGGTAACAATTTGATGGCTAATGGACAGCCCCATGCCGGTACCTTTGCCAATCGTCTTGGTGGTAAAGAACGGATTAAAGATGCGCTGCCGTACAGCAGCAGGCATTCCCGCACCGTTGTCGGCAATGATGATTTTCACCCAGTCCGCATCAACAACCGCAGTCGAGATTGTAATCTGGCTGGGATCTGCCTCAATATCCTGGTAGCTACGGCTTACGTTCGATTCTTCTAGCGCGTCAATTGCATTCGCCAAAATATTCATAAACATCTGGTTAAGCTGGCTGGGATAGCATTCCACTAGCGGTAGACTTCCATAGTCACAGATCACCTGAATTGCCGGATGCTCAGGGGACTCTTTGAGCCGATGCTGCAAAATGAGCAGCGTACTGTCAATGCCTTCGTGCAGATCAACGGCTTTGAATTCTGCCTCGTCCATGCGCGAGAAGTTGCGAAGCGACAGGACAATTTCGCGAATCCGTTCCGTTCCCATCCTCATAGAAGCGAGAATTTTGGGCAAGTCAGCCTGGATAAACTCTAAATCTAACTCTTCAGCCTTATCCTGAATTGCAGCGGCAGGATCGGGACAGTGATTTTGATAGAGCTGCACAAAGCTGAGCAGATTCTCAACGTACTCTTGGATGTGATTCAGATTGCCATAGATAAAGTTCACCGGATTGTTAATTTCATGCGCTACTCCGGCCACCATCTGACCTAGAGCCGACATTTTTTCGCTATGGACAATCTGCGTCTGGGTGCGCTGTAGCTCTTCTAACAGCTGGTTTCTCTCCTGAATTTGCGCCTCCAACGACTGGCTGTAGCCCGCTAGCTGTGCGTGAGCGCTCTGCTGCTGCGCTAGAAGCTGCTTGACTGAGGCAATCAACGTATTGAAAGCGCCAGCCAGCATCCCAATCTCGTCCTCTTGCTGAATCTGAGCCTGGAGATCAAAATTAGATTCTTCGGTCGAGCGCTGGGCAATCCGGGTGAGCGCTTCAATCGGCTGAGCAATGGCGCGACTGATGACAGTTGCCAGCAGCGCCGCAATGGCAATCGACAGGCCAATACTGACCACCACAATTTTCCGGGCCACTGCATCCGCCTGATCCTGAGCGACTTCTGCCTGCTGCTGGTTTTGGTACGCTTCGTCAATTAGCCCCACCAGCGTATCTGTGATCGCATCGAGTTCCATGGCAACGCTGCTCTGGGTAAATTCAACAAACAGCTGATGCGCCCGCTCAATTTGGTTCAGCTCGGTGAGATCAAAGCTCCGAATTTGCTGCAATCGCCGATCGATTTCTTGAGAATAGTTTTTTGGAACCGGGTCATAGGTTTTTAAGAGGGTTTGCAGCTGAGCTGAGGTCTTTAAGTCTGGCTGTTCTGAAGTTGCAGCTGCAAACTGCTTAAGTTCAGCCCAGGCTATTTGCATCTCGACTTTATACTCAACAAGATGGTTATATTCTTCTTCAAACTCAGATGGATTCTGCTTGAGCAAAATCAGACTTTGCTGATGGGTTTGAGCCAAAAGCAGTCGCGATTGCAGCCGACTCAGCAGCTCAACTTCCTGACGCGCATGTTCACTACGCTGCTCAGCCTGTCTGTGAGAGTAGGCGCCAACGCCAACGCCCGCGCCCGCACCTGATACCGCGATCCCCAGAGCAAGGCTATACCCCAAGCCGATTTTCTGCCCCACTTTGAGATTGGACAAATATCGCTTTAATGTCTTGCCCGCCATACTGCAAAACCTCTCAGGAATCTAAATTAACTCAATTAATCTAGGATTCCCAGTTGGTTTAGAGGTTCGGCAACCTCCACAAAACGTCACGCAGCATCACGCCTCAAACCGCCAGCTCACTAGCTCCCAGGTCAAGCCGTCGTATTTAGCCAAATTGCCGCCCCAAATTGCTTGCCGATGATCAGCTAGCGCAAAAAGGCTTCCAGCTTGCGGGTCAAGCTGTCGATCAAATTGCCCGACTCGCTGCTGGCCACCTCAGACTCAATCTGCTGCACCGTCTCAGCAGGTAGACCCAGCAGCCCCACTAGCTTTTGGTAAGCCACAGACTCTTCTTCGTTGATCTTCTCTTCTTCTGGCGTGCGGGCGCTGGAGCCAATCACCTCGTAGCCCAGCCCCAGCACTAGCTCTTTTTCTTCAATGCTCTGGAGCTTGGGAGTCAGCTCTTCGAGCGGAATATTTTGCATCACGTAGTCTTGTAGCTCTTGTTTGAGCATGGCCTGCTGCGGCGCATCTACCGCAAAAATACCGCTAAATCGATCCAGCATCACCGCCATTTCTTCGGGAGCCAAATCCCCGTCTGACCAGGCCATCGCGGCCACAACTCGCAGCAAATTCATCTGACGCGGTGTAATTGAAGGCGGCGGCGGTGGCTGTAGGGTCATAGGGCGCTCTCCTGCGGCAGTTCAATTTAATTGAATGAATTTAATTTGCTCAATCAGGCGTTAGTTCGCCTCAGTTAGCCGATATTAGCCAATAGAGTATCACGAGAGCCACTGCATCAGATCCAGTGCGTGACTGACAGCTCTTGGCTTCAGAGCCAATTGCAGCGCCAAAACCCAGCATTAGTCAGCTTTAGAGCGAGTCGCAGTCAAGTTTTAAAATTTCTGAAGTATTAAAAGATACAATCTACAATGGGTAACGTAGCGATTAGGATTCCGCTTAGCCCAGTTCCCAATTTGTGGGGGAGCGAACAAAACCAAATTGTCTTTCTGTGGTAGAAATTTAGGCAGGTGAGGAGTTGATCAAAAAAAGCTGCGGGTTGCAGCCTCTTAGCTCAGTTGATTCAGATGGTTGATCCAACGCAGTGATCCAGTCTATGAGCCGACTGACGCTGCCAGTTTTAGGGTGATCTCGCCGAGTTAACTAGCGCTCCTACTCAAGCATGAAGCAAATCAAAATTACCTTTGGCGGCAAAATTCCTCAGAGTTTTTGGGAGTCAGAGCATGTCCAGCGAATGGCTCCAACCCCGCTCTTTGACGATGGCTGTCTGATTAGATTGCCCGACCGTCGAGCCAGCGCCGTTACCAAAGCCCTCTCAAAATGGATGATTGAACAGGGCTATCAGGAATACTCGATTGAACCCGGAAACTAGCGCCCAGCCGGATTTCGCGGTTTTGAGCCGCTAACGCGCCCCTAATGCGCCGCTGACGCTCAGACGTTGAATCGAAACAGCATCACGTCGCCTTCCTGCACCGTGTATTCCTTGCCTTCACTCCGCACTAACCCCTTTTCTTTGGCGCTGCTCATTGAGCCATTTGTGACCAAATCCTGGTAGGCGACAGTTTCTGCTCGGATGAAGCCGCGCTCAAAGTCTGTGTGAATCACGCCTGCGGCCTGCGGCGCCAGCATCCCTGCCGTAATGGTCCAGGCGCGGGTTTCTTTAGGCCCCGTCGTGAAGTAAGTCCGCAGCCCCAGCAGCTCGTAGGTGGCGCGAATCAGCGACTTCAGGCCGCCTTCTTCAACCCCTAGCGACTCCAGGAATTCAGCCCGATCTGCGTCCGGCAGCTCAACGAGTTCGGCCTCCACCTGCGCCGAAACGATCACCACCTGTGCCCCATCTTGAGCCGCTCGTCCCCGCACCTGCTCCACAAAGGCGTTGCCAGTCGCCAAGTCTGCTTCCGAGACGTTGGCGGCATAGATGACGGGCTTGCGGGTCAGTAGCCCCAGTGGCTTAATCAGCAGCTCATCCTCGTCGCTCAAGTCCACCTGCCGCGCCTGCTTGCCTTCGTTTAAAACAGCAGCCAGCTTTTCGAGGATCGGCAGCTCGGCTTGAGCCTCTTTGCTGGTTTTGGCCTGCTTGCGGGTGCGGTCAATCCGCTTTTCAATTTGCGACAGGTCAGCGAGAGCCAGCTCTAGATCAATCACCTCAATGTCGCGCACCGGATCAACCGAGCCTGAGACGTGAATAATATCGTCGTCCTCAAAGCAGCGCACCACATGCACAATCGCATCGACTTCGCGGATGTTGGCCAAAAACTGGTTGCCCAAGCCCTCGCCCTGACTCGCACCCTTCACCAGTCCGGCGATATCGACAAACTCGACTCTGGCAGGCACCGTCTCAGCAGAGTCGGAGATGTTGGCCAGCACTTGCAGCCGCTCGTCGGGAACTGCCACCACACCGACGTTGGGTTCAATGGTGCAAAACGGAAAGTTGGCAGCCTGAGCCTTGGCATTGGCGACGACAGCATTGAACAGCGTTGATTTGCCGACGTTGGGCAATCCGACAATTCCAGCTCTCAGCATGGCTTCGACACTCTTCTAACATTCGAGAAATTCACCCTTCAGTGTGACAGGTTTTGGCTAATTCGGCTTGACGCTAGCTCAGCCCCGCTCCCCAGCCCGCCACAGCTGTACTGCTCAGCAGCTCTTTGAGACCACCAGCCCCAATTTCAATGGCTAGAGCCGCCAGCAGAAAACCCAGCAGCTTTGTGGCAATTACGCCACCCTCATGGCCAATGAGCTGATCGATTCTGGCCGACTGTCCCATAATGAACCAGGTAATCAGCATTGCCGTCACAATGCCAACCACAACGCTGGCATAGGTTCCAAGCGTAGGTTGATCAGAGACTAGCAGCATCACCGTGGTCAGCGTGCCAGGGCCAGCCAGCAGCGGCAGTGCCAAAGGGGTAATGGCGACATCGCGCTCTTGGTTCACCTCTGGCTCATCTAGTTCACCTCGCAGCATATCTAAGGCAATCAGCAGCAGCAGCAGTCCGCCTGCCACCTCCAGCGAGGCGGTGCTGATATGCAGATAGGTGAGAATGGGCTGTCCCAAAAACGTGAAGCCAACCAGCACGGCAGTCGCCACCAGAGCGGCCCGGTTAATCACGCCGCTGCGTTCAGATGGCTCCATGCCTTTGGTCAGCGCCAAAAATATCGGTACGTTCCCCAGCGCGTCGGCCAGCACAAACACCGCAATAAACGTCCGCACCGCCAGAGAAATATCCATAAAGCTCCCGAAAAACATCCCGAAAACATCTGCCCCTCAGCTTAGCTTTGATTGCTCTGCTCCCCGGTATCTAAACCAGCTAAACCAGACCTAACCCACAGACGTACTGATCTGGGAGCTGCCCCATATGCCGCAAGCTTTATCGGAAATTTATAAAAACTTTACAATAAGGGGTATGCTGAGCTGTGAGTTTTATTCATCCAGAGTCAGGGAGATGTTTTGATGAATCGTCAAGTGAATTGTCAACCAGTGCCAACTTCAGTCCAGTCAAGATTGCTGGCAGGCAGTTTACTGGTACTCTCCACCTGCGGCACGCTGGCTCTATTTGGCGCGGTGCCGATGATTGAGCGCAGGCTTTCGGCTTTCACGCCATCAAACTCACCGCGCCAAGCCCAATCAGATCAGCTAAATCAGTCAGATCAGCTAGCTCGGCCAGATCAGCCCGAGCAACCCAACTGGAAGTTATCCAAACAGCCGCCGCTTCACCTGCGCCCGCGCTCCTGAACTCTTGCTTAATCTAGGCAACTCTGGAGTCATGCACTCTAGATTCATACACCTGCGGGCGCTGGAATGCTCACATCAATCGGCGTGACGGCACCTAGACCACTGAGCGGCGGCTGAATGGCGGCAGCATTGCCAACGACCAGCGTCACAAGCTGCTCTGGCTTCAGATAGGCTTGGGCAACGCGCTGTACGTCAGCGGCAGTCGTGGCCTTGAGCTGCTTCTGGTACTGAAAAATAAAGTCTTGTGGATAGCCATAGTAGTCGTAGCGCATTACCCGCGACAGGGTTTGGGCAGGCGTGGCAAAGTTGAAGATAAAGGCGTTGAGCACTGAATCTTTAGCCAGCGCTAGTTCAGCGTCGGTGATGGGGGCGCTGCGGATTTTCTCCAGCTCGCTCAGCGTTGCCTTAATAAATGGCACGGTGGCTTCAGAGCGAGTCTGACCGGCTGCCACAAACAGCCCCGGATAGTCAAACTGGGGCGACCAGTAGGCATAAACTGAATAGGCCAACCCCTGCCGCGAGCGCACCTCGTTCACCAGCCGTCCGCCCAGGCCGTTCAGCACGCCATTCACCACCGACAGCGGCGCATAGTCAGGGCTGCTGTACTTGCCGCCTAAATGTCCCATCTGGATGCTGCTCTGCGAGAGCTGCGGCTGATCTACCAAAAACAGGCCGCCCTGCTGCACTTGACTCACCTCCGGCAGTTCTTCCAGCAGGCTGCGTCCAACCGGCGGAGAGCCAGCTGGCCAGTCGCCAAATTTGGCCTCAATCAGGGTGCGCATCTGGGCTGAGTCAAAGTCGCCGACAATGCCCAGCAGCATATTGTTGGGATGGTAGTACTGCTGGTAAAAGCTCAGCACGTCAGCACGCGAAATTTGCTCAAGCGTGCTGTATTCAATCGTGCGGGCATAGGGACTGCTCGCGCCATAGATCAGCTTCTGAAACTCGCGTCCGGCGATTGCGTCGGGCGAATCGTTGCGGCGAGCTATCGCGCCGCGCCACTGCGATTTGGCAAATTCAATCCGCTCTGCCGGAAAAGCGGGCTGGCGCAGCACTTCGGCAAAGCGGCTAAACACAGGCTCTAGATCTTCGCTGAGGCTGCTAAAGCTGGCGCTGCCTGCGGTCGTATCAATCCCCGATTCAACGGAAGCGGCACGCTGCTCTAGAAACTGATTCAGCGCCTCGGCTGGATAGTTGAGCGTGCCGCCGCTCCGCATCGTGTCGCCAACAATGCTGGCTAGCCCGGTCTTCTCGGCTGGCTCTAGACGGTCGCCTGTATAGAGCGTCGCAACACCACTGACCAAGGGCAGCTCATGATCTTCGGCGAGATAGACTTTCAGGCCATTGCTCAGCTCAAACTGACTGTAAGGCGGCAGCTTGATTTCAGGAGCAGGCGGAAATTTCAGGTCGCTGTAGTGCTGCGGCGTAATCGCCAGGGCTGGAGACCAGCTGCCAACCCCAACGCCCAGCGCCAGGGCAATCATTAGTGCTAAAAAGCCGTAGCGCAGCCATTTCTGCGGATACCCGTTAAACCACATTCAACTTAGACTCCTGCATGGGAAAGTTTGAGGCTAGTAACTTGATTGCAGCCAGTGGCTGGACAGAGCTAGCTACCCGTGAGTTTGCCAACCGTCTGGTTTTGAGGCTGAAACAGGCGCTGAGCAACGCGCTGCACGTCTGCTGCCGTCACCGCATCAATCGCCTTCAGTTCCTCAAACAGATTGTGCCAGCTGCCGGTCTTAGCTTCATATTCAGGCAGCAGACTTGCCATGCCCTGATTTGAGGCCAGCGTTTGCAGCAGCCCAGCTCTGGCTTGAGTTTTCACCTGATCGAGTTCGGCTGCGGGGACGGGCGTAGTCTTGAGCCGGGTGAGTTCAACTTCAACAGCGGCGGCAACTTCCTCAATGCTGTGATTCGGCGCGGTCTGAGCAAACAACAGCAGCAGATTCGAGTAGCGATCGCCCGGAAAGGTGGGCGTGACCTGAACGCTGAGCGCCAGCTGCTGCTGCTCCACCAAAGAGCGGTAGAGCCTTGCGGTCCGTCCGCCGCTGAGAATGCTGGAGATCATCTGGTAGGTCGCATCATCCGGATCGGTGAGTCCAGGGCGTTGGTAGCCTTCCATATACCAGGGCTGGGAAGGCATCGTGACGCTGACGCTGCGCGGAGCAGTCTGGGGCGGCAGATTGACCGCGATATCTGGCGCACGAGACTGTGCCTGAAACCGCCCAAAGTAGGCTTCGGCCATCTGCTGCACCTGCTTTGGGTCAACATCTCCAACGATGCCAATGATGATCCGATCGGGCGTGTAGTAGCGCTCAAACAGATCGCGTACGTCTCGGCTCTCCAAGTTGCGGATATCGGCCTCATAGCCAATCACGGGACGACCATAGGGATGATCCGGCAGCGCCACCTGCAAAAATTCTTCGACGAGTTTACCAATCGGCGAATTGTCGGTTCGCATCCGCCGCTCTTCCAGGATTACGGCCTGCTCCTGGTAAAACTCGCGAAACACCGGGTCGAGGAACCGCTCGGATTCAAGCGACATCCACAGCTCTAGCTTGTTGGCTGGAAAGCTATAGAAGTAGCGGGTGGCATCGGCTGTGGTAGTTGCGTTGAGTCCGACTCCGCCTGCCTGCTGCACAATCTGACCGAACTCGTTTTGGTTGACGTAGGCGGCGGCTTTGGCTTGGGTCTGCTCAAACTGCTGCTGGAGCAATTCCACCGCTTTGCCTGCCGTCTGACTGGCTTTGATCTGCTCGGCAAGGCTGTCTAGCTCGCTGAGCAAAGGCTGCTCAGCTTGATAGTTTTGGGTGCCAATCCGGGTCGTGCCCTTAAACGCCAGATGCTCCAAAAAGTGAGCTGCGCCAGTTTTGTTCGCCTGCTCGTAGGCCGAACCCACGTCCACGTAGGTCATAAACGACACGGTGGGCGCTTGGTGGCGCTCCATGACGATGAACTTCATGCCGTTGCTGAGCGTAAATTCGCTAATCTGCTCAGCGACCCGGTCAATGTAAGGCTGAATGCTATTAGGCTGAATGCTACTAGGCTGAATGCTACTGGGCTGGGCACTAGTTGCAGAAGCAGGCCAGATCCAGATTACGAGAGACAGCAGGGAAATCAGGGCAAGCCGCCAGCCCGCCGACCACAGAAAAGAAAAAAACATGCAGTTAGAGTTGAGGCGATCTAATAATCCAGGATAGTTACTTTCGGATGATCTGGGCAAAAGATCTGGGTGCTAGCCGCGAGCAAATCTGCTCAGAAGACTACTAGCAGAGCACCAGCAGACAGCAAAAAAGGGCGAAATCGCCCCTATGTTGTTCCCTATATTGCTCCCTATACCGTCTCTTCAGGCTCTCTCTCTAGGCTCTCTGTTCGCTGAGCCGCTGAGCGTAAGGTGTCCTAGCGGTGATTGCGAAGGTTCTGAGATTGATAAAAGCTGTAGGTATCAAACAAAACGCCAACGAGACTGCCAACTAGGCCAATCACGATGACACCTCGCCAGCCGCTGCCGCTGCCGAAAGTTTGCAGGAAATGCGTGATCTGGTCAAGGCTACCATTTCCAAAAGCCTCCAAGGCTGGAATATAGCTAAGGCCAAGGGCCCCTAGCAGCAGCGCAATCAGCAGCAGCACTGGAGCCAAAAAGCTAAAAACGCTGGTTAGCAGCAACGAACGAAACAAGCTAGGCAGGGTGGTCATATTTATCAAGTAATGCTGTACTTCACAGATTGCAGACTAAAGATTGCAGAAGAGACTGCCGTTAGGCAGTTTTGGATCAAGCAGTCTAAATCAGGCAGTTTGATCAGAGTTTGATCAAGTTGATCAGGCAGTTCGATAAGCAGCTAAGGCAAGAGCGGTGCGGCTCACTTCACCAGAATAGAAGGCATCTGGCTGGAATGGCCGGAACTGTGAGGAATCTTAAGTTAGCTTTAAAGAAGCTTTTTGAAGAGCCGTAAATTGGCTTCTCAGAAATTCCGGCTGCCTAGAGACCTCGACGGCACTCAAGCACGGTCAGTACCGGGAACAGCTCGACTCAGATTCTCTATCTGATCTGGATGATTTGGATAGATTTGGCTGATTGATGAGTTCCCAGGTGTTGCAAAAGTTCGCTATGGTTTACAGTGCGTCTTGAGCATATCTTTTGCAGGAACGGTCGCTTTGAGTCAGCCAGCTTCATCTAGCCTCAAAAATTGGAGTCGGCGCTTAGTGGCTGCGGCATTTTTGGGCGGGCAAGCGCTGCTGCATCTGCTGACTGGCAAAATTCATCGACGCAACACTCTTGAGCAGCTGAGGCTGGTGGGGCCAGAATCTCTGGGGATTATTCTGCTGACGGCGGCCACTATTGGCATGGTGTTCACGATCCAGGTGGCGGCGGAGTTTTTGCGGTTTGGGATTGGTTCAGCCGTGGGGGGCGTGTTGGCGATTGCGCTAGGACGGGAGATTGCTCCCCTGATCACGGCTGTTGTGCTGGCGGGTCGGGTTGGGTCAGCCTTTGCCGCAGAAATTGGCACAATGCAGGTGACAGAGCAGATCGACGCCCTCTATATCCTCAAAACCGACCCAGTTGACTACCTGGTTGTACCGCGCATGATCGCCTGCTGCGTCATGACCCCGATTTCGACGCTGCTGTCGTTTGTCACCGGCATGCTGGGCGGCCTGATTCTGTCAGATTGGGTCTACAACATTTCCAATGTCGTTTTTCTTGACTCAGCTCGGACGCTCCTGACTCCGTACGATCTCGTCTGTAGCTTGATCAAAGGGGTTGTGTTTGGCGGCCTGATTGCCATCATTGGCTGTAGCTGGGGATTGACCACGACAGGTGGAGCTAAGGGCGTCGGCCAATCGACGACGACAGCGGTTGTTACGGCGCTGCTGCTGATTTTCATTAGTAATTTCTTCCTCTCCTGGATCATGTTCTCGATCCTGAAGCAGCCCTGAAGTAGCCTAAAGCAGCTCTCAACATTGAGACTCAAAACCGCAGCCTTCACCTACCGTTAAAATAGAAGGTAAGCTGAGTTGCAGTCTTTGGATCTCTTGGATCTCTTTGAATTTCTTTGAATCTTTAGAGATAGCTTCAGAGACAGCCTTCTGCTCTGATCGGTTTTCAGCAACTCTTCCGAGGGTTGACTTAAGCTCCGTCCGCCAATTTGTCCACCTGCCAGTAGTAGCGCCGTGACTTTTGCACCTGATCAGTCCAGTCCAGATAGCTCCACTCCAGACCAAGCAGTTCCAGACCAAACAGTTCCAGACCAAACAGTAGAGCTAGCGCCTAGCTATGCGATCCCGCTGGTGCTGGTGCTGCTGGCCTTGCCGCTGCTGACCTTGCAGGTCTGGCTGGGGGGAACTGTCGCTGTGCTGGGGCTGTTTCTGCTGGTTCAGGCCGCGACGCTCCGGCTGCGCTTTAGTGAGACAGCACTCGATATTTACCGCGGCGAGCGCTGCATCCGGCAGTTTCCCTATCAAGACTGGCAGAACTGGCGGATTTTTTGGCCGAGCTTGCCGATATTGCTCTATTTTCGCGAGGTCAACAGCATCCATTTCTTGCCGATACTGTTTAATGCTAAAACCCTGCGTATCTGCCTAGAGCAGCATTGTCCAGAGCCAGAGTCTTGAACCGACTGCTGCTCGCTACGCTGCTAGCTGCTCTACTGTAGGATATTGTCTTTCAGCCAAGCCTGTTCTGTTCTTACCTGCCTGATTGCTCTATGAAGCCTGACGAACCCCAAATTCCCGATTCTGCCGATTTTTCTAGTCCTAGCCGCAATCAGCCAGCAGATCGTCTGGCTAATAGTAGTCAGGCTGAGGCCGCAAGCTCCGCGAGTTCTGCCAGCTCCGGACAGCCCTTACAGCCGCTGATCATCCCAACTGGCACCAGCGTTGGTAACGTCGGTGACGCTGCCTCTAGCGCCAATTCTAACGATAGTCTGACTCGGCGGGTCGCAGATCTACAGCAGCAAGAAAAGACGCTGAAGCAGGAAATCGCCGCGCTTCAATCTTCCTACAACGCCATGCTGCAACGGCAAATCACCGAGGCGCAGACGGCGATTGGCCGACTGGTCCAAGAAGGCGTGAGCGATCTAGAGCAGCGCAAGCAGACGCTTCAGCTGGCGATTGAGCAGTTGGAACGGCGCCAGGAGCGGATCAAGACTGAGATGCGAACCACCTTTGCGGGCAGCTCGCAGGAATTGGCCATGCGGGTACAGGGTTTCAAAGACTATTTGACTGGCAGCCTGCAAGATCTTGTCGTCTCTGCGGAGCAGCTTCAGCTCACTCCCACCGAAGCGCCGCCTCGTCCGGCAGCCCAGCCAGCGTTTAAGCCTGAGTTTAAGTCTGAATCAGTGCGGGAAGGCCGTGAGTCAAGCCGTGAGTCAAGCCGTGAGTCAGCTGGCAAATCCGGGCGAGAGGCAGAGCGAGCAAGCGATCGCAGTGGCGCAAACCGCAGCACAGCAGGCTTTACCGAGTCCGGTTTTGTGGAGCAGGCCAAGCGAATCCGGATGCTGCTCGATCAATACCGAGCTTCACCTGATTACTATGGCCCACCCTGGCAGCTCCGACGCACCTTTGAGCCAGTTCATGCCGATCGGATCACCAACTGGTTTTTTAGCCAAGCTGGGCGCGGCGCAATCCGCACAATGGGGTCGCGTCTGCAAAATATTTTGATTGCTTCAGCTGCCATTTCAGTGCTCAACGAACTGTACGGCGAGCGCCTGCGACCGCTGATTCTAGGCAACTCACCCGAACGCTTGGGAGAATGGCGGCGCGGACTGCAAGACTGTCTGGGCGTATCGCGCGCCGACTTCGGCATCGATGAGGGCATTGTGCTGTTTGAATCCCCCGAAGCTCTAGCTCAGCGCGCTGAGCGGCTCGTCAAGCAGAAGCAGCTGCCGCTGATTATCATCGATGAAACCGAAGAATATATCAGCGTGGCGCTGCTGCAATTCCCGCTCTGGCTTGCCTTCGCACCCGATCCAAATGTCCCTGGCGCTAGCTTCTAGTCAGCTATCAGAAGCTCACGCTCATCCAGACGAACGAAGGCTGTAAGATAATTAGGACAACCCCAATATTGTGGAAGCTATTCTAGAAGCTCTGGAATTGGAAACGCCTATGTCTCTGCCTCTTGTTCCGCTGATCTATCTGGCTTTGGGCGGTGCCTATCTAGTCGTGCTGCCGGCATTGCTGCTGTTCTATTTCAAGAGCCGCTGGTATCTGGCTGGCTCAATCGAGCGGCTATTTGCCTACTTCTTTGTGTTCCTGCTGTTTCCGGGACTGCTGATTTTGAGTCCATTTGTGAATATCCGGCCTCAGCCTCGGCAGATGGGTTAACCATGCGCCGGATTGACGTTATTTATATTGGGCTGGCCGTTTTTGCGGCGGGCGGCGGCATCTATCTGTTGCTGCAAGCCTCTGGACTCAACGGCATCAGCGCCGGAATCTGGAGCCAGGTTTTGCTAGTGACGGGGTTATTAGGCTGGGTCGCCACCTACGCAGCGCGCGCCCTGACGCAGAACATGACCTATAACCAGCAGCTCAAGGAATACGAAGATGCCGTGCTGCAAAAGCGGCTAGATGAAATGACTCCTGAAGAACTCGAACGGCTGCAAGCAGAGGTCGAGGCCGAAAAGCAGCGCCAGTAGGAGTGCCCATTGCTCAAGAAACGCTCAGGCCTGCTGATCTGCACTAGTCTGCGAAGCGGAATTGTGCAGATCATGCGCCCGAAACCTGCCCACCTCAGACAGCGTATAGAGTGGCCTGCCCTTGATTTCTTCGTAGATGCGGCCAACATATTCGCCCAGAATGCCGATGCTGATTAGCTGCACAGCTCCCAGAAAAAAGACCACCACTGTAATAATCGTGTATCCTGTCAGCGGCGAGCGCGGCGCAAAAAAACGCCAGTAGAGCACCAGCAGGCTCATCAGCAGCGACATTGCCCCTGAGGCCAATCCCAGATAGGTCGAGAGCCGCAGCGGCACTTTGGAAAACCCCACCAAGCTGTTGATTGCCAGCGCCAGCGACTTGCTGAAGGTATATTTCACCGATCCGGCGTAGCGCGGGGCGCGGTCAAACTGCACTGCCGTCTGCCGATAGCCCACCCAGGCGCGCAGGCCGCGAATGTAGCGATTGCGCTCTGGCATGGCGTTGAGCAGATCGACTACCCGCCGATCCATCAGGCAAAAGTCGCCGGTGTCTGTAGGAATCTCGACATCTGCCAAGTGCCGCAGCAGGCGATAAAACCAGTGCGCCAGGAACCGCTTCAGCCAGGGTTCGCGCTGACGCTGAATCCGCTGAGCATAGACCACCTGATAGCCCTGTCGCCAGCGCTCGACGAGCTGCGGCAACAGCTCCGGCGGGTCTTGTAGATCTGCGTCCATTACAATCACAGCCTGACCGCTGGCAAAGTTGAGACCCGCCGTTACGGCAATCTGATGGCCAAAGTTGCGGGCAAAGCTGAGGTAGCTGACGCGGGCATCGGCAAGATGGAGCTGCCGCATCATCTCCAGCGAACGGTCGCGGCTGCCGTCATCAATCAGCACCAGCTCGGTTTCGCCCTCTAGAAGCTGCATCACCGCACAGAGCCGCTGGTAGAGCTGGGCAATATTTGCCTCTTCGTTGTAAATCGGGATCACGATGGAATAGATGGGAGAATGAATCGGCATGGCGCTGCTTGAGGGCAATGAGTTGCGGCTGGCTATTTCGTGGCGACTACGGCCAGATTCCAGGCGTAGCGCTTCAGCCAGGGCAGGCGCTTCAGCCAGCGATCAACAGCCTCTAGGCGCTGATACTGCGGGCGCAGCCGATCTTGCTCCAGGATGATTTTTTTCCAGTAGCGCTCCTCGTTGGGGCTAACGCGCTCAATTAAATAAAACTGCAAAAAAATCCAGAGCGTCGCCAGCCAAAACGTATCGGAGCAGGTCTGGACGAACTGACTCTGGATAAACTGGAGGATTTCGATGTCTAGCGGCGTTTCGTCCTCGGTGCGGACTTGGGTCGCGATGCGGCGATAGATGTTGATCACCGGATTATGCTTCAGCGGATCCCAGAAACAGAGCTGCCCGCCCGGTTTGAGGATGCGGTACGCCTCGCGGATCGTCTGGTGCGGGTCGGGGATATGGTGCAGCAGATTGGAGGCATAGACAATATCAAAGCTGTTGTCTGGATAGTCAATCTGCATGGCGTTGATTACCCGGCCTTCTACCGATACGCCGTTGGCCTCGGCCAGCTTCAGCGCCACTTCCACCATGCCGGGAGAGTAGTCTGCCGCCACGCAGTTCGCTCCCTGACTAGCAAAGTAGACGCTGTTTTCGCCCGCTCCACAGCCCAAGTCAAGCAAAGACTTGCCGCGCAGATCGCCCAACTGTCTTAGAATAAAGCGATTTTCGGGAGCGGTGCAGGCTTCAAAATAGTCTTTGACCCGAATCCCTTCTACGTCAATTGCTGCCGCCCAGCGGTCGTGAAACGCTTGCTCTTTCCGCAGAATTTCGTCTTGCATGGGGCTGGCCTTCCGGACGGGTTGCTAGACTCGCAAAGTCCATACTCGCGCAGTCCATAACAGGATAGCGAATTCTGAAATGCAGGTTTCAAAATCCGGATGCCAAAATGCAGCGACTGAGCTTTATTAATGCTTTTCAATGCTTTTCAATCAGGCTGCCGTCATCCGGTTGATAATATTCTGGACAATCTGCACGCCGGTGACCGCCTGCCAGAAAAACAGCCCCACCAAAATCAAGTTCAGCGTGATGTGGCTGTAGCGCGCCCAGTCCTGGCCTTTCTGCATGTAGGGCGTGAGCGAAGCCGAGGTGGCAATCAAACCCGTCATGCCCAAGCCCGCCAGCAAATGTGATCCTACAAACAGCTTGCCTGAATTGAGATAGGTGACGCCCATCGCGCTAATCGACCCCAGCACCATGAAAGCCAGTAGAATCGAGCTAATTTGGTGGTGGCGGACGCTGAACTTGCCTTTGACCAGCTCTTTGCGTAGCTCTGGGGCAGCATTGCGGGTGCGCCGGATCTGAAACCCCAGATAGCCCGCGTAGAGGGTGACGACGAGCAGCACCCACATCAGAATTGGGTGAGCGAACTGGCTCCAAACTTTGATTGACTGCGGGATCTCGAAATTCATAGTGTTCTCTGTGCTCTGGCTGCAAGGATCTAGATAAATATTAAATTATGTTGCTCATGGATTGCGAGTGGATTGCAAAGCCTGCTGAGATTTTTGGGCGAAATGATCTAGCAAGGCCTGCCGCATCACCGCCACCGAGACGGGCTGCTCCAACCAGAGACTCAGCGCGACTGCACCCTGCTGCACCAGCATTCCCAGCCCGTCGATGGCAGTCGCGCCTTGTGCCGCCGCCTGCTGCAAAAACTGCGTCGGGCGCGGCGAGTAGATCAGATCATAGAAAATTGCTGCGGGCTGAACCTGCTGGATTTCGGCATGGCTCAGCGGCGAAGCCTCAGCCTGTGGATGCATCCCAACCGGCGTGCTGTTGACTATTAGCGTCGCGTTCGGCAGCAGCAGGGGCAGCTCCTCCCAGAGGTGAACCGTCAGGCTCGCCAGATCCGGCCAGCCCTGCCGCAATACCGCCAGCTTGTCGGAGCTGCGACCCACCACCTGAATTCGGCTAAACCCCAGCTGAGCGCAGCCCGCCACCACCGCCCGTGCCGCACCGCCGTTGCCCAAAATCACGGCGGTGGTGCTTTGCCAGTCGCGATTCAGCGCCAAGAGCGGAGCCAGAAATCCCTCAGCATCAGTATTTGTGCCATACCAGCCCGCTGCGGTGCGACAAACCGTATTCACTGCCCCAATCGCCTGCGCCACCGCCGACACTTCGTTGAGCAATGGCATAATCGCCTGCTTGTGCGGAATCGTCACGCTAAAGCCCAGCAGCCCAATCGCCGCAAAGCCGTTCAGCGCGGCAGCCAGATTGGCGGCTGCAACTGGGAACGGCAGATAGACCAGATCAAGCCCCAGCTCGGCAATGGCGGCGTTATGCATGACCGGAGAGAGCGTATGGCCAATCGGATCGCCAATTACACCCAGCAGTCGCGTCTGCCCAGAAATTACCTGCCTAGAACTCATCACGGCTTCTCCTGCACCAGCAGCGGAAAGAAATGCCCGACCGGACCTTGCCCCTGCCCAATCCGCAGCGCATGCTGTAGAGCCTGGGTGACGTAGCGCTTCGCCGCAGTAACGGCGGCAAATAGCGGTTTGCCGTTGGCCAAATTAGCCGCAATCGCCGCCGAAAGCGTGCAGCCCGTGCCGTGCGTATCTTGGGTTTGAATACAGTCAGTCCGCAGGATTTCCAGCCGCTCGCCGTCAAACCAGACATCCACCCCGCGCAGTTCACCCGTCATGCCGCCGCCTTTGACCAGCACGGCGTTAGCTCCGTCTGTCCAGATCTGGCGCGCGGCGGCCTGCATATCTTCCAGGCTGAAAATCTCCAGCCCGCTGAGGATTTGAGCTTCGTAGCGGTTGGGCGTAATCAGAGCGGCCAGTGGCAGGAGCTGTCGCCGCAGGCTGGCAATCGCTGCATCGTCGATCAGCTGTGCGCCCGTGCGCGACACCATCACCGGGTCAACCACCAGATTGGGCAGTCGGGTCGCCTGCTCAGCCACCGCCGCGATAATTTCTGCGTTCAGCAACATGCCAGTCTTGACCGCCTGCACGCCAATATCTGAGACTACGGCCTCAATTTGAGCCGTCACAGCCGCTGCGGGCAGCGGATCAACTCGCGTTATGCCAAGCGTATTTTGAGCCGTGACGCAGGTGAGCGCACTCGTGCCATGCACCTGATGAAAGGCAAAGGTTCGCAGGTCGGCCTGAATGCCTGCACCGCCGCCGCTATCTGAGCCAGCAATGGTGAGGGCAACTGGGATTGGGGAGTTTGGAGCTGAAATCAACGAATTAAATGAATGAGTCAAAGTAGGGTCACTGAGCTTTTCTAGCTCGTCTCTTTGAGCATAGAGCAACTTGCCACTTCTCAAAAAATCTCGGATGCTGATTTTCTAACGCTGGCCTAACGCTGGCCTAACGCTGGCCTAACGCTGGCCTAACGCTGGCAAGGACGGTTGCGGATGTAGGGGTTAAACTCAGGCGGCAGATCCCAAAACAGGACGCGCCCGTCACTTGCAGGGTCATAGCGGCTGCGGCAGGTCTCAATCTGCTGCTGTCCTAGCTCGCTGCCTAGCTCAGCCCCAACTGGCACAGCCGAAATAATCAGCGGATATTGGTTGCGGCCAGTTGGCAGATGCCGGGGCTTGAGCAGCAGAGTAAGCGTGGTTCCTGGCTGAAGGGGCTGGGCAAAGCTGATTTGAATTTGACTCGGCTCAAGCTGCTCAGCGGCCTGGATTGTTACTGCGTCACCGAGTTTTGTCGTGCCCTGAAAAGCGGCCTGAAAAGTGGTCTGAAAAGCGGCAGTTTGGCTCAGATCAAAACTGAGTGCCTGCTCTGGATTGGGCTGGCGAATCTGCACGGCAGCTAGCGCCGCTCCGGCATCGGCAGGCAGCTTGATCCGAATCGCATAGGTCTGTCTGGCGCTCGTTAACTGGCGGGCGGTTGCTGGCTCGACGAGAATTGGCAGGTGATTAAATGGGGCGCTAGAGTGGGGCGACTCGTTCGATTGGGCGTTCAATTGGGCGTTAAGCGGCGGCGTTTGCGCCGAGATCAGCAGAGCCGCGCCGATGCAGCTCAGTCCACGTAAAAATTTTGGCGTTGCTGAATTAAGGTATGAATCGAATTGGAAGCGGGACATCCCAGAACTTTAATGGGTTTAACTGCTTGTCCTCTAGCCTACTACTCCAGCCGCAAATAGCGCAGCAGAATGCTCATGAATTCGCTAGGGTTTTCGGTGGGTTGGGGGCGGCTCCAGTCGCTGGTTTCGGCGTAGCCTCGGTTGTGGAGCTGGTGGATGGTGCGGGCAATGGCGCGTTTTGATCCGTAGAGGACGTGTTTGAGGCGTTCGCGCTGGGCTGGTTCGTGGCTGGGCAATTCTGAGAAGTCGTCTGCCATAGTTGGGGGTTGCTCTGAACTATGGGGCGAGTATAGAAGTTTGGCGGGAGTGAAGGCAAGAGTTTTGCTCATTAAAAATGAGTTTTGATCATGCCGAACCGATCCTCCCTAACCCTCCTTAAAAAGGAGGGAACCGAGCCAAAATTTCTCAGATTCCCCTTCAAAAGGGGAGTTTAGGGGGATCGAACCAAGATCTGCAACCGTTATAGAAACTGATGGGCAAGATAGCCTCAAATCGAAAGTTTCGTCGCAATGCGCAACAAGGCTCAATCCTGCTTGCTGCGCGGCGAGACTTGCTTCACTTTGGCTAGCACTTCGGCTACAGAGCTATTGACAGCTTCGAGTCCGGTGTCAAGTTCGTTGAGCAGATTGGCGACTCGCAGTAGCTCTAGCGCTGATTCGGGGCGACGTTCAAATTCTGCGCCCCAGTTGCGGTTGATGGTTTCAAATTTGTAAACGCCAAAGGTGGCTTTCTCCAATGCGCGAATGCACTCAGCGCGATATCCACGTTCATTTGGCTCAAGAGCAGTCACCCAACGACGGCAGTATTCCAGCGGCTCCATCAACGGCAATCCAGTCACAACATCGATCGCCTTGCGTCTGTATCTTGCCAGCATTACGTCATTTTTAATGAGTATTTGAGGCATAATAGCAGAAGGCTGGCTCCGGGGCAATTGTATCTCAGGTGTTGCCAAAGTCTTTGAGTTTCTGAAAGATATCTGCAATGTGATCAACTGATACTGGAATATCTCCATCTAGATCAATCTTGGTGAAATCAAGCGAACTCGTATTGCCCAAAAGATTTTGCATAACGAATCTAGCAGTGCCGCGACTCTGCCAGTAAGAGCAGTGAGCATCGCTGGCTCCTACTGCCATTGCTGTATGAACTTGACCAAATGTTCTAGCAGCTTTTTCAGCAACATTTGCATCTGTCCAAACATATCGATCTCGAAAAAACAAGTTAGGTATTTGATTTGCATTTAAGCCTGACCGAAGCGGATACGCAATAATGTCTGAAGAATGCAAAATATTGATCCATCTGAGCGCTTCAGATTTGTAGGAAGATGTAAATGCTTTAACTTGCTCATATCCTACTCCTAGCATCATGTTGAAAAACACAATGGGAGATCCCATTGTAGTCAAACTTTTTAGGTGAACACTTGCAGCAGAGTTTCGAGCGTGAGAGGAGATTAGTGAGCGAATTGTATATGCTGGATCATCATTGGCAAATCGATCTGAAAATAATGCATCCCATAAGATAACCGTTCCCAATGAGTGGCTGACAATATGCAGGTCTGTCTCTTGAGGATAATTCTTCAAGAATTTGTAGAGCTGATCGGCGAGTGTATCTCGAATATCTAATCCTCGCTCTGTGTTGAAGTAAGTCAGCGCATCGCCAAAGAACTGAGAGATAAAGTCCTCTCGAAGTTCCTGATAGCGAAAAATGTCTTGGACATCAGCTTGAGAATTACTGCTTCTGAGTTCTTGCAGATCTTGATGAATCCCATTCCACATCTGTCCGGTTTGTTTAAAGACATTGCCCCAAAAACCAGCATAAAAATGAGGTAGAGGTTGGCCGATACGATTAAATTCCTTGCGTAAAAGGTTTTGTAAAGGTTTGGAGTAGTCAGCATTTTTGGTTGATACTCCATGTAGAAAAAATATCAGCATCTCTCTCAAGCCTCAAGTCTACGCTCAACATTCCTTTGATACTATCAGGTCTTTTGCTTTGAGTGGCAGGCTAATGTAGTAAAGCTAATGCTTTGAGATTAGATAATCGCAGTGCTGTTGCTCAAAAAGAAAGTATCGATAATAGTGCAGCCTTGTTGTATGAAGTTCTTGTGAATATTCCGGGTTTTTACTGATAGCCCAGTAACCAGACGGGGAAAGCTAACAGCACATTCTAGGTTAGCTATAAAGCTCGAAAGCTTGCGCCAAATTGAAATACTCGGCTATCTTCAAGTCAGGCAAAATCTATGGATCTCATCGATCAAATTAAAGCCATTGCTCAACAGATTCTCAAGCTCAAAGACCAAGTTCTAACTGAGGAAGCTACTAAAAACGCTTTTGTCATGCCTTTTATTCAAGCGCTTGGCTATAACGTTTTTAATCCTATGGAGGTTTGCCCCGAATTCTCAGCAGATGTTCCTGGCGTAAAAGGTGAGAAGGTAGACTACGCAATTCTTGTAGACAGCAACCCTATCATTCTTTTTGAGTGCAAGCAGTGCAATGAAGGATTGACGAATCCAAAACACAGCTCTCAGCTGCACAGATATTTCCATGTGACGGAAGCAAAGTTTAGCATCCTGACTAACGGTATTCTGTATCGATTTTATACAGATATTGAGAAACCCAACGTAATGGACGAGAAGCCATTCTACGAGTTCAATATGCTGAGCTTTGATGACTCTGCAATTAACGAATTGAAACGCTTTTCAAAAACGGGATTTAACTGCAACGAGCTAGGAGATATTGCCAGAAATCTGCTCTACACTAGAGAGATCAAGCGAATCATGTCAGAACAACTGACGAATCCATCGCCTGACTTTGTAAAGTTATTTGCAAGCCAAGTCTATACGGGTAGGCTATCCTCTGCTGTGGTTGATAAGTTTACAGAGATTACGAAGCAATCTCTCAACGAATTTATAAATGACAGGATCGCTGACAGATTGAAAAAAGCATCTGTGGAGCCTGTGGCAATGCCAGAACCAAAGCCTCCAGACGGAGTTGAACCAACTATAGACGATACCGTCATTACGACAGCAGAGGAACTGGAAGGATTCTACATTGTCAAGTCAATTCTCAGAGGAACGGTTGAGATCAATCGAGTTCAGCATAGAGATACTAAAACCTACTTCGGAGTTAATCTTGATGGGAGGGTTACTAAAACGATCTGTCGTCTTTGGTTGAACTCGTCGCAGAAGTACATTGGCACTTTTGACGAGGAGGGTAAAGAACTTAAACAGCCTATCAGTGGCTTGGATGATATCTATAGCTATGCAGAAGCACTCAAGTCCAGAGCTGCAAATTTATCGGGGGATGCTAGATAATTGCAACCATCGCAAAATGGGCTGACTTTTTGTTGGCTGAGCCAATGGCTTAACTCAGCCCATCCACTTGGGTCGTTGGTTACTTTCTTCTGGCAAGTGACGAGACTGGCCGACCTCTAGACATTTTTCCGCGCAGCTGTCCCTATAGCGAATCTGAAGCGCTGGATTTCGACTTGCTGCCAGAGTTGTCTTAGTCCTGATTACCCGTCGTCATGGCCGTCATCACCGCCTGCTGGCTGACCTGCGCGTAGATGCTTTTCAAATGTTCGAGCACGAGATGGCTGGCCTGACTAGTGGCTGGACTACTAGCCGCGCTGCCCGCTTCAGGCTTAATCGGGATAGCGCCCAGCAAATCTAGCACCGTCTCGCTGCTGGGCGGCGGCGTGATCACGACTAACGATGGCTCTAGCTGCTCGTCATACTGCCAGAAGTTTTTCAGATTTAGCTTCAGCGGGGCAGGCGCTTCGGGCAGATCTGGGGTCTCGTCAGTTTGGCTGCTGCGAGTCTGGCGCAGGGCAGCAATAATCTGGTCTTTGGTGCGGCCTCGCAGCTGAAACAACACGAACGGATCTTCGCTAAACCGATCGCCCAGCAGATAGTAGACCGCGCCGATATGCTTGCAGGGGTTGGCTGGATCAGGGCAGGAGCATTTGCTGTGGATGTCAAACTTGGTGAGCGGAAACAGGCTCAGACCGTTGGCCGTAAACACTTCCTCGATGTTCTGTGGCATTTCACCCGCCAGCAGCTTCGCCGAGAAAATCGCCCGCTCCGAGAGCGACTCAATCACATACTGCCACTGCTCTTCGTCAAATGGATCAAGCGACAGCGAGACGCGATAGGGTTCTGGGGCAGTGCCCTGCACCAATGCTTGCACCTTGGAGGCATGAAACTGAATTTCTAGGACGTTGCCTTCGCGGGCATAGTTGCGGGCGCGCTCCAGGCGGCGAATCCAGCCAAACGACTCCAGCACATCCACCCAGCGCTGCGCCCACCACTCGCGGTTTGTCTGGCTATCGTAGGTCATGCTGTCGCTCCGTTAGATCGCTGGTATGTAGATCGCTGGTCTAGATTGTAGAGTGCTCGTGTAGATTGGCTCAATTGGCTCATCCGTCTGGGGGAAGTTGAAACGACCCTGGATGGGTCACGCTAGCTTAGATCTGATTTAAGTTCAGATCTATTATCTAGATCTAATATCCAGATCTAAATCCAGGTCGTCAATCTGGTTCTAGTCTCTAGAATAACTCTCAGGAGGTGAGATGCTTGGCTTCAGCTCGATTTCTCCAGCTCTATTTGATGCGCTTTTTGACGCGCTTTTTAAGCCTGTCTTCCGTGAAGCGGATTATTTGGCAATATTGCCTCTCCATGAGCCTGACGGCGCTGCTTTATTTTCTAGTATCCAAGCTGGTATTTGCAGAGCTGAAGCTAGGAATTGAGCCATCTCCCGTCTGGCCGCCCGCTGGGATTGGGCTGTTTGTGCTGCTGAGTCAAGGGCGACAGGCTTGGCTGGGCGTGACGCTGGGAATTTTGCTGATGGGCAGCTGGCTAGGAGTTGGCTGGAGCTTGGCCTTGGGGTCGGCGCTGGGCGGCACGCTCGAGGCGTTGGTGGGGGTCAGCCTGCTGCGCCGCGTTGGGTTCCAGAATGATTTGGAGCGGCTGCCAGATGTGCTGAACCTGATTGGGCTGGCGGGGCTAGCGGCTCCGCTGCTGAACGCGACGATTAGCACGGGCGTTGGTTTAGCGACTGGGCTGATTGATCGGGGGCAGATTGGCCAAACCTGGTGGACGTTTTGGCTGGGCGACAGCATGGGGATTCTGGTCTTCACGCCGCTGCTGCTGGTCTGCTCTAAGCAGCTGCGCCGCCGACAGCAGGGGCAGCTGGATCAATGGTCAGAGCCACAGCTAGTCGAGAAGCTAATTTGCTTTAGCCTGCTGCTGAGCGTCAGCATCCTGGTGTTCTGGCTGCATCCGAGCCAAATCCTAGTGAATTATCCGATTGAATACCTGCCGTTTCCGTTTGTGATCTGGGCGGCGCTGCGGTTTGGCCAGACGGCTGGAATTCTGGCCAGCTTTATGTTGTCAATCGTGGCGATTACAGGCACAGTTGCCGGATGCGGGCCATTTGCCACCATGACCAGCCAGATGCCGCAGCAGTCTCGACAGGTGATTTTGCTACAGCAGGCGTTTTTGGCTGTCGTAACTATGACGACTCTGATTTTGGCAACGCTTTCTTCTGAGCGGCGGCGAGTGGGAGAGCTGCTGCGGCAGAACCAGGCGAGTCTGGCCAAGGCGCAGCAGCTGGCGCGGCTGGGCAACTGGGACTTTGATTTTAAGCAGCGGCAGTGGCGCTGGTCGGACGAACTCTATCGACTGCTGGGTTTAGCACCGGGAATGCAGCCTGATCTCCAGCACTTTTTGCAGGCCGTGCATCCTGCTGACCGGGCAGCAGTTGAGCAGGCGATGCAGCTAGCGCTGATGCAGCGCGTTCCCTACCGCATGAACTATCGAATTGCCTTGCCCGACGGCAGAGAGCGGATTATCGAAGATCAGGTAGCGATTGGCCTGACCCACGCAACGGGTACGATTCTGGATATTACAGAGTATAAAAAAACTGAAGAAAAGCTGCGTATAAACGCTGAACGGAATCGGCTGCTGAGTGAGATGGCGCTGCGAATCCGCCAGTCACTAGAGCTAGACGAGATTTTGGATCGGGCGGTGCAGGAAGTGCGGCAGTTTTTGCAGGCTGACCGGGTGCTGATCTGTCGATTTGATCGGATGCGGCAGGGGCGAGTGATTGCCGAAGCAGTGCTGCCCGAATGGACGTCGGCAATCAGCATGACCTCTGAGGCCGACGTCTACCCTGAGATTGAGGCACTCTTTGCCGCCGCGCCGATTTGCGTGGTCAACGATACCGCCCAGCAAGAGCGCACACCGTTCATCCGGCAATACCATGACCGCTATCAGGTGCGAGCTGGAATAGGCGTAGCGCTGCTCTCGGCCTCGGAAGCTAGCGGTTCGCGGCTGTTTGGCTTAATGATCTGTCATCAATGCTCGCGTCCGCGTCAGTGGGAGCCGCTGGAGATTGAGCTGTTGGAGCAGCTGGGCACGCAGGTGGCAATCGCCATTCAGCAGGGGCAGCTCTATCAGCAAGTGCAGGATCTCAACGAGAGCCTAGAACAGCAGGTGGTTGAGCGCACCGCGCAGCTTGAGGCGAATCTGGCTAAGCTGGGCGAGATGAACCAGATCCAGAACGTATTTTTACATGCCATCGCGCACGACTTGCGAACGACAGTTGTGGGTACGCTGATGGTGCTCAATCACTTTCAGCAGCAGCCCGGAGAGCAGGTCACGATTCCGCGCTGCAAGCTGGCAAAAATGACGCAGTCTGGCGATATTCAGCTCTGTAAGCTGGACTCGCTGCTCGAAGTCTATCGCAACAAGACCGAAGGCATCACGCTAGATTTGCAGCCCACTCCTATTCTGCCGATCATTCATAAATCGATTGCTCAGCTTCAGCCGCTATTTGAGCAAAATCAGACCCAGCTTGACTTAGAGCTAGCCGATCTGCCGCAAATTAGCGCTGACCCAGATCAGATCGAGCGGGTTTTCAAGCATCTGCTGGTGAATGCGGTCAAGCATAATCCGCCCGGGGTGCGGATCGTCATTCAGGCCGCAGCCCAGCCAGATTGCCTATGGTTTGCGGTGGCCGACAGCGGCACAGGTATCAGCGAAGCCGAGCAGATGCGGCTATTTGACCTGAGAACTCACGAAGGTTCGCAGCGCCAGCTCACCGGGATTGGTGTGGGATTATGCCTCTGTCACCAAATTATCTCAGCGCACGGTGGCGAAATTGCGGTGGAGACTGCGGCAAATGCCGGATCTCGGTTTTGGTTTACGCTACCCATGCAGCCGTTGAGAGATTCATCCTAGCCCAGATCCTTCTAGCCCAGATCCTTAGCCCAGAACCACCTGAACCGAATCGTTCCAGGTCAGCCTGAGCTGAAACTGCGCGTCGCCGCCGTTGACTGCCAGCTCCACCCAGCCATGACTGCCCACGAGCGCCAGTGCCTCGCCTGCCGTCTGCTCCGAGTAAGTGCGGCATCCGGGAATGCTGCGCTTGCCGACCGTCACCGACCAAGATCTGTCCTGCACTGCCTCACCCGAAATGTTCGTGATCACGTTGCCAAAGCGGTCGATAGACTGCACGCTGCCCAGATAGCCCGTCTCGGTCGGGGTACAGGCGGGCAGCGGCAGACGCACCAGCTGAGCGGGATCAAGCCGCTCGCCTAGCTCCAGTAGCGCAACCCCACCCGCCAAATGTGCCGCCGTCGGCGCAAAGATATCGCGCCCGTGGAAGGTCTGGCTGGGCTGAAGAACACGCCAGTAGTCGCGGTTGGTTAGCTCGACGGCTTGCAGATCAGGCTGATCCAGCAAGCCCGTAAAAATGCCGTTATCTGGCCCAACTAGAAACCCGTCTGATCGCTCAATTGCAATCGAGCGCCTTTCGCCTCCCACGCCCGGATCAACCACCGCAATATGCACCGTACCATGCGGGAAATAGGGGTAGGCGTTGAGCAGGCTGAACTGCCCAGCCAGGATATTTTGGGGCGGCACCTGATGGGTCAGATCGATCACGCTCAGCATCGGGTTGATGGTAGCAATGACACCCTTCATCATGGCCACGTAGGTATCATTCAGGCCAAAGTCGCTGAGCAGCGTGATTAGTCGGGTTGCGTTTGTCATCGTTTACCTAG
>JAESFP010000179.1_pt1 | contig 29388 bp, 25 predicted proteins | sample 9266181 | NCBI WGS metagenome assembly JAESFP01 (sample SAMN14502547, study PRJNA617102) | algae metagenome | isolation source: Pegethrix bostrychoides GSE-TBD4-15B and co-occurring heterotrophs from... | place: USA: Grand Staircase-escalante National Monument, Utah | collected 2006-08-15 | reverse complement strand
TCTTGAGTAACCAATTGACGGTCTCAGCCGTATCGGGCGACTGGCGCATTTCTGGCGATAGTCTTCGGGGTGAGGTGTTTGTGAGTACGCTCATGAACAGGCGTCGGAGGGGCGGGGTCCGCGCGGAGCAGAGCTCTTGCGGCTGTCGCCGCCCGTTGGTGGGCAACGCGCGGCGACGGCTCGTTGAACATCAAAGCGCCACCGTCTTTCCAGCTCAAAGGATGCCCCTCAGTTCGAGAAGGGCAAGTGCGAGCGTAGCGTGACCGGCAGGCCTCCATCATGGTCCGGAGATGGACCACCTTGATCCTATCGGTATCGTCGAATGAACCACGGGCCGCTCAGACGATGCCCTTCACGTCGCGCTTGTCGTACAGCCGAGGCCATCGCGCTGCCGGTTAAGGCTGCTTTCGCGCCGGGCGGCAGAACCCCTACTAGCCTGCTGCGTTATGGCGTGACGCCATAGTTGGCATATTCCTCATCGATACCGGGGCGTTGGCGGCGGGCGACCGCGAGGTCGGCCTCGCCTTCGTTTCCGGGGTGCAGGCGCTGCTTGATCACGCCACGCATATAGCGCGGCTCCGCGGCGTCGGGATCGAGGATAAGGGCGGCGTCGAGATCGGCCAGCGCCTTATCTATGTCGCCTAGGCGAAACCGAACGAAGGCTCGGGAGTCGATATACGCGAACTCGTCCGGCGCCAGGGCCACGGCCTGATTGCATAGATCGAGGGCGCGTTGAAGGTCCTGGCCAGCTCGAGCGCGAATCCAGCACGCGCCGTTCAGGATGCTGGGATCGTTGGGGGCCATGCCCAAGGCCTTATCGTGTTCGCTGATGGCGCGTAGCCAATCACGCTGGTGGCCGTAGAGGTCGCCCCGCGCCGATACGATCTCGGCGCTCTGCGGCGCTAGGCTGGCGGCGCGATCAAGGTCAGCCATGGCGAGATCGAAGCGCTGCTGTTCGATGAAAAAGTACGCTCGATCCACGAGTGGTGCGTACTTGTCCACCTCCAGCGCCACCAGTTTGTCGTGATCCGCCCGCGCCTTCTCCGGCGTGACGGTTTCGCTATAAGCCCAGGCCCGTAGCCGCAGCGCTTGGAGGTTGTCGGGCGAACGCGCCAGGGCTTGGTCAAGGTCAGCGATGGCCTTGTCGCGGTCGCCGGCCTTGATCAGCAACGTCGCCCGATCGACGAGCACATTGTCCATGTCCGGCTGGGCCGCGAGCGCGCGATCATAGTCGGCCAACGCGCGGGCGTTGTCATGGCGCTCGGCGTAGACGTCTCCTCGGCTGGCGAAGGTGCTCGGGTCGCCGGGCGCCAGCTTCACCGCGAGGTTTGCGTCCGCCAATGCGCCGTCGAGATCACCGGCATGGCGGCGCGCCAAAGCCCGGCCCTGTAGAAACTCGGCATTCTGTGGATCAAGGGCGATCGCCTGGTCAAAATCGGCGAGACCACCTTGGTCGTCCATCATCATGCGGAACAGCCCACGGGCGATGAGCATCTCGCCATCGTCAGGCTTGAGCTTCAGCGCGGTGTTGATGTCGGCCAGCGCACCCTTGAGGTCACCCTGGTCGGCCCGGATTCCGCTTCGTCCCACGTATGCGAAAGGCAAGTTTGGATCGAGCTTGATCGCCCGGGCCAGATCGCTCATCGCCTTCTCGGCCATGCCCAGATCGTTGAACTGGCCGGCTCGAACCGTCAGGGCGAGGGCGCGCAGACCAGCGGGGATGTCTTGGTCCTCGATTACCGCGGCGCAAGACTCGACGCGCTCGTTGGGGGCGGCCTCGTCGGCGAAACACGCCGGATCGTTGCTTGCTTGGGCCATTGCGCCGCTTGCGGTGAGCGCCATGATCGCGCCTGCAGCCAAGGTGATGCGTAGCGGCCTCATCGGGATCCAATCGTCGTCATCGGTGCGGGCGCCACCTGGGAGCGTGATGCTTAACAAAGGCCCATCGCCAACAGGCCGAGCGCGCGAAGCTGGCGACGCCGTCTCGGCCGCCAACGCGTGATCATGGATCGAGATGCACGCGGGTGGGGCGCGCTCCAAAGGTCAGGCTGGGGCGCCTCATCCCAGGTTGGTGGGCCGCGCTCAAGGTGATCGCTGTTCATTGGTTGTTCTGGGCGCGCAAGCGCAGTCGAGTGCTGTGCCGAAATGGGACGCCATCGTAGTGGGCGTCGATGACTGTCCCAATATGACCCTAGTGCAGCCTGCAACCGGCGGGAATTTAAATTGGAGCGGGAGTTTCTAGCGAATATGAAGCCGAAATAAACAACTCGGGGATGAATTTTGGCGAAAACGTGGCTTTTTTCGCGGTTCCCCCTTTCCGGGTTGAGTTAATGTTTGTTAACCATTTCTACGGGTGGAGGCTCAACAGAAACAGGTAAGGGGGCATTCTCAATGAAGCCTAATCAAGCTGCGCGCATTCTTGCGCGCACGGCGGCGATCTCTGCGTTCGCATTGGCGGTTACAGCCGCCGCACCGGCGTCTGCAGCTCTCGTGGAGTTCAAAGAAGTTACAGGCGCGTGGTCGAATTCGCAGGGCACGAATGCGTCTTACAGTGGTAACGGCACAGACGAAGCCAAGGCGCGTTGGGGCACGAGTACTGGCCAAGGCCGAAGCGGTTACAATTTCCTAGGCACGGACAGCCAAGTGAACGTCGTGGCCCCTGGCTCTTCGGGCAGCTTCGTCATCGGGACTTTCGAGCATGTGAACTACCCCGTCACCGGGGGGTCGATCAGCGGGATCGACCTGCTGTTCACCGCCGAAGTCTGGGTGGATGGGATTAATCTTGGCCCGAGAACCTTTACCTACAACTTCACTCACGATGAGACCGACAACGACGCCAATCCTTGCGCCTATGGCGGGTCAGGAAATCCGATCAACAGCGCCGGATGCGCCGACCGCGTGCAGATGAACTTCAACGCCAGTTCCGAGACGTTCCTGATCGGGCTTGATCAATACACGCTCGATATTGCGGGCTTCCTGGTGAACAACTCACCGACCACGGGCTTCCTGACCAAGGAGGGCAAGGTCAACACTGCCTATATCCAGGGCAACGTAAATCTGTTCAGCCGAGCGGTCGGAGGCGGGGTGCCTGAGCCCGCGACCTGGGCGATGATGATCGTCGGGTTTGGGGCGACCGGCGTGATGGTTCGCAACAATCGGCGACGCCTCCTGGCCAACACCTAGGGGCCTTTTGGCGAATTGGGAGCCCGGTCTTCGCAGGAAGGCCGGGCTTCTTCTTGTCCGCGCGCCGGGCCATCTGACGGACACAATTTTAAGTGCGCGTAAGTTGGTTTTGGTTAAGCTTGTCCAGATGACCACGCGGTTGGCTGACATCTTGGACGCTAGACTCGCTGAACTGATCGGCGAGGGCTACGAAGTCCGACGAATATTCGCCTCGCCTGCGGATATCGAGCAGCTGTTTCGCGAGCGTGGCGATTCCGCGATCCTTCTCGACTGCGACCCCGGCCAGGACCGAGCTTGGTACGGCCAGTATGAGCTATCCCCGGCTGATAGCGAGGGAACGATGATCATGTATTGCCGGGGCGAAGAGTGCTGGATTCGCGATCTTGCGAGGCCAGAAGAACCGCCCGCGGAAACCCTGCGCGCCGCGTCCTGACCGCCTACTGACGAGTGGCTCCCTCGTTTCTTCCCAAGTATCGAAACTGTTCGGGCTGACGCCCGAAGGTCCGGTTCGCACCTAGCGACGATGGATCATGCGATCTTCAAATGAGGTTCTTAGGTCGAGATTTGGCTTTGGATCGAAGGCGCCGTCTGGAGCTAAACCATCTCCAGTCGCGGGCGAAACGTCGGTTGATTGTCGACGGTCAAATGGCGCTGAGCCCCGCTTAGGCGCCGTCGCAGCACTCGTATCCTGCCGACGCAATGGCGCCTCGCCGCAGTCCGCAGCCTTGACAATTGGAGGAGGCGATACTCGCGATTTGAATGCCGATAGGCGATAATAGCGAAGCTTTTGAGCCCGAACGGGTGAAATGCCAGAGCGCAGGACAATGAGTTGGTTCTCGGGCAGAGCTATCAATTCCTGGGGCAGCATGAAGGGGCGGCGCTGCTCACTCTCAGTCATACTGCGACGTCCCGGCCCAAGTCCGAGGGGCCGTGAGCGTGAGATGGATCGCTGACCGAGATAGCCCAGGCGCTCACTCAATGCTTGAGCCAGGCGGATGTCCAGCAACACCGTCGTCCCGTTGTCGGAGAGCACGTCACGAGGGGTCACGCACGACACTTGGCCGGGGATCGTGGAGTCCAGAGCAGTTGCAAGGACGCAGGGCAGGTTTGTTCCCGCCAAGATGAGAAAGTTGCGATTGGGGAGTCTGCCTGCCCGGAGGATTGAGGGAGTTGGACTCGGTTGCGCTTCAGCCGCTTCGCTGGAGATCTCGGAGGGAGCCGTTTTGCGAAGGGCCTGAGACGTAGCAGGCAGCGCCGTTTGACGAGAATAGACGAGCAGCGGGCTGGCGGTTTCTAGCCGCCGAGTGGCAGGTCGACTGTCATCGACCGCCGGCTGCGCAACGCTGGGTTCGATAGCCGGTACGATGGTGGCGGAATCTTTGGCGAGTATTGGTGGGTGGAGGCCAGGCTGCGTAAGAGTAGGGCGAGAGGGCCGGGCGCTGTCGGCTTCGAAGTCGACGATTTGACGAGCAGGTTCGCGGGCGCCGTCTTCCACAACGCTGTCCCGCTCCCAGGTCAGACCCAGTAGCGCGCCGGACCCTACGATGAGGGCGGCTAGTATGATGGCCTTCCCTTTCCCGGCGCCCAACCTTCCAGGAACCGGAGTGATTGCTCGATCGCCTTTGGGCAGTTCTGGGTCGTCGGCGCCGATCTCGTCGCGCGGCGGTGCGGCTTGGGTCATCGCCTGTTTCCGGGGAGAAGGACCCTTTCGACGTCACTTGCCGCCGTTCCTGTTTGCTGACGCCCTCCAAGCGGATTGAATGCCTCATTGAAGATGCAGAGCACAGCGCCGCTGCGCCTTAAGCGCAGCTCGCGCAGTACGGCGTGGACCACGACGAATTCACCCCGCACGTCGAAGGGTATCAGGGTGTCGCGGCCGTCTTCGCCTACGGCGTAAATGGCCGGCAGGGCTTGTTGAGCCGCAAATCTCAGGACCGTAAAACGTCCGTTGTCGGAGATCTCCGACGGGGCAAGCGTCTGCGCGCCCTGGAGCGAGTAGGCAAGATTGCGAGGCCCTTCCAACACGCCGCGCTCTAGTTTGAGCTGCAGCACTTTCTGTTCCAAGATTGTCGCTTGGGTCGTCAGAGCAGCGCCCAGCGTATCGCGCTCATCCTGAGGGTAGCGGAAGCTGATCTGGAAATAGGTCTCGGGAGTTGATCGGCCGATCGCCCCGGACCGCGAGACGAGCTCGAAGGCGTAGTGCCGAGCTTCGCCATCACGCCGAGTAGTGACGATGAGGTTGGTCGGGCGTCCCAGCGAGCGAGGTTTTAAGAAAAGGATCTCGCCGTCAGGAGCCGTCTCCCACCCTTCGCTGTGTCCGAGTGCGACGTGCTGGATGACTTCGCCCGCGCCAAAGAGGATCTGTGTGGCGGAGCCCATCACGCCCACCACGCGGTAGACCTGCCCCGGCCGATAATCGACCTGACGCACACGCGGGTCAGACGCCTCGACGGTGGGCGACGTCGGGGTTGCGCCGTTCGCTGCCGGGGCGACGATGATGTTTGTGAAGATCGCGCCGGTTAGGGCAAACATGAGCGGGCTCATGGCGCAGCCTCCGGATCCGCCCGATACGAAGTGACCTGGAAGCCCAGGGGATTTAGAAGGCGATCAGACTCCCGCATCGGCGCGCGCGTGCGCTTTGCGACGGATGCATCGAGCCGCTACTGATCGCCTCGCGGGGGCGATTAACGCGGCGGTTCGCCCCCAGCGAGAACAGCAAACGCTAGCCAAGGCGCGATCACCTACTTCGGCAACGTATATACGCCGAATATAGTTTGCTTTGTCGATGCTGTCTTTGCGACCATCCGAGAATGGTCCAAGTGTTGATGAATTTTCCGCAAGCACTGTTGCTTCGTCTCGACGAAGCTGCCGGCGGATCTCAGGAGCGCTCTCGCTTCGTACGCTTGCTACTCGAGCGCAGGTTGGCGGCTCCAACTGTACCCGAAGGGAGCCAGCCGTCGATTCAAGTCAACATCCGCATTGGCGCTAAGGAGCTCAGAAGGGTTCAGCACGCTGCGATGGCCGCCGGCATGACGCGCACCGAATGGATCGTCTCTCTCATTCGCCGACATCACCTCGGAACACCGCAGCTCGCTCGCCGCGATCGTATCGCTCTGATGGAAGCCCATCGCGAGCTGCACCGAATTGGTATTCTGCTGAAGGGGCTCGCGTCCCGCCAACTGATGGCCGGAGCACCCGCCAACCCGGTGGACGCAGAGCTACTTGCGATCATTGATAAGATCGAGCGTCAGATGCGTGGACTTCGTCTCGCGGTCGAAGGCAACTTTGAATACTGGAGTGTCGATCCGTGACGCGTGACTACTCAACTCCCTGGGGGTTTGAGGAGGGCGCCGCGGGAAGCCTGCGCCCCATTCACGATCGTGGGATATGGCGTGGCGGCGGCGACGTGAGCCGGAGAATGACGCAGGCGCAGCTGGCGCGGCTTGTTAGAGGTGCGCCGGAAGTGATCGTAAAGGTCAGCAGCCGCATCTACACAGCCTCCAATCTAAGGCGTCACCTAGCCTATATCTCTCGCAGTGGCGCTCTGGGATTGGAAGGGCCGGATGGCGAAATTGTCGAAACGACGAGGCATGCTGAGAACCTTGCGGAGCGTTGGATCTTTGAAGCGCGGATGGCCAATTGCGGCCCATCGATCGCCGTTTCGCTCGTGCTTTCCATGCCGCACGGGGCGCCGTCTCTAAATGTACTGACTGCAGCTTCGACCTTCGCCGAGCACACGTTCAGAGCTGACCGTCCATACGTTCTCGTCTTGCACGAAGATCAAGCACACCCACACGTCCACTTGACGGTGCACAGCCTGGGCCGTGCGGCGGCCAAGCTCGATCCCGACAAGGCCATGTTGCGCCTCTGGAGGGAGACCTTTGCCGATCACTTGCGGACGGTCGGAGTTGACGCCGAGGCCTCGCCCCGATGGGCGCGAGGCGTCGTTCAGCGAAGAGACAAGACGCCCCTCTATCAAATGCGTGAACGCTTGTTGGCGGGTGAGGGCAGCGTTCCTGCCGTTCTTGAAGCTGCGGTGGCGGACGCTAAAGACGCAGTCCTCGGGAGGTGGCGAGAACCTCAGGAACATGCGTCAGCTGTAGCGTTTCAGGCTGCGGTGCGTGAACGGTTCGGCGTCGAAGCTGCGCTCCTTCGCGCCTCTTCTATCGCAAGCGAGCGGAGGTTTGGCGAGGCCGCAGCGGCGTTCGTTGGGGCGCTGCCAGCGCCCCTCACGCGGCACTTGATGTACGTCGATCGCCTGGAAAAGGAAGCTGTGACTCGTTCGGTGAGCTCGAGCCGAGGTCGTGCCACCTCTTTGCCCGCAATCAGGCGTGACGTGGAGCGTTCGATCTAGGGATCTTATGGTTGCTCCGACAAGTGTTCCGTCTACGGAGTTTCCTTGTTTTCAGTTTTCTTTGTTGACGAAGGTTATGAGCGCCCGCGGCGCATCGGTGCGCGCTCCGAGCCACGTCCTTAGCTCTGCCAGTCCTCCGTCTCGTGGCAACCTAGTCTTCTTGTTCCCGTTCTTGTTCGCGAACTCGACTTCCTTGCCAATCAGAAACGTCGGGGCGGCGTTGTTTGTCATTGACACATTTGTAGCTCTATCGACAGAAATCCGAGCTCCAATATCAGCGTACGTTATGACTATATTGTCCTCAATCCGAACGTCATCGGCCCCGTTAACTGTTATCGCGTGGTATAAAGATCCAATGACGATGTTATTGACTATGTTGATGTTGCGATAGCGCAGCCGACTAATCTGAGTTGTGGCAAATATGCCTTGCGGAGCGCCGCCACTCCCGCGGATAATAACATTATCCGAAATGTAGATGTTTTCAGCAACCGCCTTGGTGTTTGAATTCCACACCTGAATTGCATCTGGATGATCAGCGGGGAGGGGGCGGAAATCTGTAAAATAGTTATTCGTGATGGTTAGGTTGGATGATCCGCCTCCGCGGACGCCGTCCATGCGAATTTTGTGAAAGTAATTTCCACTAAATAGAATATTATCGCAATCTAGGTGTGTAACCGCATTCGCTAGTTCATGGAAAACGGAATTCTTAATAGTCACATCGGAGGAATTCCGTACCTGCATCGCTGATGTGTCATTCGATGGGTCGTCATCAAGAGATCCATGAATGTCAACATTGTTAAAATGAATATTCTGACTGCTCTGAACCTTTATGGGGTCGGAGCCCCGAGAATGCTCAATGTAGAATTCGATGTTTTCAAACGTAATGCCCTTGCTGATCTGAACTGAAAGGTCGCTAAGTACAGCGCCAGGGCCGGTAATAGTTACCATGCCATCAAATTTAAAATCCCTCAGTGTGACATTGTCGTACCTTCCCGGCTGAAGGACGATTGTGTCTCCGGGCTTTGCTTTCTTGAGCGCGGCCCAGAGTTCTGCCGGGCTTGAGGCTGTGCTGTGTAATTTGCGCGATTGAGTGGTTGTGCTGCCAACTCTCAATGAATCAGCTGTGGGGGGGGTGGAGGCTGGGACGCCAGCGAGGGAGGCGATTAGCAAAAAAGCGAGCATGTGTCTTTTTCTGTCAAACTTAGGTCCCATCTCATTTCGCTGCTCTGCAAGTCTTGGCGTTGAGAAGTGCCGAGAATTATAGGTTTGTTGGCCTATAGACGTGACGCAGTTATCTTGGTTGGGGAGGCTTGCTGCTTGAATGTGCTCAACTTAAAGCAATTCGTTTGGGGTGCCTGTGGTTAGCCTAATTTTCTCGGATCTATTCGAGAAATTTTGCTGTTATCCCGCGTAAAGGCTGATCATTGGCGTGTATTGGAAGTGCGCTGTGCCGATTTCGGGTTCTTATCGTAGTTAAGTTTTTCTCGAATCTGTTTTTCTCTTCGCGTGCGCTCTTCAATCAATATTAGGATGCCTACGAAAATTCCAGTAAGCACCATTAGGCCAATAATGTAATAATTTGGCTTCAATCCTGATCTCCGGATCTAGTGATCGGCACTGTCGATTTTCAAACATCGTTGCAGAGCCACGGGCTCGGCCATGCACCGGGAGTTTCGACGATGCGCAAGAGTTCCTATTTGAGGGGCGGCTGAAAGGCACCCGCGGGAGAGCCGGTGAAGATTTCGTAGCCGGTATCGGTGACGCCAATGGAGTGTTCGCACTGGGCCGACAGCGACTTATCGCGGGTCACGGCCGTCCAACCGTCGGACAGCAGCTTCACTGAATGCTTGCCGAGGTTCACCATCGGCTCGATCGTGAAGAACATCCCCGGCTGCAGGACCTCGCCCGTCCCCTTTTGACCGAAGTGCAGGATGTTGGGGGCGTCGTGGAACACCTTGCCGAGGCCATGGCCGCAGAAGTCGCGGACTACCGAGCAGCGCATGGACTCCACATACTGCTGGATAGCGTAACCGATATCGCCGGTGCGATTGCCAGGCTTCACCTGGTCCAGGCCGCGCTGGATGGACTCGTAAGTCACGTCGATCAAGCGCTTGGCGCGCGGGGCGATTTCGCCGACGCCGTACATGCGGCTGGTGTCGCCGTGCCAACCATCGACAATCACGGTGACGTCGATATTGACGATGTCACCTTCACGCAGCACGCGCTCGCCGGGAATGCCGTGGCAGACGATGTGGTTGGGCGAGATGCAGGTGGTCTTGCCATAGCCGCGATAGAACAGGCAGGCCGGGATCGCGCCGTGGTCGAGAATGAACTCGCGTGCCATGTCGTCGAGCTTCTCGGTCACCGCGCCCGGAACTACGTGCGGCGTTAGCAGGTCGAGGCACTCGGCGGCGAGCTTGCCGGCGACGCGCATGCCTTCGAAGCCGGCGGCGTCGTGGATGCGGATCTGGCCGGTGCGGTGTTCGGCGTCGAGGACGTCGGTCATGTGCTTACTCTCTAGGCTTTCCCAGCACGAACGCCGCCATGAGAAACGAGCGGGCGATGGCGACTGCGCTGGGGGTTATGTCGCAATCATAGCATCAAACTTCAACGCCCGCCTGTGCGGTGTCAGCGGCGACCATAGAGATGGGAGACGGGCAGACCCATGCGTAGGCAGGCCTGGGCAGGCGGCGCCGATTTGAGCACCACGCGATCGGCGGCGCGGGCGGCGAGCGCGACAAGGCCGCGTTCCCACGACCGCAGGCCGAATTTCGCATCCAGGCCCAGGACGTCGCGCGACCAGGGCGGCAGGATCTCGACACCGGCGCGGATCAAGAGGTGTTGCAACGGCCGCAGGGCGGCGGGGGCGGCAGGCGCGCGCCGCATGATCTCCAGGAAGTCGAAGACGATCTGGGACTGTTCCAATCTGGGACGCATGACCAGGAACTGCTGCGCCAACATGGCTTCGGACTGCGGCGCGCCAAGCGCCCCGTACAGCTGGGCTGCGGGCGCGGCCTCGGCGTAGAAGCGGTCGCGATCGGGCTGGGACAGCGGTCGCACAAAGCTGTGGTAGGCCTGGAGGAAGCCAAACGAGGCGGTGGCCTGCACCCAGTCGAGCAGCTCGCGATCGGCGGCTCGGTAGGCTTCGCCGGCGGGGGTGACGCCGCTCACCTGGGCATGTCGGCGCCCGACCCCGGCGATCATCCGTTCGGCGACGGACCTAGCCCCATAGACCGTGACCATCGCAGCCAATCCCGTGCGCGCCATGCGGGGCAGGGGATCTGTGCGGAAACTGGTGTGGTCCCAGACCCCGCAGCGAACTCGCGGCTCGGCCAGTTCAAGCAGCACGGCCGCAGTGCCGCCGATGAACAACGAGACCGGGTTCTTGAAGACCCGCCAGGAGATTGAATCCGGACTGGCCAGGGCCGGTTCGCCGGCCGGCTGGGTGAAGTCGATGGCAGGGAGGCCGCCCGCACCTGCGTAGGCGTTGAGCATCCGGCCCACCGCGCCTGGCGCGGGGATGTCGGTGGTGGTCATCGAGCGACTTGTCTCCCTGACGACCGGGCGAAGTCTGCCGCCATGGCCTCAGATTGGGCGACTGGGTCGCCGCCGCAAGCTGGCGGAAACGATAGGGCGCCTCTTCAGGTCGCCGGCGTCCAGGGTATCCGGTGGCTCAGGCTCACGGTCTTTGGCGACATCTGGGCGGCGTAGACCAGCACCTCGACCCCGGCGCCGGCGGCGTGATCGAGCGCGGCTGCGAACTTTGGATCCAGGTCCGCGCAGGCGCGGAAGCTCTCGCAGTCGGCGCGTTGGACGACGAACAGCACCACGGCGCGCTCGCCGGCCGCCGCCATCGCTTCGAGCTCTCGCAGGTGCTTGGAGGACCTGGCCGCCACGCAGTCGGGGAACTCGGCCAATCCTTTCGTTCGCGACAGGTGACAGTTCTTGATCTCCAGCCAACAGGGCGGCCGATCGGGGTGTTCCAGCAGGAAATCGACGCGCGAGGCCTCGCCGTACTTCACCTCGCGCCGGTGTGTGGCGTAGCCGGTGAGCTCGGGGATGGCGTCCAGGGCCAAGGCTTCGGCGACAAGGCGGTTGGGATGCATGGTGTTCACGCCGACCATCGCGCCGTCGACCTCGACGAACTCCAGGGTGTGGGCGAGCTTGCGCTTGGGATCGTCCGACTTTGACAGCCACACCGGCAGACCCGGCGTGTTGACACCCAGCATCGCGCCGGGATTGGGGCAATGAGCCGTGACGGCCGCGCCATCCTCGAGCACCACATCGGCGAAGAAGCGCTTGTAGCGGCTGACCAGCGTGCCGCGCATCAGCGGTTGAGGGAATTCCATGGACTGTCCGAAGAGCGGCAGGGAGGCGTTGATTTAGGAATCGTAAGCGCAAAGGACCAGCAGCTTGTGGCGACTAACGGTTGCGAGCCGCCGTCGAGCAGGGTTAGTCGAAAGCCATGCGCGGCTTGGCGCGCGAAGATGACGGGTGAGGCGGATGACAGGTTCGGCGGACGAGCGGGTGACCGCAGGGGTGCTGATCATCGGCGACGAAATCCTCTCGGGCCGGACGCAGGACACCAATCTGCGCGACATCGCCAAGTATCTGGGCGTCCACGGCGTGGATCTGGCCGAGGCGCGGACCGTCAGCGACGAAATCCCGGAGATCGTGGCGGCGCTCGACGCTCTGCGGACCCGCTATGACTACGTGATCACCACCGGCGGCATCGGCCCGACCCACGACGATATCACCGCCGACGCTGTCGCGGCCGCGTTCGGGGTGGAGCTTGAGGAGCACCCCGAGATCATGGCGATGATGGCGGCGCGCTGGGGCGAGGCGCCCAACGCCGCCCGCCGGCGCATGGCCCGCGTGCCGGTCGGCGGCGTGCTGGTGAAGAACCCCGTGCAGGGCCCGCCGGGCTTCATGATCGGCAATGTCTTCGTGCTGGCCGGGGTGCCGACCATCATGCGCGGCATGCTCGAAGATGTGGGCCACCGCCTAAAGGGCGGGGCGGTGACCAACTCGCGCACGGTGCGGGTCGAGGGCTCGGGCGAAAGCGTGATCGCCTTGCCGCTGGAGGCCGTGGCCAAAGCCCACCCCGACATGTCGCTCGGCAGCTACCCGTTCTTCGGCGACGGCATCTTTGGCTCGAACCTCGTGCTGCGCGGGCGGGACGCCGCGGAGTTGGCGGCCGCGGTGGGCGAGTTGATAAAAGCGCTGACGGCGGCGGGAATTGAGAACGTGCAGGAGGTGGTGGGGGGTTAGTGGGGCTGGCGCCAATGTTTCTAGTGAGGGTGTGCTTCGCCGCTCTAGTTGGTCTGGTGGCGGCTGCCGCCGTGTTAGCTCACGGTGGTCGTTGGAGCGGTTCACTGGACATCCTGACTAGTTTCGCCGCTGTCTACATGGTGGTGGGGGCGGCGGCTTTGGGCGTGGGGGCGGCAAACCCGCGCTGGAGGGAGCGGCGCCACCTAGTCTCGATTGGGGCGTTGATTGTAATCTCTGCGACCGCACTCATGGTGCCTGAGTTGATGGCTGTGAGGCTGCCGGAAGTCCGTGCTGACGATAGCGGCGACCGGCTGAAAATAGTCCAGCTGAATTTAAATAGTGACGGAGACTGGAACGGTAGAGTGGTCGATTGGCTAGTGGAGGAGGGTCCTGACGTCGTCATTCTTCAAGATTTGGGCCCTCGCCTAAAGGCCCTCATCGATCAACGTCTACCGCTATACCATGTGAGCTGCGCCAACGACTGTAGGATTGCCATGCTGTCAAGGGAGTTGCCGGTGCGCGTGGAGCGATGGCAGGGTGGAGCGTACGGCTTGATTCCAAGGACCATCGTTGCTGAGTTTGATATTGCGGGCAGGCGGTTTCCAGTGGTGGGAACGCACTTAGCGCGCCCATACCGGAAGGGGCCAAGTTCGCCCAATACCTCAGTCTACGCTCAGTCCAAGCAGGCGGAGCAACTCAGGAAAATTCTTGGGGCGGCCGACAAGGAAAGCCTAATTCTGGCGGGTGATTTCAATTCCACGCCGTGGTCATTCGCTCGACAGTATGAAGACAAAGCGATTGGTCTGGAGCGGAGAACGCGTTTCCTTTTCAGTTGGCCCGCTAATCTAACAGGGATCGCTCTGCTTCCGATTGACCACGTATATGCGGGGGCGGTGTGGCGAACTGAGGGTGTGCGTCGAGGGCCCTATCTGGGTTCCGATCACTATCCGGTAGTGGCGGTTCTTGTTTGGAGAGACCCACCGCATTAGTGCCGTCGAAGGAGGCGGCGACTGAGATCTGTCCTGGGTCGCTTAGTCGGGACTAGCTTGATTGCTAATCAAGCTCTTGAGCGCGCCATCAATACAAAGTTAAGCGGGTGCTGAAGCTACATTTTGTGTTCAGGACCCTCGGACGTGTCGAGCAGGACCCTCGGACGTGTCGAAATAGCGCGGGCTGAGGCAATGGTCGCTGATCGCGGCCAAAATCATCTTAACCAGACGTCGATTGGTAACAAATAGTGTGTGGCTGGACGCCGCTCAACACCGCCATGCGGAGCCTTCCCCAGAACTGTGAGCGCTTCGTGTGATTGTGCGCTATGAACTGGCGCCGTTCATGCATGCTCGAAGGGGCGCAGTTCGAACAGAAACACTTAGGGGCTGGTGTCTTGGAGACAATCTACGATTGGGTGACCGTCGCCATCTTCGGCGGGTTGATCGTGCTTTTTTTGCATAGGTCAACTGCTGAGGAGGAGCCAAAGGATAGCATAGTTCAGTATTTGCCGGCGTGTATTGGTTGCGCCGTTGCAAATTATGCAGGAAACCAAGGATACGGATTGGTTGCTTTCGTCATTATCGTCGCGGTGCTTGCGTATATTGCTTGGGTCTTGAAGCCCTTTAATCTAAAATTGTAGCGGACAAGATCTTTGACGCGTTACGTTGGTGGTGAGGGTGTTTCGTCTGGGCGAGGTGCTGCGTCGCGTCCAAAGGGCCTGAATAGTGGTGTCGAGTCGGTCGCATCGGTCTGAAGAATCCCGAAGCGCGAGGTGTGGATTTTGTCGGCGGTTAACATTGACTCAACTCCGCCTCGCTTAAGATTTTGCCACAATCCGTGTGTTTACGGATGGCGAGCAAGCGCTGGTCAACGTAAGCCGACGATAGTTTAGATGCACCGCAGCATGCGTGCTTGGAGGCGCCGTGAGTTGGATTAATAGCTTGATGGCGCGCTCGTTCGGGCGAAAGCCGAAGGCAAAGCCCCAGCCGGGTTTTGTCTTCTCGCCAGTGCCCGCCGTGCGCGATGAACCCGTCAACAAGAAGGCCGCGGCCTCAGCGGCGGCGTTTCCACGGTTTCAATCCACCGCCGGCGACCAACTGAGCTCTCGGCTCAACGACCGGTTCGCCGCCGCCCGCATTAAGCTGCGTAGCGCATTCACGCCATCCCAGCCGATCACCGACAAGCGGATGTTCGCCGGTCGGATTGATGTTCTCACCACCCTGATCCGTTCGCTTGAGGATCAACGGGTCCACGTCATCATGTATGGCGAGCGCGGGATCGGTAAGACCTCGCTGGTCCACGTCCTGACGCAGGCCGCCGAAGAGGCGCGCTATATCGTGGTCTATTGCTCGTGCGGTGCCGGCTCGACCTTCGATGAGATTTTTCGCGCCGTGGCGGCCGATGTGCCGCTGCTGTTCCACCGCGGCTTCGCGCCTACGGCTGATGAAGCAGAAAAAGGTGGAACCCTTGCCGATCTGTTGCCTGCTGGGCCGTTGTCACCGCGCCTGGTTGCTGATCTGTTCGCCAAGCTGACCGGCACCCGGCTGCTGGTGGTCCTCGACGAGTTCGACGTCTGTGAGTCCCCGGACTTCCGCCGCAACATCGCCGAACTGATCAAGAATTTGTCGGACCGTTCAATTCGCACCCAGTTGGTGATTGCGGGTGTGGCCGCAGACTTGACTGAGTTGGTGCAGCATATCCCGTCGATCCGTCGCAATATTTTCGCCCTCCAGGTGCCGAAAATGAGCGCCGCCGAAATCAGCCACCTGGTTGAGAATGGTGAAGAAATCAGCGGAATATCGTTCGATAAGGCTGCACTCGACTACATCGTCTTTATTGCCAATGGGTCGCCATATTTCGCCAGTCTGCTTAGCCACCACGCCGGCTTGGCGGCGATCGACAACGCCCGCACAAGCGTAGCGGTTGAAGATGTGTCCATGGCCGTCGATCAGGCCCTAACGGAATTCCGTGGCCGAATTTCCAAGCATTCGCAGATCCAGATCGATCAAGCGGCGAAGAGTGGCGTGCGGCATGTGCTCGGCGTCATGGCCGGCGCCGCGCTGTTCAACAGCGGTCGTTTCGACGCTCGTGACGTGGACGCTCTCTACCCAAGCGCGGCTAACGCCGCGACTTTTAAGGCGACTATTGACGAGCTTGCCGCCAACAATATCTTGCTTGAGGCAAGCGAAGACGAGTACGGCCGTTGCTATAACTTTGCCGAAGAAGCCGTGCTGCCATATCTTTGGATCCTCGCCGCTCAAAAGCGCTTCACTGAGAACCGCAAGGCCGCAGGTCTGCAGCTTGAGGCCTCGAAGGTGGGGAAGAAGAGTGCAGAGCAGGCCCCGGCCTCAGATAAGATCGCGCCCACGGAGAACTCCACGGCCCAACCTACCGTCGCGACTGGCCGGGCGGCGGGGCGTCCTTAAATTTCCGCGGTCGCCCTCCGCTTTGCTCGCGCCCCGGCGCGATGGCGTCTATGAAGCGGCGTGGAGCGCTGGGGCCGGGACCCGTCCTGGCCCGATAGTCGCGCCTCGCCGAACATATTGGGGGAAGTGACTTTTGCGTATTCTCGTCACGGGCGGCGCCGGCTTCATCGGCTCGGCTCTCGTTCGCCATCTGATCGCCAACACCGAGCACGAGGTCCTAAATCTCGACAAGCTCACCTATGCTGGCGATCTGCGCTCATTGGACGGCGTGGCCAGCAGCAATCGTTACGCCTTCCGCCAGGCCGACATCTGCGACGCCTCGGCGATCCGCGCGGCCCTGCACGACTTCCGGCCGGAAGTAGTCACGCACCTAGCCGCCGAGTCCCATGTCGACCGTTCGATCGACGGCCCCTCGGAGTTCATCCAGACCAACATCCTCGGCACCTTCAACATGCTGTCGCAGGTGCTTGAGTACTGGCGCGGGCTGGACGCCAAGTCCAAGGACGCCTTCCGCTTCCACCATATTTCGACGGATGAGGTGTTCGGTTCGCTCGGCGATGACGGCTTCTTCACCGAGGAAACCGCCTACGACCCGCGCTCGCCCTATTCGGCGTCAAAGGCCTCGTCCGACCACTTGGTCCGCGCCTGGCACCACACCTATGGCCTGCCGGTGCTGGTAACCAATTGCTCGAACAACTACGGCCCTTACCACTTCCCCGAGAAACTGATCCCGCTGATCATCGTCAAGAGCCTGGCGGGGGAGCCACTGCCCGTTTACGGGGCCGGCGCCAATGTCCGCGACTGGCTCTATGTGGACGATCACGCGCGCGCCCTGACGCGGGTGTTCGAGGCCGGCGCCCCGGGCGAAAGCTACATCATCGGCGGCCGCGCCGAACGCACCAACCTCCAGGTCGTTCACGCCATCTGCGACACCCTGGATCGTCTGCGGCCGCGCGCCGACGGGAAATCCTATCGCGATCAGATCGCCCACGTCGCCGATCGCCCGGGTCATGACCACCGCTACGCGATCGACCCCACCAAGCTCGCTCGCGAGCTGGACTGGACGGCCGAGGAAAGCTTCGAGACCGGCATCGCCAAGACCGTGAACTGGTACCTCGACAACGAAGCCTGGTGGGGCCCCATCCTGGCGCGCAGCGACGCCGGCCAACGCCTGGGGCTGAAGACCGTCAAGGCATGAGCACTCCGGTCTCTCTCGACATCCTGTTGACCGGCGGCAGCGGTCAGGTCGGGACGGAGGTGATCCGTCTTGCCCCTGCTGACGTGAACATCATCGCACCGGCCCGCAACGTGCTGGACATGTCCGACGCTGACGCGGTGGCTGCAATCGTTGCCTCGCGTCCCTGGGCCGCTGTAATCAATTCGGCGGCCCACACTGCGGTCGACCGCGCCGAAAGCGAGATCTTGTCGGCCTGGAAGATCAACGCCCTGGCCCCCGCCGCCCTGGCGCAGGCCACGGCCCAGGCCGGCATACCGCTCATCCAGGTGTCGACGGACTACGTGTTCGATGGATCGAGGAGCGGCTACTATCTTGAGACCGATCCCGTCGCCCCGGTCAGCGTCTATGGCGCGTCCAAGGAAGCCGGCGAACAGGCCGTCCGCACCGGAAATCCCCGCCACGTGATCCTGCGCACCGCTTGGGTCGTCAGCCCGCATGGCTCCAACTTCATCAAGACCATGCTGCGCCTGGCCGAAACCCGGGCAAAATTGCGGGTGGTCGATGACCAGCATGGCTGCCCGACCAGCGCCACGGACATCGCCCTTGCTCTGCTGGCGATCACGCAGCGGATGATCGCCGATCCCGCGTCGCCGAGCGGCACCTATCACTTCGTCAATTCCGGCGAGGCGACCTGGTGCGGCTTTGCACGCGCGATCTTCGAAGTGGCCGCGGCTCATGGCCGGCCCGCGCCCAAGGTCGAAGGCATCACCACAGCGGACTATCCGACGCCAGCGCGCCGCCCGGCCAATTCGCGCCTAAACGTCGAAAAGCTGGCGCGAGACTACGCCATATCGCCGCGGCCATGGCAGGAGGCGGTCGACGAGATCCTCACCGCCCTGCTGACCGCGCAAAAGGAATAGGAACACTCCGATGAAGGGCATCATCCTGGCCGGCGGCTCCGGCACCCGGCTGCATCCGGCCACCCTGGCGGTCAACAAGCAGCTGCTGCCGATCTACGACAAGCCGATGATCTACTATCCGCTGTCGGTGCTGATGCTGGCGGGGATCCGCGACATCCTGATCATCTCGTCGCCCGAGTATATCGACAACTATCGCCGCCTGTTCGAGGACGGCTCGGCCTTCGGCATCAACATCGAATACGCGATCCAGCCCAAGCCAGAGGGCCTGGCTCAGGCGTTCCTGATCGGCGAGGAATTCGTCGGCGACGACCGCGCAGCGCTGGTGCTCGGCGACAACATCTTCTTCGGCGCGGGCATGAGCCAGCTGCTGAAGCGCGCCGCCGCCCGCGAGCACGGCGCGACGATCTTCTCCTACCAGGTCGACCAGCCCCAGGCTTACGGCGTTGTCGAACTGGACGACACCGGCCGGGCCATCAGTCTGGAAGAAAAGCCCGCGGAGCCCAAATCCCGCCAGGCCGTCACCGGTCTCTATTTCTACGACAACCGCGTGGTGGAGATGGCCAAGAAGGTCCTCCCCTCGGCGCGAGGCGAGCTTGAGATCACCGACCTCAACCGCATGTACATGGAAGCCGGCGACCTTTTCGTCGAGCAGCTTTCCCGCGGCTACGCGTGGCTCGACACCGGCACCCACGAAAGCTTGGTCGAGGCCTCCGAGTTCGTCCGCGCGGTCCAGAAGCGCCAGGGGGTCCACGTCGCCTGCCTGGAAGAGATCGCTTACCTCAACGGTTTTATCGACCGTACCCAGCTCGTCGTTCGCGGCAAGCTTTTCGAGAAGACCGCCTATGGGCGTTATCTGCTGGACATCGCAGAGCGTGAAACGCCGCCGTCGCTTAGGGACTTTTAGAGGCATGGAAGTCGTCTATCATCGAGATCCGAACCTCAATTTCGGCGACGATTTGAACGAAGTCCTCTGGCAGCATGTCCTTCCCAAGAGGGTGCAGGAATCGGAGCGCTTGGTTCTTGTGGGCATTGGCAGCATTCTTAACGAGGAGAAGCTCGCCAGATACTCTGAAGATAGGCGCCAGGTGGTCGTGCTTGGAACCGGAACGTCCTACGGTCTGCCTCCTAGTAATCTTTCCCGCTGGTTAATTAAAGCGGTTAGGGGGCCGATGACGGCTGCATTAATCGGCCATCCTGAAGCCAGCGTCACCGACGGCGCCGCGCTTCTAACTAGTGCGCCCGGACTTCTCCACACGCCTGTTGAACGGCGAAATGTCCTATTCATGCCGCATCACAGCTCGCTGTCGAATGGGCACTGGGGTGAAGTCGCGAAACTCTGCGGCTTTGACTATGCAAGCCCACAGATGACGGTGGCTGAGATTTTGGCGAAGTTTGCCCACGCTAAACTGGTCGTCACGGAAGCCATGCACGGGGCCATCGTCGCAGACACTTTGCGTATTCCGTGGATCCCAGTGGCTGCATCGCCCGGGATAGACGAATTCAAATGGCGAGACTGGACGCGTTCACTTGATTTGCCCTTTAAACCACTGCTTCTTCCCCCTAGTTCGGGTCCGGAGGTTGTCCGGCATCGACGTTTGGCGCAGGCATACCGGGCTTGTGGCGTAGGAGGGTTTGATCAGCTCTATGGGGTTGAAGAAATTGATCTTTATCGTTCGTACCTCCATCGTCGGGCAGAGGTGTTCCACGCCAAAAGAGACAATGTTGCAGTTCGTGCGAGGGACCTTTTCCTGCGCCGCGCCCTCAGCCCTTTTGATCCACTGATAGCGCAACGATGTGCCGCCGCTTTGACGAAAGCAGCCAGCGCTTCTCCATTTCTGAGCGGCGATCGTGTGTTCAGTCAACGACTAAACCGGCTACAAGATGCTGTCGGGTCACTTGAGGCGATAGCTTAGCCTGAGGCGCTAGGCGCTAGGCTACTATGCAGCCTAGTGGGATGGATATCGCCCATCTTGGATACCTTAGCCTCGCGCAGGCCGGTCCGCTCGCGCAGCGAAGGCGCCCGGCGAATAATGCGCAACGGTAGAAGCACCATTGGTCCGGAGGAGTATCCGGCCGTCCACGACCTCAGAACCATGGAATAATCCGCAGGCTTCGAGCAACTCGTCTTCGGTGCGGCAACAAAGTCTAATTGGTGAAGGGTTTGCTAGGTAGTCGTAAAACCCATCACCGTACGCCAGCTCTTCTTCCAAGCCTTGGCGATGGAGAATTGCCATCACTGACCCAGAGAAGTACGCGAGATGATGTGCTCCGCCGCCCTGAGAAGTAATGATGCGATAGGAGCGACTGCACAGCGCGTTTTTGAATGCATTTACGTCGGCGGCACCTGTTTCGCTCTGGTAATTATCGAATAAGTCATCGAATAGGATGACTTCGGGGTGCTCCTCAAGAAGGGTGGCATCGTCAAACTGCATGATCGTATTTTCGTCGATCACATACCCGTGGCTAAGTGTTCGAATACCATGCCGAATGTAGACGATTGTAAAAACGTTCTTAAATTCAGTAAAAATTCGTTCGAGGCAATGAAGTGAGATGTGGTTAATGGGGCCGGAATCCCATTCATCAGTGTATTTGTTGTGGATGATTAGAAGTGGTTTGTCGATCAGGCGAGTTTCAAAATCTTTCGGTAGCGGAAGTGCCCTAAAGATTCGGCGAAAATCTGGGTACGCGTGAAAAGGCGAGCGGCCGACCCCGTCGAAATCATGTTCATTCTTCACCGGCAGGTACGCTGGCCTGTTCCCCGGGCTCACGAATTCACGAGCGGCGTTCTTCTCAATATAGGTCTTGCATTCAATATTTTTATAGAATGATGACATGCCGCGGTAGGTCTTGATCGTGCGACCGCGCAGTAGACCAGCCTGGGACAGCCAGTTGACAAATGGCAGGAAAATCAAGAGCTCGAGGCCGAATTCGCCGGTGTACTCAATCGTGCGAGGCAGGCCCCGGAGGCGAGCGTTGTCATACTTTCGCCCGGTGAGCGCATAAAAGCGCCGCCAAAAGCGGTTTCTCAACCTGTTTACGTTCATTGCCTGTGCTCCAACTTAACGACGGGGAATACTGACAGGCTGAGAGGCTGTTTTGATATTCAGGCTCGATCCTATCGTCCGAGGCTTTGCGGAGGTAAAATGAGAGCGGATCACCAGCATTTCCGAGGCGATTAATCGAGCCCATGACCGCAAGTTGCGTGGGTATAGAGCGAGAGCCTTCACCAGTGGCGCTCTCGCAAGTCTTGGATTTCCTAGCTTGCTGATCCACCAGCCAATAGCGCTTAGATGGCCAGCGACCACTTCACGTGGGACCTGGGGGTCGTCGAGCAGCTTAAGAGCGATGCGCAACTGTGAGCGCGCACCGCGTCGCGTCAAATGCGATACACTGTCTTCTTGTAGGTAGGTCATGACTAGAGGCTCGTCGAGGAAGACGGCTTCAGTCTGGCGAATTAACGAAATGGCGAAATCCCAATCCTCGTTGTTGGCGAGTAGCTCGTCGAAGCCGCCAATGAGTTCCAGTGCCGATCGATTCATCAGCAAAGTCTGCGTACTAATCAGATTGTGCCGACAGATCGCAGTTAGGAGGTGCTCCCGAGATGGGGTGCGGGGCAGGGCCGGGATGCAGAAGACCATGTTGGGTGGAGAGCCTGACGGCGGGCCTGCGATGTACATTATCTTGGTGTGGAACACGCATACTTCAGCCCGTTCTTCACGTGCTGCGCGAGCCGCATTCACCTGCTTTTCGAGTTTTCCAGCGAGCCACTCATCATCGCTGTCCTGAAAAGCGATGTAGTCGCCCTTCGCAAGGCGAAGGCCAACGTTCCTCGCGTGAGAGACGCCCTGATTTCTATCAAGGGGCGCGAACCGAATGCGGGGGTCGCTAAGACCGGCAATCAATTCGTGCGTCCCATCAGTCGAACCGTCGTCGACGATTATCAGTTCGAAATTCTTGTAGCTTTGTTGGAGAACGCTGTTCACCGCGCGCTCGAGTGTTCGGGCGCGATTATAAGTCGGCAGTACAATGCTCACGAGGCCGGCCTCGGGCTCGGGTCGTTGTGCCATCAGTTGTCTCCTCGACGAAAACTCGCAGTCCAGAAGTTTGGGCCGCTTGTTTGTCTCCTGCATTGCGGTCCAAATCCGACGCTTAAGTCATGGGAATGTACCTAGGCCTCAGCCTTGGCCAACCCGACTGTTGCCTTCTCCGGAATTTCTATAGACGAGGGCGACAATCATTCCCATCATGATGAAAATCAATGGATGGTTATCTTGTTGGCTGAATACAGACTTGATAACGAAGAATACTGCCATCGCTATTCCGAGTGGTATCAGGTAGTCAATTTCTTTGTCTTTGGAAGAGTTGAAGAATAGGCCATTTCGGGCGGCAACCCATCCGATGTACATGATTAAGGCGAAGTACAGAATAAAGCCAATCACGCCGTATTCTATCACCATCGCCAAATAATAGTTGTCGATGGACAAAAATGTGCCGCTAAACCAGCCAACTGTATCGGCACCTTGGCCGGCGCCATAGCCAAGCGGATTTTTCAGCATCTTCGGGACGCCGAGCGCAAGTTGCTGCTCTCGGGCTAGATTGCTTCCTTCCGTGGCCTGGGACCCCCAGACCATGATTTCGATGCGCCGAGAGACAAATGTCAGGCCCATCAGCGCGGTGAAGAAGGCTGGATAGGCCAAGACTACGAGCGGACCGAGCATGTCTGCTTTGTGCCTGCGCCAGCGGATGATGCCCCACGCAAGAACGTAGAGAAGGATCGAGAGCAACACGCCCACCATCCCTAGCCGTGAATCCGTAGAGTGGATTACGCGGAGGAAAAGCACGAGCGAAAGGGCTGCGCCGACGCGCATTGCTATCGGGAATTTTCCGATGATGAAATGCAGCAAAAATGGTGTCGTTAGCGCCAGGAACTCGCCAAGGCCCAGCGGCGTCGAGTGGATCGTTTTTACGCGATAGGCGCGACCTCGATACATCGAATCGAGCATGACTTGGGCTTCATCGATCTTGAAGAAGCTCGGTATGTGTCCTTGCCACGGTACCTTTTGAATTGCGCCTTCCCATAGTCCGATCCCGCAAATTACCACTGCGACGAACCAAAGCACGTGGATATATCGGTCGACTTTCCCGGGGGTCCGAAAGACGTAGCAAGCGACGAAGAAGATGGCCGTCCAGTTCGTCTGGGCCACGATCACCTTCTGAAGGGATTGGGTCGGGGTGGACGATAGTCCGATCGTTAGGAACTGGACCGCGACAAAGCCAATGAGGAGTTTCCAGACGATCGGCGTGGTCTGCAGGATATCAGTGAGTTGGCGTCGAAAGGGGGCTGACGTCGACACACATATCAACAGCAGCAGCGCCATGGGTATGCCCGTCAAGCGGAGAAGTGTGATCCATGGAAGGCCAGGAAGCGCGATTGCGATGTAGTTCGGCCACAAGATCAAGCTGACGAAAAAGGCAAAGAATAGCTTTTCCATAGTTCGAGTTGGGGCTCGATCCATGTCAGGCAGGGCCCATATGACAATGAGCGCCATGATCCCCAACGGCGCTGCAAAGAACATAATTAGGTACGGAGTCGTGAGCGCGTAGAAGAAACCGTAGATGAGGCAAAATGCTGGGAGGACCAGCAAGGCAAATAGCTTGAGCCACTGCCGCCACCCCCATGCAGGCGTTATGTAGGGGGGCAGCGTGGGGGGCCTGCCTTCCAAGCCTAGGAACCTGCGAGCGACCGACATGTCGAAGGGGTTATTCATGGGTCCTCGTGCCGGCAAAGGTGCAAGCGCCAACCTGCAATTGGGGACACAAACCCTTACACGCGGTTGAGAAATTAGTTTCAGGTGAAAGCTGCGGCTAGTTGGCCAGCCCTATAATTCCGACACGCTTGCCGTTACTGGCGCCTGGTATCATATCGCCGGGTCCTCCACCGTCGAGTTGGGATGAGCCTCTTGGTAAGCGGCTCCGACAGCAAATGTCTAGGCCGCCGACTTTGCCGACGAGGTTCTCGCCGCTATGGCTGGCCACAGGCCGCTGGGATCAATCATGCGAGATGGCCATCACTCAGCTGGGCCGACTCTGCCATCCAAGGTCTTGGGGATGCACAGAATGGGTTCCGAATTTGACGATCGCGTGCGGTCATTGCCGGTTGGCCGGCCTTCTTAGCCAATCAGGCCTGGCCGGGGTGGAGCTCCTGGATTCAACTATAGAGTTGGCGGCGAAGTCCGACAGCTTCCTGGTCGGGTCAATTTTGCTGCTCGCCTCGCCGCAGTGTCAGGGGAGCTCGCGGGTCTGTTACGGGACGCCGTGGTCTCGTTGGGTGCGATATCGGCTCAGAGAGAGTGCGGATTACGGATTTCTCTAAGGCTGCCATCCTTGCATGAATGGCCGCCCGGCGCGCGCTGTTGGGGCTCCGGGATCCAACGTCTGATGCCACAATGCGTGAATTGAAAGTAGGCGGGGCGCCGTGCGTGGACCCTGTGGTGGAGGTGTGCCGCTAATCTATACTTAATGGAAGCTATTGCGGGTTGGCCTTAGCCGCGTGATGAATTGAAATTAACCATTCAGTTTAAGTCTGACGTAAGCCGTAAATTGTAAGCCTGGGGTTAGATATTGGCGTTTTCTAATCCTGATGGAGACTTTCTCCAGGGATTTCGCCGTCCCGGAGAGATCTTATGGCTACTATTAATGTCTCGAATTCCGCTGAGCTCTACAGAGCGCTAAGCACTGCTAAAGCTGGCGATACGATCGAGCTCGAGTCGGGGACGTATTCGGGTGTCCAGATCCGCGGCATAAAGATCGATGGAGATCTCATGATCACGTCGAAGGATCCGGGTCAGCCGGCAATCCTCACAGATCTTGATGTGCGGGATAGTAGCGGATTGAATTTCAGCAAGCTCGAGTTTTCGATCGAGTATGCTAGAGGTTCTGATCCGATGAAGGTCATGAACAGTAAAGATATCCATTTCGATGGTATCAAAGTTCACGGATCTGCTGACGGAATATCGACTAACGACACGTCGGCGATGCAGGTAAGAAATAGCACCAATATCAGCATTGAAAACTCGGAATTCCACGATCTCGCAAATGCTGTCACGCATCTTGATAGCAACGGAGTGGTATTTTCGGGGAACTATTTTCACGATATTCGCATGGATGCGATCCGTGGCGGTGGAACATCCAATCTCACTGTAGAAAAAAACTACTTTACAAACTTCCGCCCGGAAGCCGGCGATCATGGTGATGCCATCCAGGTTTGGAATTCCAACACGACCACCGCTGCTCAGAATATTCTCATTCGTGAGAATGTAATTGTGCAGGGTGACGGCGGCGCGGTTCAGGGTATCTTTGTCACTGCCCAGATCAGTAAGCTAATTTATCAGAATGTGAAGGTGGCCGACAACATCATTGTCGGCGGTCTGACAAATGCGATCACGGTTGCTGGTGCCGAAGGCGTCATTATTGACAGCAATGTCGTGGCTGCGGTCGGGTCGAAGACTTGGATTCGTATGACCGACGTAACGAAAGTCACGCTAACTGGAAACGCGTCGACGGACTACTACAAGGCGGGCGTATTCGCCGCTGTTGATGAGAGCAACAATACAAAGGTCCCGGCGCAAGGCGATGGGGGATTGAGTTTGCTGAAGCAATGGCTGGCGAATGGTCACAACGAGTTGCCTAGCATCCTGCATGGTTTGATGCCGCCCGCCGGGGTGCCAGGGCCGGAGCTCGGTGGCGAAGCCGCGGTTGTCGTCCCTCCAGTTGTGGTGCAGCCGCCGTCGGTTGAAGTACCGGGCGCTGACGCGGGCGTCGAGCCTGTTGTGGGGCAGGTACTTGCAGATGGCGTGCGTGATTTGGTGCTCGGGCGAACTGGCGATTTGGACGCGACCGGGAATGCTCTGAGCAACAAGATTGTTGGCAATGCCTATTCTAACCATCTTCTGGGTGGAGCAGGGAACGACACGCTTGATGGCGGCGCTTACGGAAACGATGTCCTTGAGGGCGGCAGCGGCGATGACACCTACATTGTCGGCCCGTCAGCAACCATCATTGAGCAGGCAGATGGTGGAATTGACACCGTTCAATCCATGTACTTCGTAACGCTATCGGCAAATGTCGAAAACCTAGAGATCATCGGGCGCGGTGGTGCTTCAGGCACTGGGAACAATCTCGACAACAAGATCACGGGCAATGCGGGCAATAATGTCCTTTCCGGCGAGGGTGGTAACGACACGATCGACGGTGGGGCAGGGAAGGACGTTCTGATCGGCGGCGCCGGAAATGATGTGCTAACTGGCGGTGAGGGCGGGGATTACTTCGAATTCCGCCCCGGTAGTGGACACGATATCATCACCGATTTTGGGGGAGGGGGCGACCGCGAAGGGATCAATTTCATGTACTATGTGAAGGCTGGCGCCAGTGTCACTGCTACGGACGTAGAGCAGGGCGCGCTTATCCGCTTCGACGCCGACAATTCGGTCCTCCTCACGGGAGTGCACGCAGCCGATCTGCAAAATACAGGTACGGCATTCTTCATAAACTAGTGGGGAACGATAGTGGCCGGCGGTACCGCCCCGGCCACCTTTTTCGCCAATCCGCCAATCACGGTTGCCCCGGCTCGGGGCCGAGCGTAGGGAGTTGTTGCGTCCCAATGGTCTTGTGAGCGCGCTGCAAAGTCCCGTCGACCCGCGCTCTGGCGCTTATGACCCTCGGATGAAATGAGCCTCAAAGGCCAGATTGCTAAGGGATCGCTTTGGGTCCTGCTGGGAGGTGCGGGCCAGCAGCTCATCAGCTTCGCGATCTTCATCTACGTCGCGCGGCTCCTCAACCCAGAAGTTCTTGGGATCGTGGCATTTGCCGTGATCGCGGTAGAGCTCGCTAGTTATGTTGCGAGGTGGGGGCAGGTTGAATTCCTTCAGCGTGGAAGGGGGGAGGCGACGTCCTTTTGGATAACAATTGGAACGGGCCTCCTGGCGTCCCTGGTGATACTGGCGGTCGGCGTGGGTGTGGCTGCACGACCCAACGGGACGCAGTTGGCCGGCATTCTGATGTGGCTATCACCGTTACCGCTCCTGCAAGGAGCGAGCGCCGTACCTGAGGCGCTGCTTCGTCGGCGGCTTGATTTTCGGTCGCTTGCCGTCCGAAGCTGGATTGCGACCATCATGGGCGGCGGCGCGGCTATCGCTATTGCCCAACTACGGCCAGGCGTCGAGGTTTTGGTCGGTCAGAGGTTCGTCACTGCTGTCGTGCAGTTCGTCGCCCTCTGGGCCATGATGCGTGGGATGCCAAGGTTTGCGTTCATAAGGGAGGATGTGCCGCTACTAGTTCGCGGCGGCTTCCAAATCCTTGTCGCTAGTCTAAGCGGAGTCGTGAATGCGCGGGTCGCTGACGGACTGACGGGCGCATTCCTCGGCGCGGGGCCGCTCGGCTTGCTGCGAGTTGGATGGCGTTTTTTGGACGCCATCGCACAAGTCGCGATCACACCTGTCGCGGGAGTGGCGTTGAGCTCCTTTAGTCAGATGGGGGATGATCTAGCGGGACTACGCCGCGCCTACCTCCGAATGACACAGCTTATGTCACTAGTGGCTCTGCCGATGTTTTTCGGGTTGGGAGCCGTCGCGGAGCCGCTAATTCGGCAGGTTTTCGGCGCGCAATGGTTGGGTGCAACCGTAGTGTTGCAGTTTCTAGGCGTGTTGATGATCGGGGGCATGGTCAACTATCTGTTCGCCCCTGTGATGATCGCCGTGGGCCGTAGCGATATTGTAATGCGCCAATCCCTCGTGCAGCTCGGACTTACCTTTGCGGCCATTTCCATCGGGGTAAGATTTGGCCTCACGGGTGTTATGGCCGCGCACAGCCTAAGAGCCTTCGCTGTAGCGATCTACAACGCAGGAGCGCTTAAGCGCGTGGTTGGCATATCGCCGCGTCAGATCGCAAATACGCTAGCGCCTCCTACAGTGGCGTGCGCGTTTATGTGGGCGGGAGTGGCCCTATTCTCTCAAATTCTCGATACTTACATGAGCGCCATCGCGACATTACCATATGTGAAGCTTGCCGTTCTGGTCCTCGTGGGCGGAGCCGTTTACATACTAGCGCTTGGCGTTGGCGACGTGGCGGGAATTTGGCGTGGCTATATCCGCGACACCTTGAGATCGATACGGGGCGTGCGTTCAGGCGGGCGAACTCTCGAGCGATAGGTGAGCGGAGTCGGCTTGGTCACTTCCCGCGTTGGCCCCCAACTTGCCAATTTTGAGTGCGCCTCTCTTTCTGTGGCGTTATCTGTCCGTTAGCGGGACACTGCGACAATGAAACTCAGTTGGGGGCTAGAGAGTATGGTCTATGGAAGACTGGCCGGCGGTCTACTGGTTGGAGTGGCGGCGATGTCGTCTCAGGCCATGGCGCAGCAGCGAGACCTGACATTGGGTGCGCGCGTACAGGTTGAGCATGACTCGAACGTTGTTCTTGGCCGGAATGCCCTTGGAAATGCGCAGGGGCTCACCCCCGAAGATGTGCGAGTAGTCCCCACCCTGACGATCGACTTGGTTCAGCCGGTGGGGAGGAGTTCGGTTTTTCTGACAGGAAGCGCTGGCTACACTTTCTACGACAAAAACACGGATTTGAATCGTGAGCGCCTCGATTTTTCCGGTGGCGGCTCCACTGCCGTAGGACCATGTCTCACCACTCTGAGCGGAGACTACAGCCGCGGAATCAACCAAATCGACGATCCAACGATCGTGATTGATGCTAAGAACATCCGAAAGGTTACCCGTGCGACCCTCGGCGTTAGTTGTGGGTCTACCACAGGTTTCGGCCTCGTTGGCGAGATTTCACAAGACTGGTCTCGAAATAGCACGCGCATTGAGCGCGCCTCAGACTACGATAGTGTTAGCTATATGGTCGGAGTCACTTATCGTCGACCCGCGCTGGGTGCTTTGACTGCTTTCGCCAATAGGCAGGTGGTCGAATACGAAGACAGACTTCTGAGCAACGGCTATCAGGTGGACGCCATCGGACTGACATTTGATCGGCAGCTCGGCGCTCGGCTTCAGGGCTCAGTTA
>JAESFP010000178.1_pt1 | contig 29444 bp, 27 predicted proteins | sample 9266181 | NCBI WGS metagenome assembly JAESFP01 (sample SAMN14502547, study PRJNA617102) | algae metagenome | isolation source: Pegethrix bostrychoides GSE-TBD4-15B and co-occurring heterotrophs from... | place: USA: Grand Staircase-escalante National Monument, Utah | collected 2006-08-15 | reverse complement strand
TCAAAACTGTGGCTCAAAACTGTGGCTCAAAACTGTGGCTCAAAACTGTGGCTCAAAACTGTGGCTCAAAACTGTGGCTCAAAACTGTGGCTCAAAACTGTGGCTCAAAACTGTGGCTCAAAACTGTGGCTCAAAACTGTAGCACAGCACACTCCGGGCGATTCCGATTCATTCTTAAGGTAGATTTGATCCAGAACCGCTACAATTCACTGTAGAGAATCCCGTGACTTCAACCCAGATTTCCACAGATCAGCTGACGCTCACGCTCAACGGGAGCCTCCGACGCATCGCGGATCTGCCGCCCACTACCACGCTGCTGGAATATCTGCGCCAAAGCGGCCATGTCGGCACCAAAGAAGGCTGTGGCGACGGTGACTGTGGAGCCTGCACGGTCGCAATTCTGGGCAAAGATGCCCAAGGCCAGCCGCAGTATCAGGCGGTAAATAGCTGCTTGATACCGATTGGGGCAGTCGCCGGACGCGAGGTGATGACTGCCGAGGGCATTGGTAATGGGCAGCGACCCAACGGCCAGCTGCATCCGGTACAGGCAGCAATGATGGAAACAGGTGGCTCACAGTGCGGATATTGCACTCCCGGCTTTATCATGAGCCTGTTTGCGGCCTACTATGACGGCAGCTTAAGCGACGATATTTGCATTGAGGGCAACCTCTGCCGCTGCACGGGCTATCTGCCAATTCGCAAGGCGGCTCAACGGCTGGTGGAAGCCTCAGCCAGCCTAGCAGCAACTCCAGAAGCGACTCTAGACGATCGCTTTAGTGCCGATCTCGCCCACAAAATCCTTGATCTACCCGCTCTGTCCTATACCCATAGCCAGCAGCAGTTCTATCGCCCCACCGAGCTGTCGGAGGCGCTGCACCTGCTCCAGCAGCATCCCGACGCGACGCTAGTAGCGGGGGCAACCGATTTGGGGCTGGAAATGAGCTGGCATCGGCAGCATTACCCGGTGCTGATTTCGCTGGAGGCAATCCAGGCGCTACAGCAAATTGAGCAAACTGACGCCGCAGTTGAGCTGGGGGCAGCACTGCCGCTCAGCCAGATTGAGACAAGGCTGCGGGGCGTTTTTCCGAGTCTAGATGAGATGCTGCACTGGTTTGCGGCGCGTCAGGTGCGAAACCGCGCCACGATTGGCGGCAATATTGGCACGGCCTCCCCAATTGGCGATCTGCCGCCCGTTTTGCTGGCGCTGGATGCCTCGGTGAAGCTGGTGAGCGCTACGGGCGAGCGAGAGCTGCTGCTGGCCGATTTCTTTAAGGGCTATCGCCAAACCGAGCTGAAGTCCGGCGAAATTATCTATTCGGTGACGATTCCCAAAGTCATCACGCCCGGTACCGCAGAGCGCCTCAGCCAGTCTTACAAAATCGGCAAGCGGGGCACGGATGACATCAGCATTGTGGCAGCAGCTTTTACGGTAGATCTGGACGCTGAGCAAAAAATTCTGCATGCTCGCCTGGGCTATGGCGGCGTGGCGGCAACGCCGATTCGGGCAGTCGCTGTGGAGGATATGCTGGTGGGACAAACTTGGAGTCTGGATACCGTGCGTTCGGTGAAGCCCGCCTTGCAGGAAATTTTTAAGCCGCTGAGCGATCTGCGGGGCAGCGCCGCCTATCGCAAGCTGCTGGTGGCGAATCTGTTTGAGAAGTTTTTTGTGGAGATGAGCGCTTCCTGAGAATATAGCTAGTAATACATTTGAGACTATTAAAAATCTACTAGAGGAGCAGCAAATGGCCGGACAGCGAAAAAGTCATGAGAGCGCCGCAAACCACGTCAGCGGCAAGGCCATCTACACCGACGATCAGCGTCTGCCTGCCGGAATGCTGTCGCTCTATCCGGTACTGTCGCCCCATGCCCGCGCCAAAATTACCCGGATCGACTGCACTGCCGCCTACGAAGTCGCAGGGCTGGTGACGGTGCTAACGGCTGACGACCTGCCGGGAGAGAACAACACGGGTGTGATTGTCCAAGACGAGATTCTGTTTCCCCTGGACGAGGTGAGCTACTGGGGACAGGTGATTCTCTGGACGGTGGGCGAAACCGAGGAGGCTGCCCGTCGCGCCGCCGAAAAAATTATCGTCGAATATGAGCCGCTGCCCGCCATTCTCAGCATTCAGGCGGCCATCGCTGCCGACAGCTTCCACAACGACCTACAAGTGATGCGGCGTGGCGAACCAGATGCGGCACTCCAGCAGGCTGAACATCGCATGGAAGGCGAGTTGGAAGTGGGCGGACAGGATCACTTCTATCTGGAAACTCAGACGAGCTGGGCGGTTCCCGACGGCGAAGACGGCTATCAAATCTACAGCTCCACCCAGCACCCCAGCGAAACCCAGGTGATTGTGGCGCGGGTGCTGGGGCTGCCGAGCAGTCGGGTCATTGTCACCTGCCTGCGGATGGGCGGCGCGTTTGGCGGCAAAGAGTCGCAGGCCAATCCGTTTGCGGCGGCGGCAGCGCTAGCGGCTCACAAAACGGGTCGTCCGGCCAGAGTGCGACTGCGGCGGCATCAAGACATGATGATTACGGGAAAGCGGCATAGTTTTCTGGGACGCTATCAGGTGGGCTTTACCGACGCGGGGCTGATTACCGCTATCAAAGCCGAGCTGTATGCCGAAGGCGGCTGGAGCCTCGACCTCTCGCCGCCCGTGCTGCTGCGCGCCATGCTGCATATCGACAACGCCTACTACCTGCCCAATATCGAAGTCACAGGCCGAATCGTCAAAACCAACCGCGTCTCCAACACGGCTTATCGGGGCTTTGGGGGGCCGCAGGGCATGGTAGTGGGCGAGGAAATTATCGATCGGGTGGCGCGGGCGACGGGGCTGCCGCCAGAGACAGTGCGTGAGCGCAACTTCTATCACGGCAGGGGCGAAACCAGCACCACGCATTACGGTCAAGAGATTGTCGAGAATCGCATCGACCGAGTTTGGGCGGAAGCTAAAGCCAAGTCGCAGTTTGAGGAGCGCCAAGCCGCAGTCGCGGAGTTTAATCAGGGCAGCCTCTACAAAAAGCGTGGCCTGGCCATCACGCCCGTCAAGTTTGGCATTTCGTTTAACAAGACCCAGTACAACCAGGCCGGAGCGCTGGTGCTGATCTACACTGACGGCAGCATCCAGCTCAACCACGGCGGCACAGAGATGGGGCAAGGACTACATACCAAAATGCTGCAAGTCGCAGCCAGAGCGCTCGGCGTGAAGCTAGAACGCTTTCGGATCATGCCCACCAGCACCGACAAAGTGCCTAACAGCTCGGCCACGGCAGCTTCTAGCGGCTCTGATCTCAACGGTCAGGCCGTGAAAGATGCCTGCGAGACGCTGCGGAATCGGATGTCCGCTGTGGCAGTCAAAATGCTGAATCTGGACGCGCCGGAAGATCTGGTGTTTGAGGACGACTGGATCTACTGTCGCACCTATCCCAGCGCCCGCATCGGCTTTGATGAGGTGGTGCAGCAGACCTACAGCGAGCGGATTAGCCTCTCGGCCACGGGCTTCTACCGCACGCCCAATATTTTCTGGGACGCGAAGCTGGGCAAAGGCCGCCCGTTTTACTACTTTGCCTACGGCGCGGCGGTGAGCGAGGTGGAGGTAGACGGCTTCACGGGCTGCTTTAAGCTGCGGCAGGTGGATATTGTCCAGGATGCAGGCGAGTCTCTGAATCCGCTGGTGGATCGGGGACAGATCGAAGGTGGATTCGTGCAGGGCATGGGCTGGCTAACGATGGAGGAACTGGTATGGGACGACCAGGGCAGGCTCCGTACCTATGCACCCAGCACTTACAAAATTCCCACCGTCAGCGAAGTCCCAGAGCAATTTGAGGTACATCTGCTAGAACGTGCGGCACAGGACGGCGTGATTTTTGGCAGCAAGGCTGTGGGAGAACCGCCGTTTATGCTGGCGATGTCGGTGCGCGAGGCGATTCGGGCTGCCGTTGCGGCCTTTGCGGAATCGGATCAGATTGACGGCGTGCCGCTGGCGATTCCGGCCACGCCTGAAGCAACGCTCTGGGCCATCGAAGCTCTGCGTTCTGTGCCCGCCCTGCAAGCTTAGCGCATGTTCTACGAGGCGTTAGCGGCAGCGCTGAGTCAGGGCGGAGCGGCTGTGGTGGCGACGGTAACTCACACCAAAGGCTCTGTGCCCCGCGAAGTGGGAGCTAAGATGCTCATCCTGCCAGACGGACGCTGCATCGACACGATTGGCGGCGGCGCGGGTGAAGCCAAAGTGATCCGGCAGGCGCTAGAGCTGCTGCAAACTGGCCAAAAGCAGGTGGTCGAAATCGATTTGACGGGTGCGCCCGATCGGGAAACCAGTCGTGAAGCTAACCGTGAAGCCAGTCGTGAACCCCGCAAAACCGAAGGCATCTGCGGCGGCTGGATGCAGGTTTGGCTGGAGCACTGGCAGGGCGAGGCGGCAATAGCGCTGGTCAACCAAATTTTGGTGCGGCTGCGGCTGGGGCAAAGCATAACGCTGGTCACGCCTTACGGAATGGGCTTGCCCTACTTAAGTGATGATCAGCCTGCAAATGCCTGTGCCGAAACCTGTGCCGAAACCTTTGTCGAAACCTTGCAGCCTGCGCCCATGCTGCTGATTGTGGGCGCGGGGCATGTGGGCGAACAGTTGGCGAAAGTGGCGCAGCTCAGCGGCTTTCAAATTACTGTCCAGGATGACCGCCCTGACTGGGCGAACCCAGAGCGCTATCCGCAGGCGGTTATCTATCCGCAGCTCGATCAGGCGTTGGCACAGCTCTCTGGACATCCGCAGCTCTACGTGGCGCTGGTGACGCGCGGCTATCGCTACGATTTGGCAGCGCTGACAGCACTCCTAGAGCGCGATCTGCCTTGCTCCTATATCGGCATGATTGGCAGCTTGCGACGGGTGCGGCAGGTCTACGAGCAGGTTGAGCAGACTGGCATTCCCGCAGCCAAGTTAGCAGCTCTCTATGCGCCGATTGGCTTGGACATTGGGGCATTGACCCCGGCTGAAATTGCTGTCAGCATCACCGCCGAGCTAATTTTGGTGCGACGCGGCGGCACAGGCAGGCCACTGCGGCAAAATCAGACCCGCTAATCTTGACTATTCTGGAGCAATCTTTGACTCGTGAAATTGTAGATTACCTAGCTAAACATCTGTCTATTCTGAGATGGCGCTCAAATTTGCCCGTTGGGGTCAGGTGCAGCGTCATTGCTGAACGAATGCAGCCTGACCCCGCCGAGCCTAACGCAACAGCAGCGTCATATAGCGCCCGTTGGCAAATGGTGCAGGAATCATGGGCGAAAACTGGCTGCGGTCGGTGATCATCTGCCGCACGTACATTTCGCTGATGATGTGGTTGACTTGCTCCCGCGTGCCGACAATCCAAATCTGCGCTCGCTCGTCATGCGGTTCCGGCAGACGTTCGTTGAACTCTGTAGACATGATATTTTCCTCGTATTTTTGGTTATGGGTTTGAAAGCCTAAGGCGTTGAGTCACCTAACCACATGCGTGAACGAAGCGAGCGCGATGTAAAATCGACTCAGCCTTGCTTCCCGGTCTGAACGGGGAGTCAGGTCAGCTGGCTAGTTGTGTTCCACCACTTCTAGTCAGCGACGCCTTAAGCTTTTGCCTGTCCTGACTGCTTCACGCAATCAGTTGGCAAATCATAAGCTGAAACTCTGGCTGAGCGCAAGTGGGGAGGGGAGAATTTTTACGTTTGGTGAGCTTTGGCTGATCAAGCAGTCCATTTGCAGCCATCGTGCTTCTGAGACAGAGGGCAGTCTACCTTTAGCTTCACCTGTAACGATATGCGGAAAAAAATCTGCCTAACGGGGCAAGGAAGCGTATTATAGCAATCCGACGTGAATCGTGAGAAAAGTATCCAGCCATATCAGGGCTTTCAGCCTAAGTACGCTCACAAATCAGATCGGATTGCTATATACGGAAAGATTCGGCACTTAGGCAGAATCTGGGGTGTTATGCCGACTCATTCTGCCTATTCAGCTACTGCGGGATCTTATGCGGAAACTTTCAGTCCATTAATAGTTGGGCTGCTCTACCTTATCTATAAGGACACAGCTTGAAGCTTTTTTGTTGGTTTCAGGATCAAATAATTTTCAAAGAAGAACCACTGACAAACGCGACTTAGATTGATAACAGCTTCCTCAAAAAGATCGTCAGATTTTGAAGACTCGAAATCTGTTGCTCGGTCTGAGCGCTAATCCAAGCATTATCTGAAATACTGACCGTGTTTGTTTTACCCGGTTTAAGAATGCTTGCAATTGTTGCAACTGTTGCCTTTTCTTTGTCAAAAGGCTTCCATCCAATTTGCTTAACTTCTTCATCAGAAAATTGAGAAATGTAGGATTTAGCCCTTTCCATGTACATAGGGTAAGCTACTTCTCCACATGCACAGAGTAATGTATCCAGTACGCCTTGATCAGAATTGTTCGGCAATACATAGATTCCCAATCTTGGCATAGCTTCTGTTACAGCACCAGTTTCGCTGATTTCGAACGGGAAATCAGTAAAATATTCCTTCAATGCGTCATAATATTTCTTTGCGACTTCAGCAGGCCTTTGTTTGTCAGCATCAGCTACAATTGCAAAAGCTGACAAGGAGTTCAAATAATCAATATCGGCTAGCTTGTCCTTCAAATTATCTACTAACCTACTCCCTTCACCCGCATATATAGCTACAGATAAAGTGTCAGTATATAGAATTGATGGCATATCAAGCCTTAAATGAAGTCTCCCTGTTTTAGGAGGGTATACAGGAATAAATTTACGCCATAGGGTATCTAGGTTTTTCTGATCTTCGCATTTGGAAAAACCTAGCAACTCACGAAGAACTTTGGATAAAAAGGCTTGATCATGGTTTCCCTCAACCCCAATTAATGCACACTTTCGGTTCACCAACGAACCTCCTGTCCTAGTTCCTCACGCAACCGTTTCAATCTATCCCAGTCATGCCTCACTACCCGTGTTTGCATCTCTTTTGGCTCAAGGCGATAAAGAACTAAATCCGATTCATACTCAGTTACATCCAGCAAAGCATCAACAGCCTCAAGACTATGTGTTGTTGCAAAAAGCTGCACATCCATTTCTTTGCACCATTTAACAAGCCAACTGAACGAATTTTGCAATGCTTCGGTATGGATTGTGGATTCAAGTTCATCTATTAAAAAAATCCCCCCCCTGACACTCGCAAGCTTAAGAGCTATATGCAGTAGGCGACGAACTCCATCACCGAATGTACTGACAGGTGCAAGTCCTAGCCTTTCATGTTGAATATAAATATTAAATCGAGAAGATACCGATTCTGGAGACAAAAGAATTTCTATGTCAGAAATATTATGATCCATCTGACGCAACAAATCTAACACATCAGATTTAAAGTTATGAAATCGAGCTTCTGATAGCAGCCGAAACTGCCCAATGTCTGAACGATGAGATGCAGGTGTGACAACTGAAGTAAGCAGGCTAGGTTCCCTTTTCCCAGATGCTCTGGAAAGAAACTCATGCTCCCAAAGCTGGTAGTCTTCGATAATATTAGCTTCTTCGCTATCAAATGAATTCAACTGTTCAGTGTACAGCTGAACTTTTAAGTCAATCCCTTTTCTAACTTCGAGGAGATCATCACTTTCACCTATCTGCTCATCTTCAGATTCAGCAAGTTGATCATCTCCAGCAACTAACCTTCTCCGCTTTTCAGAGACAAACATACCCTCTATTTCTTCATAAGTCGCTTTCATTTGCTTGACTGGAAATGATCCACTGCCAGAAATAGAGATGGTACCCGTCTTAAGTTTTTCTCCGTCTAATAGGAGATCATGTGCAAACAGCCATTGAAGTGCATCAAGAGAGGGGGTACGAGAGATCCTATACTCCTGTTCCCTTTGTCTTGCAGTACTCAGCCACACCCTTATGTCTAATGGGTGGCAATAGATAGATAAAGCCTCAAGAACACTTGTTTTACCTGAATTGTTGATTCCAACGAGCAGGTTGATATGCCCAAGACCTTTTAACTCTAGATCTCGAACCCCTCTAAACTTGTGAATTGTTATGCTTTCCAGGCTTCCGGTGCTCATGCGCCTAGTTTAGCTTAAACTGCCCAGTATAGATTACCGTCTTCTGAATCAGCTTATGATTAGGTCATTTAGTGAAGCCGCAGCCCAACAATCCGCTTGCACACCGACCGCATGAGGTTGGTTGGCTGAGTCCGAGAGGTTGTCTGCGGCGGGTGAAGCGGAACGTTATGCCGTTCAGTCCTTGGTGGGGACGGTTCTTGCAGCACTTGTTTAATTGAGGACAATTTTGCTACTTGATAAACAAAGCGATGATGCCTACAACGGCACTTACAAAGCCTATTAAACCGACCAATCCGCTGATGATGGGATTTTCTTTGATAATTTCAATCACTGCTGCTGGGTATTCTCCATAAATATCCTTCCAAGTTGAATTCGTTTTGAGTGACCCATCAGCAGCACGCGACAGTATTTACGAATAATGACGAGATATTTGCTTGACACTAATGTTGTTATGCGATTCTGCAATCCTTCTGATGTGCAGCATGAGCTTGCAACAGATGCAATCTCTCGTCTGCTCATGCAATCAGATGAATGTTTACCTGTGACGCAAGTAATTATTGAGTTTTGGGTTGTTGCCACAAGACCAACTAATGTGATTTTACCGTTGCTGGTGTTGATCTCCAGAATATCGTGCCTATAGACCAATCAAGGATGTAATCAGCGGCAGCAGTTTGGCGCAGGCTTCGGCGAGTTTTGCGGTATCGGGCAGGGCACTTACTAGACCTTTGAGGAAACCGACTGCGAGTTTGGCGGGCTTTTTGGCCGTTTCGTCGCTGGGTTTTTGGGCGGCTTCGGCGAGTTTGCCGGTTTGTTCGAGCGCCAGGGCTTTGTCGTCGTCGCTGAGCTGCGGTTCGGCTTCGATTGCGGTTTGGAGCTGTTTGAGCAGATCGGCGAGCTGGGTGGCTTGGGGATTGCTGGCGAGCTGGTTGATTGTATTGGTGACGCTGCCGCTGATTTCGCCCAGGTTGAGCGTGGAGCCGCTGAGATTCATGTCGCGGCCAACCTGGATGCTTTGGTCTTTGCTGTCGGTCATGGCTTTACTCTCGGCTTTGACGTTTACTTCTACGGTAGTGGGTTTGCCTGCTAGCTGATTGACAACACCTTCAAGAAACGCAACGTGGCGTTCTTTTTCTTCTAGGCGGGCGGCGAGGACTTCGTAGTTTTGGGTGAACTGGCTGTGAATTTTGGCTTTGTCGGTTTCGGGCGGCACGTTGACCCGCACCACAATCACGCCATCGCCTTTGTTTTCGATGCTTTGAATGCTGAGTTCGGTGCCTTCGTTTTCGACTTGTACCTGCTGGAAGGCAGCCGTAAATGCTTTCCAATCTACGCCGTTGCGAAAGATTAGATCAACAGTGTCTAGCATTTCCTGGAACAGTTTAGTGAATTCTCCAGGCGCAAAGTCACCGCTGCTGGGGCGACGTTCTTGCTGGTCGCGCAGCAGATAGACATGCTGGCAGTCGATTTCGTCGAGTTTGGTTTTATCGTCAATGTTCCAGGCTTCGAGGCAAGCGGCGGTGAAAGAAGCATTTCTAAAGTCAGTGCCAAGCGCCAAGGTTTCGCGGAGATTGGCTTCGCGCAGATCGGCTCGTTGCAAGATCGCACCGCTGAGATCTGCCCATTGCAGGTTGGCGCAATTCAGGTTCACGCCTGTTAAATCAGCATCGCGTAAGTTGGCGCGGATATAGGATTTTTTGTAGCCGTTGCGCGTCACCAGCAGCTCACGCACGACAGCACTGGATAGCAGTGAATCACCTGCTCTAACGCGGTCGAGCTTTTGGGCATCTTTCCAGCAAACGTGGGTCAAGACCGTTGGCTGCTGGCGGCTGTGATTAAAGCTGGTGCTTTTCAGCGTTGCGGCAGCGAAGTTTGTCCCAGTCAAATCTGCGCCACGAAAGGACGTACCGCCCAGCGCCCCAAATGCCACGCCTGTGGTGCGAACAAAGGCAAATTTTTCGTCGCCTTTGAGCGCCCGCCAAGCCACATAGCTACTCAGCAGCGCGACTGCGACTGCGACTGCAACTGCGCCTGCAACTGCAACTCCAACTGCAACTGCAACTGCAACTCCAACTGCGCCTGCGCCTGCGTCTGCACCTGCGCCTGCGCCTACGACTGCGACTGCAACTGCGCCTGCAACTGCAACTGCGCCTGCAACTGCGCCTGCAACTGCAACTGCGCCTGCAACTGCAACTGCGCCTGCAACTGCAACTGCAACTGCGCCTGCAACTGCGCCCACGACTGCGCCTGCGACTGCAACTGCAACTCCAACTGCGCCTGCGCTTGCACCTGCACCTGCAACTCCAACTGCGCCTGCAACTGCAACTGCAACTGCACCTTCGCCTGCGCTGGTCATCAATGCCTTAATTGTGAACCCTTGGCGGGCAATTGCCCAGAAAATAACTGCCATTGCCAGGATGAAGCAGATACCAGGAACATAGCCGTAGTCTTTGACAAAACTATCCGCGAGAAAAATATAAATAAAGAATGCATTGAGGATGGCAGCAATAAAGTTAAACAAGGCCGAAAGCACTAGCGACAGCACCAACTGAAGGATCATCCAGCGGCGTTGCAGTCCGGCTTTGGCTGCGCTGAAGTTTGCCCCTTTCAGGATGGCGTTCGTAAAATTGGCGCTGTGAATATCCGCTTCGCTGAAGTCTGCGCCGGAGAGATCTTTGCCTTTGAATGATTGGCCACGCAGATCGGCATTGCAAAACTTGCGTTCTCCGTTGGCATAGCGGCTCAGGACTTCGCTGGCTTTCATTACGGGCGGGGGCATGGGGAAACTGCCACAGATCTAGCATATTCAGGCTGAGAACGCTAGAAATTTAAAAGATCCCCCTAAATCCCCCTTAAAAAGGGGGACTTTGAGAAATTTCGTCTAAATTTGCCTCAAAAAATTGAAACTTGATGAATTTTGGCTCGGTTCCCCCTTTTTAAGGGGGTTAGGGGGATCGGTTCGACTGCCGTTATCCTACTCCTCCAAAACTTCGACCAACTCTTCGAGAGTCACACCAAACACAAGCGCTATTTTCCTGAGTGACAACAGATTGACCATCACCATTCCCATCGAGTTTGCGTAGGTTGAAACCGTGCTGTATGGAAGCCCCGACTGTTCAGCAACCTGCTTAAGCGTCCAGCCTCGTTCAGCCGCAAGTTCTTTGATTCGCAACCTAAACACGCTTGATTTTATAGCTAGACAACAAGCCTTCACTCTTCCAGAATCTCGACCAAATCCTCGATCGCCACATCAAACGCACGGGCTAAGCGGCGAATTGCGGTGTAGTCCGTCATGGTCATGGACTCCCGCTGACCGTAATTTTTGACCGTACTGTAATTAAGTCCAGAACGCTCCGCAACTTCTTTGAGCGTCCATCCCCGTGCCTCTGCAAGTTCACGAATCCGCAGCCGAATTAACCCCATTTCAACTTGACAAAGACTCAATTGAGTCCTTTAATAATTCATATCAACATCAAAAGCGATCGCCCTTCTTGCCTGGAAAACACGAGAGCGATCGCTGCAAATTCCCATTGCGGGAGGTGAACCCATGATATCAGGAATGCCGCGCTCAGCGGTCGATTTTGCTGCGCTAGCGCTAGACTCCACGACTGGAGATCAGCCATGAGCTATCGCGATGCCCTCTCTCCCTGGTGCATTGTCCAGCATCTGCCCAACATGCGCCGCCAAATCATCCTCCGCTTTCGCCAGCGCAATAACGCCGAAGACCATCTCCGCCTGCTCAAAGCTCTCAGTCCAGCCATCACCTACGAGCTAATGTTTGACCTGTCACTAGAACAAGAGCTGCGGTTTCGCGCAACTCCCAATCTGACAAGCTCTCCATCTGACGACTGAAAGCTGAGCGAACCTAAAGCCTAGTTCACATAAGGCCGAGGCAAGCTGTGCAAAATTGTCAGCAGTTTTTGCATATCAAAGCTGCGGGGATCAATCCGCGACTCCGACTGATCAATGGCGCGATGGGTGGTGATCCGCTCGTCCGGAACGCTGGTATGCGCGATCAGCCAAGCCAGAGAGCGATACTGCGCCTCGCTGTAGCCGCTGTGGGTTTCGTTCTCATTGGCTCCACCGGGCGGCGTTGCCAGCGAAATGTGATAGGCAAAATTATTCACCGAAGGCGGAAACTGCTCGTGGGTTTTGACGGCTTCTACCCCCTGCGATCCTCGAAACACCGAGTTGCCCGCTCCAAAGGCGCGCTTTTCGGGCGGCACCACATAAACAAGCGTGCCGTCCTGGCGAATGATGCAGTGGTAGCTGACCTGCATCCCCTCATCGCTGTGGGCAGTTTGAAAGGTGTTGATGGCGCTGTCTGCCGAGCCGACGGTTTCATGCAGCACAATCAGCGGCGGGTTGGAGACAGGCTTGCCAAACACATCTTTCGCCACCCGAACGCCATAGTTGCTGGGGTGCGCTGGCGCCGACTCCTGACGTGGCATATTGGCGTTGAGAGCTTGGAGCGCCGCTGAGGCGAGGACAGAATTTGCAGGTTGAGCGGCAGGTTGAGCGGGTTGACTAGCTGAAGCAGCGGGTTTGGCGGCAGATTTGGCGGCAGGTTTGGCGGCGGGTTTGGTCGCAGATTTGGCGGCAGATTTGGCGGCAGATTTGGCAGGGGGCTTAGCAGCGGGTTTGGCTACGCTTTTGGTCGGGCTGGCCGCAACAGGACTGGCCGCAGGTTTGGGCGGCTGAGCTGGGGCTGCTGCCGCAGATCCGCCAGAGAGCTTGGGTAGGCGGTTCCAGCCCTGGGGCAGCGGTGGAGCGGTGAGAGTTGCTTGAACGCCCTGAGCAGCAGGCTCTGACGGCTTTTCGTTCGCAGACTGAAGCCCGCCGACAATTAACGTCGCCATCAGCCCCACTGCCCCCAGCGCGACTGCTTTCAGCAAGACCGACTGAGGACTGAGGCGACGAATCGCACTGATGTTGAGGCTGATTGTTTGCCAGAGGCGCTGTCGGATTGAGACGAGCTTAGCCCGCAGAGTGTTGAGCTGAGTCGAGATCTGGGTCGAGATCTGGGCTGAGTAAGCGGCAAATCTGCTAGTAAATCTGGAAGCAAATCTGGTCTTAAATGGGGAAGTCTTAAATGGGGAAACAGTGCGGGACAGGAATTGGGCAACCTGCGCTCGAAGGTCGGATTTCATACTCTCTCACCAACAGTAAACATATCCTCGCGCAAGACCCCATTTGTTTCAAGTCAGGTTAGCTACAGATTAAGGCTGAAACTGCTGAGATTGATTAGCTCTTCGCAAATTTCTAGAGTTTTCCGCAGCGGTTTCCGCATAGACTCTGCACAGATTTCGATAGTTTGATTAACCTCAGGTGAATTTTACTCAGCCTGAGCAGAATTATCTCGACTTTCTCTATAAGATTTGGGCACAAGATTTGGGCAATTCAGATGATGCTCAGCCAACCGCCCGGATTGTCGCTTAACCAGTTAAGATGCATTAGGGCGATTGGCCGATGTCAGATCAGCTAGCCAAACCAGCCAAATACGCGCAACCTAACGCCCCAGAAGGCACCTGAGAGAGAGCAATGGCAGAAACCCTCCTTTTTAACGCGCTGCGGGAAGCAGTTGATGAAGAGATGGCGAGAGACTCGTCAGTCTTTGTTCTGGGAGAAGATGTGGGGCATTACGGCGGCTCCTACAAAGTCACCAAAGACCTCTACAAAAAATATGGCGACCTGCGGGTGCTGGATACGCCGATTGCCGAAAACAGCTTTACAGGCATGGCGGTGGGGGCGGCCATGACCGGGCTGCGTCCGATCATCGAAGGCATGAACATGGGCTTTTTGCTCTTGGCCTTTAACCAGATTGCCAATAACGCCGGAATGCTGCGCTACACCTCCGGCGGCAACTACAAAATTCCGATGGTGATTCGCGGCCCCGGCGGCGTGGGTCGGCAGCTCGGCGCAGAGCATTCGCAGCGGCTCGAAGCCTACTTTCAGGGCGTTCCTGGCCTGAAGCTAGTGGCCTGTTCTACGCCCTACAATGCCAAAGGGCTGCTCAAATCCGCGATCCGCGACGACAACCCGGTGCTGTTTTTTGAGCATGTGCTGCTCTACAACCTCAAAGAAAACCTGCCCGACACGGAATACCTGCTGCCGCTAGATAAGGCCGAGCGGGTGCGTTCCGGCAAAGACGTGACGATTCTCACCTATTCACGGATGCGGCACCACGTCATGGCAGCAGTCAAGACGCTGGAAAAAGAGGGATTTGACCCAGAAGTGATTGATCTCATTTCGCTGAAGCCGCTAGATTTTGAGACAATTGGCGAATCAATTTGCAAGACGCATCGGGTGATTATCGTCGAAGAATGCATGAAATCTGGCGGGATTGGGGCTGAGCTGACCGCCTCCATCAACGATCGGCTGTTTGACGAGCTAGACGCGCCCGTGCTGCGGATGGCCTCGCAGGATATCCCGACCCCCTACAACGGCACGCTGGAAAACCTGACGATTGTGCAGCCGCCGCAGATTGTAGAAGCTGTGCAGAAAATGGTGGCGCTGCGGGTGTAGGGTAGCAAATGGTCAGCGCTCAAATTATGGGATGTGCAGCAGATGGCGATTATTTGGGAGCTAGATTTCTACTCTCGTCCGATCATAGACGAGGCACAAAAAAAGCTGTGGGAAGTTTTGATCTGCGAAAGCCCGACCGACCTGACGGCGCAGGCTGAGGATCTGTTTCGCTACGCCGAATTTTTGTCGAATGCTGAGGTCAATTCGCTGCGGCTGCGGCAGGCGATTGAGCAGGCGGTGCAGCAGGCGATTGAGCAGGGCAGGAAGCCGCCCGACAAAATCCGGTTTTTTCGGCGGCAGATGACCAACATGATCAGCAAAGCCTGCGAAGATACGGGCATCCCCGCCTATGCCAGCCGCCGCACCCTGATGGTCAGCCAGTGGCTAGACGAGCGGACTCAAGTCTACTACCCCACCTTGCCCAACTACCAGGCTAGCAGCAATCCTTCGGTGAATTTGCCGCCGCCCAAGCCGCTGCCGCTGCCGGACGCGCTGATGGGCGAACGCTGGTCGTTTATGAGTTTGGAGGCTGCCGCCTTTGCCGAAATGGCCGACTGGGACATCAGCTTCAGCGAAGCCTTCCCGCTCTCGATGTTTAACCTCCAACCTCAGACGCTGATTCCGGGGCTGATTGTTTACTCGGGGCGGGCGCTGCCGCTGGCGGGCTGGATGTCAGGTCTGGAAATGGCTTTTCTCCGCTTTAACGCTCAGCCGCCGCAGCTGGTGCTGGAAACTGGCGCCAGCGATGCCTGGATATTGGCCAGCCTCACCAGCCCCAGCCTTCAGGCCGAAGCTCAAGCCTTTGAAGCTGCCAAGCAGCAGTCTGGACAGATTCACTTTCTGGCGGTGCAGACCAAGCCAGAGTCGGAGGCGTTTGCTGGCTTTTGGCTGATGCAGCAGCTGAATCTAGCCTAATGTCCCCCGATCCGCGAAGATAGTAATCAGGTTTGCAGGAGCGGCACTATCGCTTCGTTGTTGCGCTGCGCTGCGGGTCGCGTTGGGCTTGCCCCTGCGTCACTCCCTGCGAACTCAAGCCCTTCATCTCATCTTGTCACTCTTTATGATCGATCCGCAGCAAGGCCGGATGGCAGAGCAGTTGCTAGAGCTAGCGTTGCGCTCTGGGGCAGAAGCCGCCGAGGTGTTTGAATCCTACTCGCTCTCGCGTCCGGTATTTTTTGAAGCCAATCGCCTCAAGCAGCTGGAAAGCTCGCAGTCAGAGGGGATTGCGCTGCGGCTCTGGCGGGATGGCTGTCCGGGGCTGTCGGTCGCCTATGGCCCGGTCGATCCCAAAATCCTGGTCGATCGCGCCCTAGCGCTCAGCCAGCTCAACCCGCCTGAAACGCTTGAGCTAAACGCCGCTACGCAGGTTCAATACCCGGATCTCGGCAGCGCTGTGGCGGTGGAAACGCTCGTGGACTGGGGTCGCCAAACCATCGACCTGATTCGCGCTGCCTATCCTGAACTGCTCTGCACGCTGGAATGGGAATGTGACGCTGAAACGACTCGCCTCGTCAACTCGCAGGGGCTAGACTGCGGCTACACCGATACGACGCTGAGCTGCTTTGCCTCCGCCGAATGGGTGCGCGGCGACGATTTCCTCAGCGTTTCGGATGGCCAAACTGAGCGGCATCAGCTCAACCCAGTGGCGCTGGCTGAACAGATTATACAGCGGCTGAGCTGGGCAGAAAGGACTGCGGTCGCGCCGAGCCGCCGGATGCCGGTGCTGTTTACCGCCAAAGCTGCTGATATGCTCTGGGGCACGGTGCAGGCAGCAATCAACGGCAAGCAGGTGGTTGAGCGCTCGTCGCCTTGGAGCGACCGGATTGGCGAGCAGGTGACATCCACTGCCGTCACGGTGTCTCAGCAGCCGGAGTCTGGCCCGTTTAGCTGCCCGTTTGACGACGAGGGCACGGCCACGCGCGCCATTACGTTCATCCAGTCCGGCGTGCTTCAGCTGTTTTATACCGACCGCAGCATTGGCCGCAGCTTGGGCAGCGGTACGACCGGGAACGGATTTCGGCCTAGCCTGGGCAGCTACCCGACACCGGGCGGATTTAACTTTGTGATTCAGTCGGGAACTCAAAGCCTCAGCGAGCTGATTGCCACGATGGGAACTGGCTTGGTGGTGGATCAAATGCTGGGGGGCGGAGCCGGCATGTCGGGTGAGTTTTCGGTGAATGTGGAGCTAGGCTATTGGGTTGAGCAGGGAGAGATTGTGGGACGTGTTAAGGATACGATGGTTTCCGGTAACGTCTACGCTGCATTGAAGCAGATAGTTTTAGGTGGAGATGCTGAATGGAATGGTGCTTGCTACACGCCGTCAATCATTGTAGAAGGGCTGTCGGTAACGGGTCGAGGCTAGCGCTGTCTAGCAAGCGTTGTCAAGATCTGGCAGACCGCTGACTGGAACCGCTGCACAGCTTTACCGTTCAGTTCCCGCCGCTGACTGACTGCTCAGGAGCTATCGCGTCTGGAAGCGAACTTTAACGAGCTAGAGCGCATAAAATGAGCGGGTGAGGGAATCCTACCCAGTAAAATAAAATCCTATTCTCTGTGGTGCGGCAGCATGACTGACTTTTCTGAATCGTTGGGTGCATCAGCCTCGCTCGATCTGGCTGAGGCCAAACATGAGGCCAAGCTCCAAATCTCGCTGCAAGCTGGCTTGACGGCGCTCAAACAGCGAGACTACCCCAAAGCCATTGCCGAACTCAGCGCCTGCGAAGCCAGCCTGGATACCGCCGTTCGCCTGAAGGCGCAAATGGGGCTAATCAAAGCCTACGTACGGACTCAGCAAGTGCAGGCAGCGGCGCTGCTCGCCCAGCCGCTCTGCGATCACGCCAATCCACAGGTGCAGTGTTGGGCAAAGCAGACCCTAGCCGAACTCACCGCTCCCGACCTGCCGCCCAGCGCTGGTGAGGCCGCTGACGCAACTGGTTTCGTGCCGTTCTCTGCTTCTGCATCAAATCCCGCATCAAATCCCGCATCAAATCCCGCATCAAATCCCGCATCAAATCCTGTCCCCACAGCAACCCGTCCCAGACCTAACAGCCCGCCGCCATCCGCCAAACCCCGCACTGCTAGCCGCAAGCACGCAGAAACTGCGCTAGTGCCCAGTCCCCCTGCTGCCGCTGGCCGGGTGCAGAAGTGGAACAGCCTCGGCAAAGTCGATGCCTCTGGGCTTTGGGCATTGCAGGCAGGCTCGCTGGTGCTGCTGTTCTGGATGAGCAAGACGCTGCTGCGCTGGGCGTTTGGCCTCTGGAACGGGTTTTCGATTGCCGTCAGTAATCTAATCAACATACCGCGCTTTATCCTGCCAACTGAAATTGGCCTGCCGCTGCTGCTGCTTTTACTCTCACTGGCCGCAGCTTCACCCTGGCTGCTGCACCTGATTTTACGACAGGCTTATGGCTTGCAGCCGCTAAACTTCTCACAGCTTGAGCGCAGCAGCCCAGAGAGCGCCCGACTGCTGCGGCGTGTTTGCAATCAGCAGAGCAGGCCCTTGCCTGATCTGGGGCTGCTGCCCGCCAATGTGCCAATGATTTTCAGCTATGGCTATCTACCCCGCCACGCTCAGATTGCCGTCAGTCAGGGACTGCTGGATCAGCTCAGCGAGGACGAGACGGCAACGCTATTTGCGGCAGAACTGGCGCATATTCGCTACTGGGATTTTGGAGCACTCTCGGCGATGACGCTGATTGCCCAGATTCCCTATTGGGTTTACTGGCAAGCGGCCAACTGGGGCGATCGGCGGCAGAATCCCTTGTTTAGATCGCTGGCTGTGGCGGTTTCTGTCATCGGCTATGGATTGTTTCGACTGCTGCGGCTACCCGGACTCTGGCTGTCACGGGTGCGGCTCTACTACAGCGACCGCTTGGCCAGCGACCTGACGGGCAATCCCAACGGGCTGGCGCGAGCGCTCTTAAAAGTCGCTTCAGGCACGGCGCAGCAGATGCAGATGCAGACTGAGCCGCTGCTGGAAGGCTTTGAGCTGCTGGCTCCGGTGGGCTTTCGCAGTGCGTTGCCCAGCAGCCTTTATCAGGGCGATGCGACCCTGTTTGACTGGGACTGCCACAGCCCGTACCGCCGCTGGCTTCAGCTCAACAACAGCCATCCGCCGCTGGGAGAACGTTTGGCGCTGCTGATGCAGTACGCGCAGCAGTGGCGCTTGCCGCTGGAGGTTAAGTTGGGCCAGCCGAGCCGCCCCAAGCCGCAGACCAGTCGGCAGATCAGTCGGCTGTTGCTGCAAGCTGCGCCGTTTTTTGGAATTTTGTTTGGGGCGCTCTCGTCGCTGCTGCTTTGGGCGGCGGGCAAGCTGGCGACTCAGATGCGCTGGTTTGAGCTGTCGTGGCTGGCGACTGAGCGGTCAGTGTTTTGGGCTTGCTGTCTGCTAGGGTTTGGGATCGGTTTGTTTATCAGAATCAACGCCTTTTACCCGGATATTAAACGCGCCAACTTAGTCGATTTTGACCTGCCGCAGCTCTTGAGCGACCCAAAGCGGCTGCCGCTCGACAGTCTGCCCGTACAGGTGCAGGGCAAGCTGGTGGGGCAGGCGGGCTTGCAGAACTGGCTTTACCGCGATCTAATGTTGCAAACCTCCAGCGGCTTGATTCGGCTGCACTACACCAGCAAGCTGGGCTGGCTGAGTGATCTGTTTCCGCAAGCCCAGCGTCCGACTGCGCTAATTGGTCGGATGGTGACGGTGACGGGCTGGTTTCGGCGGGGTGCAACGCCCTGGATTGATGTGGATAAAATTCAGGTTCAGCAAGGCCGCAGTCTGTTGAGCCATCACCCGATTTGGTCTACGGCTGTGGCGGCGGCGGCGGTATTGCTGGCGGTTTATTTGATTTTGCGGGGCGGTGGTTGAATTTCGGCTATCTATTTCTATAGCCCGCAATTTATTCGCGGGCGTTCACTAGATTTTGGTTTAGGCAACGTGATAGCGAATTAGAATCCGCATTACTTCTCCGGCAATCAGCGAGGGCAAGGCCGGACTCCACTCGCCTGCTTCAGCAAAACCCAGCAGATGCAGCTGATGTACGACGCGATTTACGCCATTGGGCAAGCCACAGACCCAGATCCGAATCGGCTGTTTGCCAGAGGGGCGCGTCGGGGATTGGAGCCTGTAGAAGTTCTGGAATGGTTGTTTCAAGTTTTTCTGATCTGGCTTCGAAACCAGTTTTTGACGTTATCATAAGCATCTCCCGTGCAAGCGGTGAAGGACAGTTGCCTTAATGTTTTCCAGGCATCAGACCTGACGCTGTGTCAATCTCGCTTCAATGCAATTAATTCTCACTCTAAGACTATATGGCTGACATGGCCATATATCCCGGTAGGCGTATGTAGCTATGCCAGATCCAAATCTTGCGACTTCAGCGGCAGCGTATGCCCGCACATCCTCTTTCCATTGCTGCCCCATCAAACCAGCTCATTGCCCAACCATTGCCCAATCTCTAAAGCAGGTTGGGATCTGCCTCAAGAGGTTAGGCTGATGACAGCAAACTTCAACTAAACAAAATGCAGCGTTTCGTAATCAAGAGAATTTCTGATCCCAGCATTGGCATTACCAATCGAGGTGGCCAGGATACTGAGTCAAGGTTATGGAAATTGTTCGGCTCCAGAGATTTTGCCCATAGCTGGATTACCGCCAACCTGCCAGAGATTGCATCTGACCTCGAACTGGTCAAGTCAGAAGAGCACTCACGACCAGAGCGAACCGAGTTGGACTGAAGCGATTTAGCTAGGGAGTGATACTGACTGTCTTAATCTAGGACTCAAGTGCGGCAATTGAGACATATAGTCGACTACGACACTAGGCAAACTGGGTCAGCTCATCCCGCAACTATCCGAGGGCGATCAGCTGCGGCGGCTGCAATTTTCTGAGGCGATGGTGCAGCAGCAGGCAAGGAAGCAAAGCCAGCGGCGGGGACGGTTAGAGAAGCCGATTGATGAAAGCTGGCAGGTAGGCGGTGTGTAGGATGCGAGTAACCTGGGCAGCCGCCATGTCGCTGTTGGTCAGGTCAGCCAGTGCGGGATGAGGTTTTGTTGATGACTGTACTGTTGCAACTGGCGCTACTGGAGTAGTAATGTGATGCGATCGCCGCGCTGTCTCACCTGTAGAGAGATGAGACTCAAATTCAAAATTGATTTTTCTCAATGCCTCTTAGCCAAAATTGGCGATATCCTTTACACCGATACCTGCCTGCCCTACGCCGCTCAAGAATCCGAAGAACTGGACGATGAAATCATTGCTCGTCTTAACCCCGCCTCCGGCAGCGTCGAAAACCTAGAAATCCTCTTCTTCTCGCAACGTACAGAACCCCTGAACCTTTTGGCGCTCCCCATCAGCCCTGCGCTACAGATCGCAAGCTGAAAAAGATCTGGATGTCCTCGGCTCCTTAAAACGCTCAAAAACAAACCCTGCAAGCATATCGTTGCTTACAGGGTTCATTTCAAACTATTAGCTTTTGATACCCCCAGGGGAATTCGAAAAGCCTTGAAAAACAAGGCGTTTGACGCTTCTTTGGCAGGCCGTCTAGCGTTTGGCCTACCTGCTGATAATAGCAGGCCAGCAACCGAAAAAAGCCGCTTTCAGCCGCTCAGGCGTGACGGTAGAATGCGGCTTACGGGTGGTTGTATTATCGTACTACAGGCCAAATTTAGTCCAGCCTTGTAGTACATCTAGTCTCTGGACTGAAAATCTGTGGTCTTTGAGAGATAGCGCTCGACTTGAGCTAGCCGCTGGTGCAGATGCTCATCATCATTTTTGGTTCGCGTTCGGAGATGGTTCACTAGCTCCTTGACCCCATTCACGGCCAGAGCGACCTTATCATTCAGAGCTTCGATCTGGCTGCTCTTGAGCGTCGCTCGGTGTTCTGACTCTAGCAGCCGCCGATCTACTTCCCTGATCTGCTGCTCTAGACTGTCTTGGATCGACTCCAGCCAGCTGAAGATCTTCCAGAGCGCCACGATCAGGGGAATTGAGTAAACGATGAAAGCTAGAATCTGTGATTGCACTTCAGCGCTGTTCATGTCTTGGCCTCAGTAGCCAAAGATTGAGAATTCAATCAGCGCTAGATATGCCGCTCTCGTCAGCCTTAGATAGCGAAACCTCCGAGACGCATTAAATCTATCTGAGACGTTCGGAACTCCAATCTCTGAATGATTTGCCCGGAGCAGTATCCAGCTAGAGCCGTCTAAAGAGACTTCAGCTCTGGCTGTGCCTGTGTATGTTGAAACGGCTCCCCAGCCTGTGAGAGTGCCAGCAGGAATCCGGTAGAAGTCAACAAACTTTACAGCGCCTAGATCGAATTGAATCCATTCATTAGAGCCGTTGCCCGTAGCTGCGCCCGTGGCTTGTGATCCGTCTGTCAGCTTTGCATAGGTTCCGTTGTGCCCAGCATCTACAGAAGACTGGGTGACTGTGTAAACCAGATTGGCAGATGCAGGCGCTGCGCTGCCAGCCGCATCGAGCGCGGCCTGTAGTCCGTCGATCGCCTCGATATTGTGCCCGTGCGTAGCGTTGGCTTTCCCGGCCAGCGCCTGACTGAGGGCTTGAAGATTGTCATCTAGCCCATCAAATTCTTGATCTAGAGCGGCCAGCGCGGTCTGCTCAGCTTTTGCTGAGATCTGCGCCTGGAGCGCGGCGATCTGATTTGCGAGATCTTCACCACCTTGCAGCGCCAAGAGCTGCTGAGCGATTTGCCCCAGCTGTTCATCTAAACCCGTGACTGAGCTAATCGGCTGAGTGTGATCCGCTGCCGCTTTTGTGGCGATCACAGCTTCCAGTGTCGTCACGGCATCTCTAACCGCGCTTACCAGGTCAGAGAGATCGGTTAACTGACTTTGGCTCACTTTATTGCTCACAGTTCCAGCAGCTTCTGAAACTTGAGCTGAAAGAAAGTTTAGCGTGGCTGCAAACTCAGCGACTACGCTAGCCAGCACCGGATCAGAAGGGGCGATCGTGACTGTAATCGGCGGTCTGCTTTCAATTGTTAAATCAGACATCAGTTACCCCAGGGTCTACAGCAACTTTACCTTTCAGAATACGCTGATAATCACCATTTGGCAGCAATATCAGCAGGTCATAAACCCAGAATTCATCAGGCTCAGGAATGGGGAATTTTTCAGTTTCACTTGACCTAAAAAATACGTGAAAGCGTGTTTGATCAGTTATCTCATCGTAGACGGGATTATCAAACTTGAAATTTCCGATTAAATCACCGCCTAGCTCTTTTCGGATCTGTCCTTTGAGCCTAGAGCGAAGCATGTTCCCAGGATAGAAAACTTCCATGCTCCAATAGCTGTTTGCTTCTATCTGGCGTGAATCCACTAAATCTAGAACTGCTGCTGGCATTAATAAAATTCCTCTAGCTCAACTCTCCAAGCTTCCCCAGCAAAGATCCGCGCTCTGGCTGACAGCTTCACCCCAAAGCTGCGAACGCCTAGATCTCGCTCTAGGAATTCTGGCGGCTGAGGGATTGTCAAGATTCTCGCCTCATCGCTGGCATAAACGCGCCGGGTGCTGCCGACCGCTCCAGAGAGAACGTAATAGGGCTGAAGCAGAAAATAACCATCTACAGCGCCTAGAAGTGGCTGCGATAGCCTAAACGTCTCGCTGCTAAATGACTGCTGCGGGAATAGCCGCCAGGTGCGAGTGAGATCGACGGCTCCCAAACTTGTCCAGGGCATTACAAATCATTGTTCATCATGTATTCAATGTTGGAAATGCTGGTATCGATCCACTGCTGCGGATCAATTTCGTGATCTTCCAGTAGGTCTAGCAGGCTCTCCAGATCTAGTTCCCCATGAACCATCGCGTCGATCGCCTTCTGCCGTTCGTAAAGCCGCGCGATCTCAGCCTGAAGCTCGCCAGGTGAGAGATCGGGATGAGGCGTTAAGAACGTGCAGAAAGGCGCTAGACGTGGCATTGAGCAACTACTGATACATAAACATGCGTTCGGGCGTGAACGAAACAGAGCGATTAGGACTGGCAAAAACCGCAGTAGAGATCGCCTGCTGCGCTTCAAATTCCTTTTCGCTTACAGTTGCTCCACCGAAGGCAGCAGTGAAGCTGTTCCCTGTCCGCTTTTCGTAAGTCAGGTTCGTAATTTCGGAGCGAACCTCTGTTGAGGTTCCAGTTCCAATAAAGATGATCGCTTTCGCTGGCTGGAAATTGCCTAGAGAAATGGCGGTCGCTGCTGCTTCTTCCCCTCGCGCTGCGATGATCGATCCGATTGCTGCAATAGCTCGATTAGAAACCCGCACGCGAACTAGATCCGCACCATCGCGACCAAAAGGGATGATTTGACGGGGTGAATATCCCCCAGGTTTAGAACTGGCAGGTCGGGCCACTCTAGGCCGAGTTCCGCGCTGATCCTCCCAGGCTTCATAAGCAGCCAGAGCAGGAGTAAGCCGCTTGACTGCTCTAATCCGAGAAAAACGTTTTCTTGCCATGATTCAGGGGTCAATTTATAGGTGTAAGCCAACTATAGCAAGGCTTTTAGAGCTGTAGGGGGAGCCTAAACCATTGGGTTTGTGTCAAAATTTCAAAGACTGGTCATGTGTAGAGAATGGCATCTGGCCTGAATCCAGTTGCATCAACTAGAGTGATAGCTTTATTTAGTCCCCAGATATGCGCTTCTGCATATCTGAACCGAACAAAACCGCCTGGACGCTTACGGGGCAGTCTCCGCACTTTGCCGTAGATTGTTTCGCTTCTGGGGGTGCTAGGGGGATTTTGTTCTAGTTTTGAGATGCTTAGCTTGTCTGGTTCGAGAATGTCGTTTTGGATGCTTAATACTTTGGTGATCAGCGCTTTCCCGATTGATTCAGTTGCAGGCGCGATGATCAGTAGATAATCTTTTTCGGGATCTCTATAGGTCATCTTTAGACGGCCTTTTTGCCAGCGATACTCTGTACCATTCGCAAATTCATTCTTAATTCTGGTAGCAAGAGAGCGAGCTTCAGCCTCAGAGAAAGTATTATATCTCTCGTTCTTAATCCTGATAGAAACCGTTGCCTTGATGGGTCTATAGCCTTCCTGAACATCGCGCCGTGACTCCTCAAAGAACAACGTTACTTGAGGCTTAAACGCAACTCGCTCTTGAAAATAATCAACAGGCGTTGTGTACATCGGAGTTTGCAGCGCTGCCGCTTCCCCCAAGATGATGTAGTAGAGCCAAAGACGGTTCAGAGTTTGGATCGCGCTGTCGTTATCTTTCAGCAGGCAGGCTTGTTTTAGACTGCCGCGCGGCGTGGTGATATCCTCATCTGGAGCGTCATCAAAGTCTCTACGGATGCGCCGATTCTGAACACTGATCAGAGTGCTTTGAAAATGCTCCCAGTCGCTGAATGTAGGTGGCAGCGGCATCGTTAAGGCTCCGGTTTCTTCTCTGATTCTACTGGAATTTGGGGTGAAACGCTGCCAGTTTTGGCGGCTGTTGCTGCTGCCGTCAGTTTCGTTTCTTCAGCTCCTAGCGCTGTCTCTAACGCGACTTTGTTGTTATACAGCTCTGCGCCTAGTTCCTGGGTGTCCTTCACGCTGGCGGCAACCTGCTCTAGGTTCTCAGTTACATCCTGAATTTTATTGAGCGCGTTGAACCAGCGGTTTTCAGTGAAGTTTAGGTTTGGATTCATCCAGCCGTAGGCGTTTTCCGCAAACGTCCCAAAGATGCGCGCGGCGTTGCCAATCTTGGCTACATAGTTCCCAACCACTTCTAATGAATCCAACATTGAATACATTAGGGATTGCATTGTGAACATTAGATTTGTTGCAGCCTGGTAGATACGGTTGAACTTTTTCCAGTTGGCTTTGATGCCTTCAACCGTCTCTACTCCGAAGATCTGTTTAAAGAATCCCTCGGTGAAATCAGATACTATTTTGCCAACATCGAACGCCGTTCCGTCTGCCTTCTCAACGCCGAAAACATCCAGCGAAATGCTGATCGCGCTGAATAGCGTTTGAGCAATGTTGTTGCTCAGCATGTAGGCATTATGAAGAACAGCAATCCAGGTCATGACGTTGAGAACGCGATCGACTTGCAGGAAATCCCAGGTTTTAGAGGCAAAGTCTGATGCTCGTTTGAGCGCGCCACTAATGCCGCCGTTGGGCATCTGATCGCCTAGTTTGGTGTCCAGAACATCCAGCGTTCCTTTGATCTGCTGCTGCTGGTAGATCTGAATGGCTTCAGAGATTAGAGTCAGGCGATCTAGTTTGCTATTGGCTGCAACAGCATCACCTTTGATGCCTGCTGAGTCATAGAAGCAGGATGGAGTGCTAGGCGGCTGGGTGCCCGTGCTGCTGCCGCCGCCCGGTGTTGTGCCTGTACTGGGCGTTGTGCTGGGTGTTGTGCTGGAGCTGCTGCCAGAGCTAGGGGGGCGGTTTAGCCCTGTGTAGGTAGTGGGAGAGCGCATGACTGCCGGAATGATCATGGCCGGGATGATCGTGCCTGTGATTGTTGGCGGGTAGCGATTGGTTGTGCTGCCCGTCGTTTGTTTGCCTGGAGCGGCTCCAGGCGTAGGGGTTGGTGATGCTCCACTGCCGGGGTTTGGAGCGCTGCCGGGGCCTGTGGATGGTGCGCTGCCAGGGCTGGGCGCTGTACCGGGAGTGCTCCCAGTGTTGCTACTTCTGCTGCTGCTAGCACTAGCGCCGGGATTGCTGCCGGGGCCGGGTGCTGGGCTGCTGCCGGGACTACTGCCAGGGGCGGGAGTGCTGCCGGGGCTACTGCCAGGGCTGCTGCCGGGAATACTCCCAGGGCTGCTGCCGGGGCTACTGTCAGGGGCGGGAGTGCTGCCAGGGCTACTGCCAGGGGTGCTGCCGGGTGCGGGCGCGGGCGCTGTGTTGGCTCCAGGGCCGGGGCTATTGCGGCAGGTTGTAACAATGGTGTCATTCTCATAGACTGCCTCGACACACATGCCAACAAGGCTACCTTGGTCTGGCCGCCGCTCTGGGCCGCTATCAGCTAACCGATAGCTTGGAATTGTATGACCGCCCAAGCTTAAAGGACTTTGAGCATTATTTGGAAATTGATAGTAGTGCGTTGTATCTGTAATTTTGTAGCGGAACTCGCTCAAACCGCCTCGGTTAATATAACCAGGCTCGCCCCGGTCTGAGACGATTGTTAAAATTTTGCCTACTGATGGCTGAGCCAAAAGCTGATTTCTGAAAGTAGAAATCTGCCCCTGTTCGTTTCTAAAGTTAACGGCAAAACGAATATTAAAGTGTCTCAGTGGTGATGGTGTACCGGGGCCGCCGCCTGGTGCGCCGCCCTCACTGCTGCGGCCTGGTTCGCTGCCGCTGCCGGGTGCGCCGTTTGGTGAGCTACTTGTAGATCTGCTGCTGGGTGAGCCGTTTGGTGATCCGAATGGCGCAAAACCTGGGAAGTTTCCAGGGGTGGAATAACTGCCTGATCCAGGGGTGGCGCTGGGGCTGCTGCCGGGGCTTGTGCTGGTGCTGTTGGTTTGGCTGAGGCTGCCGGGACTGCCAGGGCTGCCGGGGCTACCGGGGCTGCCAGGGCTGCCGGGAATGAAGCCGCCTACAGGGGTGTTTTTCCCTGTGCCGGGTCTTGTTCCCGCTCCGCTGGTTCCGCTGCCGCTGCCGCCTGGTGTGCTACCCGTTCCGGGAGCTGCTGGAGTGGGGCGGTCTGGGCTGGTAGCTGGAGATGTCGCGCTGCCAGCGCCGGGAGTTGGGCCGGGTAGAACGGTGGGGACTGTTCCGGGTGGATTGCTCGCACCTCCTAGAACGCTTGTGACTGAGCCTATTGCAGAATCTATGATCGATCTAGTGCTGTTCAGCATCTGAACGTTTGAGTTCTGATCGCTCAGCTCTCTTACCCTTGCTCTCTCAGAGACGGTTAGATCGCGTCCCTGAGCTGTTGCACCTGCGATGATTGACCATGTTTCAGTTCCCCCCTTGACATCTTTTAGCCCTTGCCAAAGCAACTGTAAGCCTTGAACCACACCATAAGCACCAAACAATCTCCCCGCCAACGATCCTACGGGCGGGGCGGTGGGGATTGCTGTCGGCGGGGTTGGAATCCTGACGCTAGATCCTGGGGTCGGGACTTTCCCGACAGAACCGCCGCTGGTGACTGTTGCCGCTGGGGTTGGCGCTGGCGTTCTGATTGCGCCTGATCGTCTCAATCGGGCTAAAGCCTCCTGCTCCAGCCTGTGAAGTTTTTTGGCCTCACCATAGGCGTTTACCTGATCGATTGCGGCCTGTCTGCTGGCCTCATTGTTTCGATACAGGGCTTCTAACCTGTCTATTTCAACGTCTGCGGCTAGGGGCATTAGTTTGATTTGAATTCGCTAGGGATGGTTGCGCTGCTCATCTCAACGGCAAAGTTCCAAATCTTGCCGCCGCGCTGCCAGTTTGAGTTCACTTCGATCGAGCTGCGAGAGATGACGCGCCATTTTGGTGTAGCGTCTGCCGTAATAAACCAGGGCTGCGAGACGACCGCTCTATCGGTAGAGCCTGCGGCCTCAATAACTGTGGTGGTTGGGTTCAAGTGTTGCAGCAGCGTCACAGCCCAGAGTTCAAGCTTTTCGACTGTGTTGATCGAGTCGGGCAAGTCAGCCTTAGAAAACGCAACCATAATCAAGCCTCATAAGGGATTGAACCCATTATGCAGCCTGTTAGCTCGTATGTACTAGCTAGCGCCTGTCTCTGAGAATATCTGAAATCACTTTTTCAAAATACCAATCTTCACCCATGCCGGGATTACTCTGTTTGCAATGCGTCAGCAGCCGCTGGGCTGTGTCCCGATTGCCGCCGAGCAGTCCGAGCAGTTCGCCTTGCTTGGGATGGATCGGCGCTCGCCGTCGTCGAGCCGATGGCCGCGCTGCTGGTGACGCTGGCCGCGCTGCTGGGGACGCTGGCCGCGCTGCTGGGGCTGGCCGCGCTGCTGGGGCTGGCCTGTTTGAATCATTGCGCTTTGGTGGCGCTGGCCGCGCTGCTGGGACTGGCCGCGCGTCCGGGACTGAACTGCTTTGAGCGTTGCGCTTCGGTGGATAAACTGGAATACGTTGATATTTTGGCTGTGGCACTGCCGGATCTCTGGCCTTGAGAAATTCTCGAATCAGCAGTCCGATGCAGCCAGCGGCAGTCAGCAGAATTAAAAGCAGCAGCAGATTACCGATGTCCTGAGTGCTGATGGTCTGCTGAGACAGCCATTTTCTGAACAGTCTTGAGCTTTCAAGTATTAGGCTGCAAAGTGAGAGCAGAATATAGCCGCTGCCGATCGGCTCGTCTCTGCGAGGTGATTGTTTCTGCGTCATGGGAAGTATAGGCTGGAAAACTTGGCACTCTCTAGACTGCCCAACAAAAAGCCGCTGATTGTGGGATCAGCGGCTTCTCTTTTCTCCTATCTCCTCATCTCCTCACCGACCCAGACAACCTCGATAGCTACGTTCTTAGGCAGACACCGCCTATATATACCTCTATCCCTCTCTGCATTCTCTCGGCTTGTATAGATGCCCAGCTCTTTTCTAGTCGTAATGCTGAATGTTGCGTACACTGCCCAGGGTTTATATCTCATCTTCACTCGCTGCAATGCTTTGATAAACGGTAAAGTTCTTCTCTTGATCCAGATTCCCGGCTTCAATTCGATCCGCCAGTTCTCTCAGAGCCAGCGCTCTGATTTTGCGAGATACCGCAACACGATGAGATCCAGAAATCTTAATGTCTGGATTTTCCACAATCCAGCCGATCCACTCACTGACGGTTTCTTGCCTGATTCGCGTGGTTAAAAACATCGCGCTATTTGCGATCCTCCTGAGCCATGAGGAGATCCAAAAACCCATTCATTCGCTCTAACGACTCATTGAGCAGTTGGATCGAGTTGTTGAAGTTGT
>JAESFP010000177.1_pt1 | contig 29625 bp, 31 predicted proteins | sample 9266181 | NCBI WGS metagenome assembly JAESFP01 (sample SAMN14502547, study PRJNA617102) | algae metagenome | isolation source: Pegethrix bostrychoides GSE-TBD4-15B and co-occurring heterotrophs from... | place: USA: Grand Staircase-escalante National Monument, Utah | collected 2006-08-15 | reverse complement strand
CGTTGCTATCTAGTGTGCCCCAACAGGACCAAAGCGTCTTCTCTTATGGTGGGGACTTGTCATTCCGGGCAAGTAGCCGCTTGACCCTGCAGGCGGGTTTCAATCGCGGAATTACGCCGTCAGCGGGCGTCGGCCAAAGTTACGAGATAAGCAACCGTTATCGAATTGGGGGATCTTATAGTGTGGGTTCCCGCATAGTCGTGAATTTTGGATATAGCAACGTCGAGAGGGTTCCGGGGGAAAACATAGTACAGTCGAGCCTTTTACCGACTGAGTCTACTTTGCAGAATCTCTATGGAACGGTTCGATACAAGCAGAGTGAGAATTTGTCCTTTGAGTTGGGCCTTGAGCGCGAAAAGCGTGAAACGAATGCCCCGCTCTTCGACTATTCGGCTAACCGCATCGGCCTTACTGCCATCGCTAGTTACTAAACATTCGAACGGAACAGACTATGAATATCCACGCGCCATTGTTCGGAGCAGTCGTTCTCGGTCTTTTCGCCAGTATTGACTCATCTGCCTTCGCTCAGGTCGGTGGTGTTGCGCCGCCTGTTGTCCCGGTGGCGGACAGTCCAGCAGGACTGACATCATCCTCTACTGTTGCAAATGCCGAGTATGTGTTGGGCCCTGAGGATGTTATCGAAGTCGAGGTTGTGGGGCAGACGGACAAATGGCGTGCGAAAATTTACGCCGATGGCACGATCCAGCTGAACCTAATTGGGAAAATTCCGGCGGCCGGCCGGACGCCCAGGCAACTCGCGGAAGATATTGCGGTGTTGCTCAAGTCCGGTGGGTTTTTCGCAAATCCGACGGTGAATGTGGACGTTTCAAGCTACAGCAGTCGGTACGTGACAGTGCTAGGCTCTGTAGCATCGCCAAGTCTTGTGCCAATAAATAGATCCTACCGTCTTTCGGAAATTCTCGCTCGCGTGGGCGGTGCCCAGAACGGCGCAGCCGACTACTTGGTCGTCCGGCCGGAGCAGGGCGGGGAGCGTCGATATGAACTCAAGGACCTCGCGATGGGAGATGCGACGAAGGACCCGTTCGTGACGGCTGGGGACAAGATTTATGTGCCGCTCGCCGAGCAGTTCTATGTGTCTGGTCAGGTTCACTCGCCTGGCACGTTCGCCATGAAGACCGGGATGACGGTGGGCCAAGCTATTGCGGTGGCCGGTGGGTTGTCGCCGTCAGGCTCAGACAAGAAAGTCACGGTAACCCGCGATGGCAAGAAAGCCAAGCTGAGTAGCGCTGATCTCGTAAGACCTGGGGACGTCCTCGTCGTTGGCGAGCGGTTGTTCTAACCCGTGACCCGCTAGAGGCTTAGAAATATGAATATTATCCAATTCCTAAGGATACTGTGGGCGAGGCGCTGGCTTACGGTCAGCGCAGCTGTCTTTACGCTCTTTGGCGCAATGATTGCGATCCTAATTATGCCGCCACGGTACGAGGCGGTGTCACGGGTGATGCTTAATATTTTGAAGCCAGATCCGGTTACTGGAATCGTGATTGGTGGACCAGCTGCGCGGACTTATATCACAACTCAAACTGAGCTGATCAAAGACTATGGAGTTGCTGAAACAGCAGTAGATCAGTTGAACTGGGCGGCAAGTCCCGACGCTATAACCATGTATCAAGCAAGCGGAAACACGGATGTTGATATTCGTCGCTGGCTTGCCGCGCGGGTCGTTGAGGGTACCTCTACGCGTATCGTTCCGGGGACTAATATCCTGGAAATCTCATATCGCTCTAATTCTCCAAGTGAGGCCAAGAGAATGGCCGATGCCGTGCGGGATGCGTTTATCGTGTCTTCGCTGGACAATAGGCGGCGCGAGGCTGCTCGAACTGCAGATTGGTATGAGATCCAAGCCGGGAGAGAGCGTGCGCTCTTGAATCAGGCTGATTCTGCCAAGACAGCCTTTGAGAAGGAGAGCGGGGTCGTCATGCAGGGTGATGTTGACCTCGACTCTGCACGGCTTCGCGCTCTATCCAGCCAAGCTTCTGTACCGACGGCTATGATGGCGCCGATGCCCGCTGCGACAGCACCGTCGGCGCCGCAACTTGCTCAATTGGACGCTGCGATAGCCAATGCCGCTAAGAACCTGGGCCCTAATCACCCGCAGATGATCCAACTTCGCGCGCAGCGCGCATCTGTCGCCCAAATAGTAGCGCAGGAAATGGCAGCAGCTCAATCTGCCGCAGGCGCGGTATCGTCGGCAGCAGCTGCTAGTTCGAACGCGTTGCAACAGGCGGTGCAAGCTCAGGCCGCAAAGGTTATACAAAACAGAGACAAGATTGAGCGCCTCAATCAGTTACAGGCTGAGGTCAATCAACGACGAGAGCTCTACAATAGATCGCTTGCTCGCATAGCTGAGCTACGACAGGAAGCCAGCGTTGCCGATTCCGGGATCACCATTCTGAGCGAGGCGGCTACGCCGCGAGCGGCCACGTTCCCCAACAAGCCGCTGATCCTAGGCGGCGGCCTTGGGCTGGGACTTGGAATTGGTGTGCTCCTCTCGCTGCTGCTCGAGCTGTTTCAGCGGCGCGTACGGAGCGTGGAAGATCTACAAGGAGCGGTCGATGTCCCTGTTCTCGCGGTCATTGAGGGGCCAACGGTTAGCAGCCGATCGAACCTGAGCTCTGCAATTTTTGCCAAGCGGCGGAAACCTGGCATCAGTCAAAACAAGCCAGTGCAAGCATGAGGCCCGACATGGAGAATTCGAACCAAGAAGGGGACGGCGAAGGTCGCTCCCCTCAGGACCGCCCTTATGCGTTCTCGACAGACGTCGTCATGCTGCCAGAGCCCCGCGGACGTCGGGCAGAGGGGATCCGTGTTCTTAGAACGCATATCCTTGCTCAACATGTGGATGACGGCCGACGCGGTCTCGCAATTTGCGCTGCCAGTCCGGGCGTGGGTGCCACGTTTACGGCCGTGAATCTCGCCGTGTCGTTGTCGCAGGTCGGATTGAGCGTATTGTTGATTGACGCGGACATGCGAGGTTCTCAGCTCGGTCACTTCATTCGCGGCCCGAGTTCACCGGGATTGAAGCAATTCTTGGAAGAAGATGACATGGCGTCGTCTAGTGTTATCCGGCGTGACGTGATTCCGGGGTTGTCTATCCTATTTTCCGGCGGCAACGCGTCCGGTGCTCAAGAACTATTAGCCGGTGAGCGCTTTTCGCAACTTCTCAAGGGCTGTTTGCGCGATTTTGATATTACAATCGTCGATACTCCGCCCGCGAACATTTGTGCAGATGGGCGAAGGATCAGTAGCCTTGTCGGGTATAGCTTGATCGTCGCAAAGCGGGACGTAAGCTATGTAAATGATATCAAGCACTTGGCGATGCAGTTGCACGGCGACAAAGCGCTAGTCGTCGGTAGCGTGCTGAGCGAGGCTTGAGATGGGGGCGGCGTCAGACACTATTTCGCAGTATTCTCGCAGCCAAGCGCTGCTTAGATATCTGCCTTTATTGCTTGGCGCGTTGGCGTTGGGGATCCCAACAGCGATTACGCTGGGAGAACAAGTCTGGAGTAAGGAGTGGGGTGCTCACGGCCCTATTGTCCTTTTGACCGGCGTGTGGCTGCTGTGGCGCAAGTTGCCGATATTGAAGCAGACCGCGGTGGAGGGAAATAACTGGCTGATCGCTATCGCGCTGGCGGTCAGTCTAGCTGTCTATGTCTTCGGCCGTGCTTATGACTTCGTGAGTCTGGAAGTCGCTGGTCTATATGGTGTGCTCCTGACCGCCTTGTACGCCCACATTGGTTGGAGGGCGATGCTGACAATTTGGTTTCCGCTCTTCTATCTCTCTTTCATTATTCCGCCTCCGGGCTGGCTAATGGACCACATCACGGCACCGCTCAAGTTGTTCGTCTCGCACGTGACCACCGAAGGATTGCAGGCGGTGGGCATTCCCGTGTATCGGGAGGGCGTAACGCTAATGGTTGCTCAGTATCAGTTGCTTGTTGAGGATGCCTGTTCTGGAATGAATTCCTTGACGGGCCTTATCGCTATTAGTCTATTCTATATATATCTGTTGAGGAATGCGTCCTGGAAATATTCACTGCTATTGGTTTGTTTTGTCATTCCGATTGCCGTGATTGCGAATATTATTCGGGTGGTCACTTTGGTTCTTTTGACCTATTTCTTTGGGGACGCGGTCGCGCAAGGGTTCCTTCACATGGCGGCTGGTTTGCTTCTCTTCACTTCCGCACTTCTGCTAATCTTCCTTATTGATGGACTACTGTCGCGACTGTTGCTTCCGAAGCAGGGAGCCGCAGGATGATCGCGCGTCGTGATCTGTTGATAGGGGGGGGCTGCATCGCCGCCGCCGGGCTGGCCTACTCATTGAAGCCTCGGGAGCGTCAAAATCTCCTTGCCGGAGCCCGGATGGAAGACATCCTGCCGCTTAGTTTCGGCACCTGGTCAGCCCACAATGCGGACGGTCTCGTTCAGCCGCAGTCCGACAAAGATCTTGCTGCTCAACTATATAGCGAGATGGTCGGCAGGATATATACCGACGCGGCAACCGGCGCTCAGGTTATGATGTTGGTCGCCTACGGAGACACGCAAAGCGACGTGCTGCAGTTGCATAGGCCTGAGGCCTGCTACCCAGCAGTTGGCTTCGAGCTGCTGGAAAGCCAGCCCGGCCAGATTGTGCTCTCGTCAGGGGCGGCGCTTCCTATTCGCAGAGTTGTGGCAAGCGCGCCGGGACGAAGGGAAAATATTGTCTACTGGGCTCGGATCGGTGAATTTTTGCCCGGCAGCAGCGGTGAACAGCGCAGTGTCCGCCTTCAAACTTCGATGGCGGGCTATGTCCCGGATGGCGCGCTGGTGCGGTTCTCAGTCGTAGGCTCTGACTCGATAGAGAGCTTCGCCCTAATTGATAGGTTCATTCCGGAACTGCTTGAGGCCGTCGTCCCGGGGCAACGCAAGGCGCTCGTCGGGACTGCGGTCGCGCAAGCGATGTCGGCGAGCCAAAACCAAGGCTAGCGAGGCGGCGGGCCGCCGAGCTGAGCCGCTTCTTTGGGGGCCCGTCTTAGGGCTGAGCGGCCAAGGTGCGGACGGGCTGAGCCATGGGTAAAACCGAAAGATCGGGGAAAGTAGTTGCTGAGCGCCTCGCCAACAGTCAGCGTAATTATTCCGCACTATCGTGATCTGGACGCGCTGCGTCGATGCCTTGGAGCGCTGGGCAGGCAGACTTATGCCAACGGCACATTCGAGATTGTTGTCGCGGACAATAACTCACCCGAAGGCTCTGCGGCTGTGGCAGAGGCTATTGCTGAGCGGGCTCGCCTTGTGATTGTCGTGGAGAAGGGGGCCGGCCCCGCACGAAACGGAGGAGTTTCCGTAGGAAATGGGGAGGTGTTGGCCTTTATCGACTCTGACTGCGTTCCTGAACCCCAGTGGATTGAGGAGGGCGTGCGATCGCTCCGGGACTACGATTTCGTGGGTGGACGTGTCGTTGTTCTGGTCGATGACGCCGACAAAATGACAGAAGCTGAGGCTTTTGAGCGAGTCTTTGCCTTTGATTTCGAGACTTACATCACCAAGAAGGGCTTCACTGGCGCCGGCAATATGTTTTGCTCCCGCAAAGTATTCGACGACGTCGGTGGGTTCAGGGCGAGTGTATCGGAGGACTTGGAGTGGTCCCACCGCGCACGCTCTCGCGGCTATAAACTCGGCTATGCTCCCCGAGCCGTGGTTGGACACCCGGCGCGGCACAGCTGGGACCAGTTGGCCACGAAGTGGCGGCGGGTTAATGCGGAGACGTATGCCCTATATCTTGAGAAGAGATTTGGCCGGCTGCGATGGCTGCTGAGAAATCTCGCACTTCCGGCCTCGGTAATTGCTCACTTTCCGAAAATTCTCATGAGCGACCAACTCAATTCGCACAGCCAGAGAGCTAAAGCCCTTGCGACCCTCATAAAGTTGCGGTTCTGGCGACTTGGCCACGCCATGGCGCTGCTCATCAGTCGGGGTGATTAGCCATGCATGTCGCGGTTTGCGTCGTCTCTTTTCGTAACCCAGACGATGTCGCAAGTTGCTTGCGGGCACTAGACGCCACCTCATACCCAGATTTTGAAGTTATAATTTGCGAGAACGGCGGGCGCGACGCTTTCGAAGCCTTGACGGCGATCATTCCCGCACGACTGACCTCCGGCCAGGAAGTTCGCGTTGTATCGGCGAGCGGAAATATTGGCTACGCCGGCGGCGTGAATGTTTGCCTGCAAAACGCGCCCGATGCTGATGCATGGTGGATATTGAATCCCGATACGGAGGTCGATCCGGATGCAATGGGACACTTGGTAAAGCGGCTTTCGGCCGACGATTGTGACGCTGTTGGCTGCTCAATCAGGTTGCCAAATAACTCCATACAATCACATGGCGGTCGTTGGCAGCCTTGGCTGGCTCGGGCAATCTCGCTCGGTCACGGTAGTTCTCTGGATGATGTCCCTAATCCTAAGCATATCGAGCTCAACCAAAATTACCTAAACGGCGCGTCTATGTTCGTGGGAAAGCAATTCGTCGCCATAGTTGGACCAATGCGCGAGGAGTACTTTCTGTATTGCGAGGAAGTCGAATGGTGCATTCGAGCTAAGGCGCTTGGAATGCGCCTCGGTTTCGCGCCTGACGCGTGGGTCCTTCACCAAGCGGGCACTACGACCGGATCTTATACGGAGATCAAGCGGCGTCCGAAGACGCCCGTGTATCTGAATGAGCGGAACAAAATTTTGACCACACGCGACTGCTTTCCGATGCGCTTCCCGATCGCGGCGGTCGCTGCGCTTCTGCTTATTGTTGTTAAGTTCGGTCGCGGTGGGGCGTGGCGCCAAATGGGATACGCTTTGGCGGGGTGGGCCGCTGGCTTGCTAAACAGACGCGGGAAGCCGGAGTGGTTCTCGGCCTAACCATGAGATATCCACATTCGGAGCCCCGCGATGGGTAATTGGCAGCGCCGTGTCGCGCGCTTAAGGTTCCGAACTATCTACTACTAGCGACTTCGTTTATAACATCTTCTAAGTATTCGATTAGCTCTGTCGGGTCCGTGGTCGCTAGAACGGGTGTGCGCGTCCGCGTTGCCTCGAGGGCCGTCACCAATTCCTCTGATGTATTGGCGACCGATATTAGGCCGCGGGCAGCGAAGGCTTCAGTAATTTCCGACTGATGATCGTCGTAGTGTTCGCCCTTCGCCATGAGCCGTGGGACGGAGATTACGTGGCAACCTTGACGTAGGGCGGTGATTAGAGAACCCGTGCCGCCGTGGCAGATGACCACCGACGCGTCCCGCAGAAGCTCTTGCACGCGGTCAAACGGCAGTGTTTCGACTGTGCGGACGCCGGGCGGCACGCGGCCGCCGATCCCGGTCTGAATGATCAGCTCCTCTGAAATCTGGCCGCGGGTCTTCAGGTCGGCGACCATATTGACTAGCCTATCGAAGGGAAGAGTAGCACCCACCGTGGCGAATATGAGATCGCGCTTCGCTGGAGGGGTATCATCCAAAATGCGTAACGGGTCGAAGACTTTGGCGTTCGGATAGAAGTTGGCGAGAGGCTTCGATTGGACAATCAGGTGGTGAGCCCACGGCGCGGTTACGCGCGAGAAGAGGGAGGGGTGTTGGAAGCGTGCGAAGGACTCGACGATCACCGTCCGCGCGCCCATCAGCCTCGCCCAGGCCACGACGAAAACGACAGCGCCAGCTCCGGTGGAGATCACCAGATCGGGGCGTTCCTTCCAGATAATCCTCGCAGAACGAAAGAAGCTGGAAATCGCTCCGGCCACCATACGGAAGGGCGCCCCGAGACGAATTTGCCCAAAGGCGATGTGGGGGATGAAGTAGGTGCGGTGCTGCTCAGCTAGGCTCGCGCCGAGAGCGGTGTTTTCTGTCACAAAGAAGTATTCATGCACCGACCATGTCGGCTGCAAGTCCAAGAGTTGGCGGACATGCCCCCCCCCCGAAGCTGCGAGGCAAATTTTGAGGCGACCAGCCTGAGGAAGGGATGCCTCGGCCGTTGAACTATCCTTGGCCATTTTCCACTACGCTTTCGTCATAACAGCTATTCACCTGTTCGATCCCATCTTAGTAGCAACTCCTCAAGAGCGCGTTATGGCGTTCTGACTACCGCCATCCAATCGGAGAGGTAGGTTGGCTCATTCAAAGTGCCCGGTGACGTGCAAGCCGCATGACGCTATCGAGGAGCTCACACAAGGGCATGAGCGAGTTGACGGTCCACACTATGACGAGAGAGACGATCAATCAGCTGCCGAGCGTCGGCTTTGGAAACCTCTCAGACGCGGCGACCTGGTATGAGACCTGGCTCCTCAATGACGCCCTGCCGTTGTGGTGGAATGTTGGTGCCGACCATGAGCGCGGCGGGTTTCATGAAGCGCTCGGGAGCGATGGAGCGCCGCGACCTGGCCCCCGAAGGGCGCGTGTGCAGAGCCGCCAAGCAGTGGTCTATGGAACGGCCGGCCTTTTCGGTTGGGAAGGCCCGTGGCGTGAAGCGGCATGGCACGCTATGGACTTCTTCCTAGAAAAATTTCAACGAAAAGACGGCCTTTTCAGATGTTTAGTCGGTTTGGATGGCAAAGCGTTAGATGATACCGCGATGCTATACGATCAGGGGTTCGCACTCCTCGCTACCGCTACGCTTCATGAGGCGGATCCGGAACGGGGGGACATGGCGGTAGTCGCCGGCCGCATACGAGAGGCACTGGGCGCGATGCGCCATTCTGCTGGTGGGTACAGGGAGAACATCGCTCATCCCTTCCAGGCGAACGCCCATATGCATCTACTCGAAGGAGCGATGGCTTGGGCGGAATTGGTCGGTGGCGATTGGGAGCTCATGGCTGATGAATTGGTCGAGCTGGCCCTTGATGCCTTTATCGATCCGAAAAGCGGAGTTCTACGAGAGTTCTTCGATGCAAACTGGCGGCCCGCGCCTGGGCGCCTCGGTAACATCGTTGAGCCTGGGCACCAGTTTGAATGGGCATGGCTGCTTTCTCGTCACGGCATGCGTCGAGGTTCGGCGGAAACGAGTGAAGCGGCCGGCCGTCTCTATGCATCTGGCCGTCGGGGAGTAGACCTCCGTCGCGGCGTTGCGATCAATGAGGTCACCGACGAGTTTATCGCCACTGATTGGGTCGCGCGACTTTGGCCGCAGACCGAGCGCCTGAAGGCGGCGATTCTATTTGATTGCGAGGCCGAGATCGTTTCTGCCGCGACGGCGCTTCGAACATACTTGGACGCCGGTTATCCAGGCGCTTGGCGTGATAAGCTAAGGCAGGACGGCTCATTCGTTGATGAGCCAGCACCTGCAACATCCTTGTATCACGTTTTAGGGGCCTGTGTGGGCCTGATCCGGGCCGGGGCGCGGTAGATGTTGCTTAATCCTTTTACGCAAACTGCGCCTAAGATTGCCGTTATTGGTCTTGGTTACGTCGGGCTACCGCTTGCGGTGGCCTTTTCAAAGGCATTCGACGTGGTCGGTTTTGACATCGACGGTCGCAGGATTTCGGAGTTGCGTGCCGGAGCAGATCGGACTTTCGAAATCTCTCCCGAGCAGTTAGTCGCTGCTGATCGCCTCACCCTGACAGATCAAGAGGAGGGGCTTTCGCAGTGCAACGTGTTCGTCGTGACTGTACCGACGCCGATTGACCGCCACAAACGCCCCGACCTAGGCACTTTGCTGGCCGCGAGCAGAAGCGTCGGGAGGTGGATCAAGCCAGGCGGCGTGGTCATCTTCGAGTCGACAGTTTATCCCGGGGCCACCGAGGAAGAATGCGTTCCTGAAGTCGAGAGAGTCGCCAAGCTCGTCTTGAATAGGGATTTTTACGCCGGCTACAGTCCAGAGCGAGCAAATCCCGGAGATCGGAGCCACGGCCTAGAGTCGATTATTAAGGTGACTTCCGGGTCGTCGATCGCTGCTGCCGAGTTCGTGGACTCCCTCTATTCTGCCATCGTGCCTGCAGGAACGCATCGGGCTAGTTCTATAAAGGTGGCGGAGGCGGCGAAGGTTATTGAAAATACACAGCGTGATCTGAATATTGCGCTGATCAACGAATTTGCGCTGATAATGAACAAGATTGGGATTGATACTCAGGAAGTTCTGGTGGCTGCTGGCACGAAATGGAACTTCATGCCATTCCGCCCTGGATTGGTCGGTGGTCACTGTATCGGAGTCGACCCGTATTATCTGACGTTTAAGGCGGAGGACGCGGGTTACTATCCGCAGGTCATCCTTGCTGGCCGGCGTATAAATGATGGCATGGGATCGTATGTCGCTGACGAGCTGATCAAAACTATGATCCGAAGGGGGGGCACAGTGCGTGGCAGCCGTGCCCTCATCATGGGTTTGACCTTCAAAGAGAACTGCCCCGACCTAAGAAATACCGGCGTTATAAATATCGTAAGGGAACTCGAGAGCTACGGCGTGGAAGTCGATATCCACGAGCCGTGGGCTAGCCCTGCAGAGGCAGCTGCGGAGTACGGCGTGGCCTTGAAGCAAGATCCAGAGGTGGGAGCATACGACGCTATTGTGCTAGCGGTCGCCCATCAGAAGTTTCTTGAATTAGGAAGTGATGCAATTCGCCGTTTCGGAAAGCCAGAAGCTGTGATTTTTGATGTGAAGGGCGCGCTTCCCAGAGAGGCGTCTGACCTAAGACTTTAGTTAGTCGGCACTATATTCTTCTACAACTGTTCGGGGCTCTCTTCGGCATCCTCAAGGACAATGCCGTGATACATGCGTTGCGTGTTTTCATGGGCCCCTTTCATACGACCCATAGGTCCAACATCTATTTCTTGCCGCAGTATCTTTGACGGATTACCGACAACGATTGTCCTGGGCGGCACGTCGTCGAACACGACAGATCCACCACCGATGATGCACTCGTCACCAATGGTTACTCCGGGAAGGATCGTGCTTCCCCCGCCAATGAAACAGCGACTACCAATCAGAACTGGCCGTATTTCTCCAGTAACGAAGTCGGCGGTGTAGATCAGCGTCTTGAAGGCAATCAAAGTTTCGGAGCCAACGACGATCGAACCTCTACGCCCTGGGCGAAGCCGGGCCGAAAAAGAGACGCTGACGCGCCGTCCAATTCTAACGCCTACGACCGACCGGAGCCACCATAGCCGGCAAGCGACAAGCGCCTCTCTTAGATAGCGGAGCTGATTTAGAGATTTCAACGCCATGCGCTCATCCGTTGTCGCTTCCCGTAACTTTTGGTGTTGATAGCTAAAATCAGCTAAATTCCATAGAGGTGCTGATGTGCAGGAGGGGGAATGTATTCGACGTTCAGTACGCGCGTAGCTGCGAAGATTGATCGCCTAATTCAGACAAAGCTTTGGGGGATGGACATTCACCCCAGCGTCGAAATTTCGCGGAGCGCGTTAATCGATCGGACTTGGCCGCGCGGCATTCACATAGCAGCTGGTTGCCGAATCGGGGATGAGGCTGTGGTTTTAACGCATGACATGACGCGAGGCCTTTATCTGGACACGCGTATCGGGGCCGGCTCGGTGCTGGGGCCACGTGCGATCATCCTGCCCGGTATCACGATTGGCGAAAATTGTATCGTGATGCCGGGTGCGCTAGTCACCAAAGACATGCCTTCGTATTCGGTGGCTGTCGGAAATCCTGCGACGGTGTCGCCTCGCTGCGCCGTGGCTGCTGTCTAAAAGAGAGCGTTCCGATCAACGCGACACTTGCCTATTGCCCGCTTTTGGCGCGCGCGTTGGAAGTCGATAATTTGATATCGGTAGGAGGTGGATCCTGATCTCTAGCCCTACGTTAGCGTGTAGACTGCTATGGCGCGTCGCTGGAAGTGTTAATGTAAGGAGGTCGCGCCTGTCTGGAGGGGTCATTAAGGCGCGGGCCGTGATACTTGTTTTCGCCCTAGGTATCAGTGCTTGCTCGAGGGCTGACCTTCGTGAGTTTGCCGAAGATACAAGGGTTCGAGCGGAGAATGTCGGTGCTGCGGCCCGTCCTGATCAGATTGCCTACCCCGTGTCGAATGAGGGGGAGGGCGTGATGACACCTGTAACGCCTCCTAACTCCAAAGTGTCCAGTAGCAAAGAGGGGGCGGCGCCAGCTGATGAGGCGAATACAGGATCTCCCACAATATTATTCTATAATGTTGATTAGAAATCTTGCTCGTTCTGGCATTTAACTCGCGTTCGGATGCCTTTACGGCCTCATGAATTTTGGTAATATTTCAAGTACCAATCTACGAAGTTGGAGATGCCCACTTCGATCGGCGTTGAAGGGCTATACTCCAGGGCCACGGCGGTGTCGGAGACGTCGGCTTCAGTTCGGGCAACGTCTCCTGGCTGCATTGGCAGGAGGTTTAGTGTGGCCTTCCGGCCTAGCTTGTCTTCGAGAACCTCGATGTAGTGCATCAACTCCACGCGCTGGCTGTTGCCGAGGTTCAGAATTCGCCAGGGCGCGACGCCGCTGGTTGCCGGGTCGGGCGACAGAGCGTCCCAGTTGGGATCAATCTGCGCGGGGCGATCCAGTGCGGCGACAACGCCGGAGACGATGTCATCCACGTAGGTGAAGTCGCGCTGCATCTTGCCCTGGCCGAAGACGTCGATGGGCCGGTTCTCAAGGATCGCTTGGGTGAACTTGAATAGCGCCATGTCTGGCCGGCCCCACGGTCCGTAGACTGTGAAGAACCGGAAGCCGGTCGCGGGAATGCCAAACAGGTGAGCATAGGAATGCGCCATGGACTCATTGGCGAGCTTCGTGGCGGCATAGAGCGTGATCGGATGGTGAACCGGCTCATGGACTGAGAACGGCAGCTTGCCGTTCGCGCCATAGACCGAACTCGTCGAGGCGAAGACCAGGTGTTCGACCTGGGCGGCGCGGCAGCCTTCGAGGATGTTGCCGAAGCCGACGAGGTTTGAATCTACGTATGCGGCGGGTTGTTCGAGGCTGTAGCGGACGCCCGCCTGGGCGGCGAGGTTCACGACGCGGTTTGGCTTGTCCTGTGCGAACAGCGCGGCCACGGCGTCGCGATTGGCCAGGTCGATATTGGCGTGGCGATAGCCTTGTCGGGCCTCGAGGCGGGCCAGACGCGCCTGTTTCAGCGTCGGGTCGTAATAGGGATTGAGATTGTCCAGCCCGACGACCTCGTCGCCGCGATCAAGCAAGCGATGGGCGAGGTGAGAGCCGATGAAGCCGGCTGAGCCGGTGACCAGAATAACCGCCATCCCCAAGCCTTAGACGCTTGGGGCCGCCGCGTCACGCGCTGGAGACAACCCGCAGCGCCGGGACTGGCGGCTTCTCACCGCGGACTTGGGCGACGATGTCGAACAGCTTGCTGCGGACCTCGTCGACGTCGCCGCGCTGAGCCAGGGTCTCGAGTTCCCGCAAGTGGTTGGCGGTGATGCGCAGCGCCGAGGTCGACACGACCTCCATGACCTTGGGCGCGCAAGGCAGCGAGGTCTCGGTCTCGTCGAGCAGCGTCTCGGTAAGCTTCTCCCCCGGACGCAAGCCGGTCACCTCGATCTCGATGTCCTTGCCCGGCGTACGGCCTGAAAGCGCGATCATCTGGCGGGCAAGGTCCATGATGCGGACCGGCTCGCCCATTTCCAGCAGGAACAGGCGGGCGTGGTCGGCGTCTTCGCCCTCGGCGCAGGTGGCGGTCGCATGGAGAACCAACTGGGTGGCCTCCGGGATGGTCATGAAGAAGCGCTCGATGTCCTCGTGGGTCACGGTCACCGGGCCGCCGCGCTCGATCTGCGAGCGGAAGATCGGCACGACGGAGCCGGCCGATCCGAGGACATTGCCGAAGCGGACGGCGGAGAAGCGCGTGCCAGGGCCGACTTGCTGGGCCTGGATGACCGCCTCGGCCAACCGCTTGGTAGCGCCCATTACGTTCGACGGATCCACGGCCTTATCGGTGGAAATCAAGATCATCTGGGCCGCGCCGCAGACCTTGGCGGCCTCGGTCACGTTCCAGGTTCCGACCACGTTGGTGAGCACACCCTCGCACGGGTGGCGCTCGACCATGGAAACGTGCTTCAGCGCCGCAGCGTGGAAGACAAGGTCGGGCTTTTCCTTGGTGAAGGCGGCCTGCAGGCGGTTTGATTGGCGGACGTCGCACAGCACGGCGCTGCGCGACAGGCCGGGGAAGGTCTCGGACATCTCGCGATCGATCTCGAAGAGCGAGGTCTCGGAGAAATCCATCATGGTGATGTGGCCGGCCTGGAAGGTGGCGACCTGGCGCGCCAACTCTGATCCGATGGAGCCGCCGGCGCCGGTGATGAGAATGCGGCGGCCGCGGATGAGAGCGCCGACCGCCATGCGGTCGAGCTCGATCGGGTCGCGGGCCAGCAATTCCTCGACGCTGATCTCGCGCATCGGTAGCAGCGACATGCCATCCTTGTGGGCGAATTCGACGATGGAGGGCAGGCGCAGGAGGCGAATGCCGTCGTTCTTGAGCTGGCCGAGGTGGTCGGCGGTCAGGCCCTTCAGATGCCCGGGCTCGTCGAGAAACAGCACTGCGCGCGGATAACGGTTCCAGCGACGCAGGTCGGTCAGGGCTTCCTGGAGATTTTCAAGGCTTTCAATGACGCAGACGCCACGGACCTGTTGGCCGACATCGCGGGCGTCGGGCCCGACAATGCCGATCGGAGTCCAGGCGTCGTCATGGCGGCGCGCGACGTCACGCAGGTAGGAATCGGCCAGCGCCGGCGGGCCGATGAGCAGCAGGGCGGGGGCCTGGGGCGCGCGATCACGGATCGTCTTGAGCGGCGCGAAGCTATCGAGGGCGTGCTCGTGCAGGGCGCGGCGAACAATCCGCGCGCCCATCGAACCGACCATCTGGAAGACCACGGCCATGGCTAGCGCCGATCGCGGCAAGCCTTCAGCACGGGTCAGCACGAAGATGATCAGTAGGAAAACGCCGGCGGTAAGGAAGGCCGTGCGCGCCAGAACCATGGCGTCAGGGATCGACACATAGCGCCAGGGCGAGAGTTCGCGGCGGAACAAAGCGGAGAACAGAGCGGCTAGTGCGGTGTAGATGCCGATGAGCTGCAACAGCTCCAGTGTAGGCAGCATCGGAGCGGCTGCGTCCAGGAATTGTCCCGAGGAAAGCAGGTAGGCGAGAAAGAAAGCACCGGCGGCAATCAGAGCATCAGCGGCAATGGTTTGAGCCCGATTAGCCATTTGCTCCATGAATCGCGCTCCGCTGGTCGTCTGAAGTTGCAACATAGACGCGTAGACGCGACCGTCCAATGAAACTCGGCTGCGAGGATTTCGCTCCACGCGCGAACGCTGTTTTTTTCTCCTGGATCCATTTGTTCACGAGAATGGCGCCAAGAGCACATAACAGAAGAGCCGCCCCGTCTCCGGGGCGGCTCCGCTTGTCAGATTCGTGAGGCGCTTAGAAGGCGGCCTTGACCGAGATCACGACACGGCTGTCGTAGATGTCGCCGAAATCATGGGCGTCGGTGTCGTGGTAGCGCAGGTCGAAACCGACCACGTCGTTCAGGGCGTAGCTCACGCCCAGGTTCCAGGTGGTGTAGTCGCCGTCATAGTCGACGTCCTGGTAGCCGAGCGCGCCCGAAACGGTGAACTTTTCGGCGATCGGGGCCGAGGCGTTCAGTTCGACGTAGGTGGCCGGGCCGGTCTCACCGAAGAAGTCGTCCGAATAGTAGATGGCGGCGCCGACGGTGCCGGTTCCGACCGGCGCGGAGCCGGCGGCCTTGAACTCAACATAGTCCTGATCCGGCGCGCCCGACGGGGCGTTGATGTAGCCGTAGTAGACGACGCCGAGATCCAGGTTGAACGGGCCGACGGTCGGCTTCACGCCGACGTACAGGTCGTATTCAGCGTCGGTGTCGTTGTTGAAGTCGACGTTCGAAATCCAGGCGCCCGCATAGCCGATGCCCCACAGGGTCGTGTCGACGCCGGCGAAGATCTGCGGATTCTCGTCAGTCTGGCTCACGCCGCGGAACACGTAGTCGCTGGCGGCGCCGGCGTTGAAGGAGAAGTCGAACGGCGAGGTCGACTCTTGGGCCAGGGCGGCGCCGCCCATGGCGATGGTCGCCGACGCGGCGAGAAGCGTGATCTTGAAAACGTTCATTGCGTTATTATCCCCTTATTCGACCGAGCTCTCGGCCCGTCGTGAAAAGGAGATCGCCATGGGGGCGAGCGCCAGATCAACGCGAGCGGAGCCGTTGAGGGGCGCTACCTATTCGCTGTTCTTTTTTTGAGCGTTAACAAAACCTGGCGCCGGTCTTTTGGGCGTCATTGTGTGGCTTCGCGGTTACGTCGGTGATCACCGCAGGTCTAACGCATGGAGAGCGGCGCATAGCCAAGATGCGTGCCGGCGTCGACAAGCAAGGTTTCGCCGGTGACATGGCGCGATGCGGTCGAGGCCAGGAAGACTGCGGCTGCGGCGATGTCCTCGGCCGTCGAGGCGGCCTTCAGCGGGGTGGAGGCCGCGGTGCTCTCGCGCATCTTTTGCGCACGTTCTGGGCCCACGCCCTTTCCAAACCACGGCGTGTCGATGAAGCCCGGGCAGATGGCGTTGACGCGGATCTTCGGGGCGAGGGCGCGTGCCAGTGAGATGGTCAGGGTGTTCATGGCGCCCTTCGAGGCGGCGTAGGGCACTGACGAGCCGATTCCCGCGACGCCGGCGATCGACGAGGTGTTGACCACGGCGCCTGGGCGCGGGGCTGCTTCCAGCAGCGCGCGCGCGGCGCGGACCATCTGAAAAGCGCCGACAACATTGACGCTGTAGAGATGGAGGAAGTCCTCGGCCGAGACCGCGTCGAGGTCAGCGTGATTGGGCGCGAACTTCGTCGTGCCGGCGTTGTTGAACAAGGCGTCGATGCGGCCGAACGGTGCAGCGGCCGCCGCGATTTTCCGGCAGTCGGCGTCGAGCGCGACGTCGCCCTGGACCAGAACGGCCTTGGCGCCTTGGGCCTCCACTTGCCGCGCGGTTTCCTGCGCCTCTTCAACGCTGCGCGCATAATTGATGATCACCGCCGCCGCGCCGCGGTTGGCTGTCTCGACGGCTATCGCGCGGCCAAGGCCGGTGGAAGCGCCGGTCACAACGACGACGAAGTCTTCGAAATCCTTGCCGGACATGGTTCTCTCCCCTGGGTTTGTTGAACGTTGATAGCCGTTGCGTCAGTTGCCGCAAACCTCGCGGCGGGATAAATCGCGGCATGGACGAATTGCATCTGACCCAGTTGGGCCGGCACGTTCAGGGCTTTGACAGTCCTGAGGCGGCGGTCCTTGAGCGTGTCCCCAATCCGCAGAGCGACACGCTCTATCTCGCTCGCTTCACCGTGCCGGAGTTTACTTCGCTGTGCCCGGTCACCGGCCAGCCCGACTTCGCGCATTTGGTGATCGACTATGCGCCAGGCGAGTGGCTCATCGAGTCCAAGTCGCTGAAGCTCTATCTGGCTTCGTTCCGCAATCACGGAGCGTTCCATGAGGACTGCACGGTCGCGATCGGTCGGAAGATCGTCGAGGTCGCCGCCCCGCGTTGGCTGCGGATTGGCGGCTATTGGTTCCCGCGCGGCGGGATACCTATCGATGTGTTCTGGCAGACAGGTCCCGTTCCGGACGGGTTGTGGGCGCCTGATCAGGGTGTGGCCACATATCGCGGGCGAGGCTAGAGAGGAAACACCTCAGAATTGGTTAATTGTCCCAGTTCGGACGGTTAATCATCGCCGATCAGCGAACTGGCGAGAAGTATTCAAACAGTTCAGTGCAACTCTGGATCTATAAACCGCGTAGCCACTGGCGCGAATGCGACGAAATGCGCCGCGAGCGGCGGTCTATCGACTAGCGTTCCGATGGTGCGCGTGCTATTACCTCATTGCCCATCTCTCCTCGGGCGTGTCACATCAGGCCGGGCGGCGCGCCATCGCCGTCCGGCCGTTGTGTGTCTGGCGACTAAGGGCGCCAGGTGCTCGTCAGGGCCTTTGCATCGGGCCGTTCCCGCTCAAGCGGCGGGTCTTTGATCGTGCCGAGCAGAATGAAGCCAGCAACCTGTTCCTTCGGCTCAAGCCCGAGAATGGTCTTTGCCTGTTCATCGTAGGCGTACCAGTCGGTGATCCAGTTCGCGCCATAGCCCAGCGCTTGGGCGGCGTAGAGCAGGGTGGTGCAGACCGCGCCGGCCGAGAGGATCTGTTCCCACTCGTGGATGTCGCTGGCCTTGGTGCGCGAGATGACCGCGACGCAGGCCGGGGGCGTCTTGAGCTTGGCGAGCTTGGCCACAGCCTTCATGTCGTTGCGCGAGGCGGCGAGATCCTGAAGGCGCGCGGCGTAGGCGGTCTTGTTGTCGCCTTCCAGCACGATGAAGCGCCACGGCGCGAGTTTGCCGTGGTCAGGCACGCGGGCGGCCAGAGAGATCAGCGCTTCGATCTCGCCCGGGCTAGGCGCTGGCCCCGTCAGGGTGACCGCAGACGACGAGCGGCGGGCCGCCAGGAAGTCGAGAAGTTCCGGGCGCGGCTTTTGTTCGACTGGAGTACCGAACTCGGGCGCGGCGGGTAGGGAGATGGTCAAGGGAGCGCCTCGTTAGCAGAACCGTTGGGAATGCTCTTTATTGGGGCTGAGGTCGCGATCCACAAGGTCAGTTGAGAATATGTCGCAAAAACCCGCGTGGCTGAGAGCTCATGGAAAGCCTTGGAGCCGGGGTGCAGCGCGGACGGTCTATGAAAACCCTTGGATCAAGGTGACTGAGCAGGCGGCCGTTGCGCCGACCGGCGCTCCAGCGGTCTATGGCGTCGTCGGCTTCAAGAACCTGGCTCTCGCCATCTTGCCGATCCATGCGGACGGCAGCGTGATCCTGGTTGGTCAGCACCGGTTCCCGCTGGCCGACTATAGCTGGGAAATCCCGGAGGGCGGCGGGCCACAAGGCGAGGAGCCGCTGGACGGGGCCAAGCGTGAACTGGCCGAGGAGGCCGGGCTGGCCGCCGGCCAATGGCGGGAAATCCTCCGGATGCAGCTCTCCAACTCTGTGACCGATGAGCTCGCAATCGGCTATCTGGCCACCGATCTGACACCTGTTCAGGCTGTCCATCATGTCGATGACACTGAGGATATCGCCCGCGCGCGAGTGCCTTTCCGAGAGGCGTTGGAGGCCGCGACCCGCGGCGATATTCTTGACGCCCTGACGGTGGCGATGCTGCTCCGCGCCTACCATATGGCTCGGGAAGGGCATTTGCCGGATGCGCTCGCGCGCGCCATGCTATTATAGGGGACCGCCTTTGGGACGGGAGGAGCCTTTGAGCCAACGCCTAGAAGTCATAGATCCGGCCGTGCCGCCGCCTGTATGGGCGTCGTTGCGGATGGAAGCCGAGCGGGCTGCGAAGGCTGAGCCGGCGCTTGCCTCGCTGCTGAACGCGGTGGTGTTGAGCCACGAGGACCTGGGCGACGCCCTGTCCTATCAACTCGCGCGAAAGCTGGGCGACCAGGAACTGCGGGCGATGAGCCTGCGCGAACTGGCCGACGCAGCCTATCGCAGCGATCCCCGGCTGGTCGGCGTGGCCGAAGCTGACTTGAAGGCGGTGTTCGAGCGAGACCCGGCTTGCAAGGGCTATGTGCAGCCGTTCCTGTTCTTCAAAGGCTTCCAGGCGTTGCAGACCCAGCGGGTCGCGCATTGGCTGTGGCATCAGGGCCGCGAGACCATCGCGCTCTATTTGCAGAGCCGCATGTCTGAGGTGTTCCAGGTGGATATCCATCCGGCCACCCGGATCGGTTCGGGCGTGTTCATCGACCATGGCACCGGCATCGTTATCGGCGAGACGGCGGTGATCGGCGACGACGTCTCGATGCTGCAGGACGTCACCCTGGGCGGCACGGGCGCGGAGCGTGGCGACCGTCACCCAAAGATCGGCAAGGGCGTCCTGCTGGGCGCAGGCGCCAAGGTTCTCGGCAACATTGTCATTGGCGACTACGCGAAGATCGCCTCGGGCTCTGTGGTGCTCAAGCCCGTTCCGCCGCATTGCACGGCGGCCGGCGTCCCAGCCCGGCTGGTCAATTGCCCGACCTGCGAAGAGCCGGCGCGGAGCATGGACCACACCCTGGCCGAAGCGGTTTACGACTACGTCATCTGACGGTCGGTTGGGGCGCGCCATAGGCGCGCCTCAGCAATACGAAGGCGCCGGCCGTTCCCAGGAACGCCAGGCAGATGGCCGCGCTCATAGGCGCGCCTGCCCAGATGAGTGCGGCGGCCGCCAGACACGCGCTGGCGCCGCCAGCGTCCCAGCCACCCTCCGCGGCGATGTGGAAGCGCAGGACGCAGGGCGACTGTTTCGACAGATTGTAGACCGCCGTCATCATGGTCGGCGTGTAGAGCGCGACCACCACCGCCCCGGCGGCGTTGGCGAGGATCGCGGCGGCTGGATGTAGGACGCCGATGGCGCGGGCCGCGATGGTTGCGGTCATTACTCCGGCAGCCAGCCAGACGGCGCGCCGCCCATGTCCGGCGTCGATGAAGCGCCCGAGGAACAGGCCGCAGATCGCGCCGACGATAGCGGCGAGCGCCATCGCTCCGCCGAAGGCCGTGAAGCTCTCGTCCAAGGTGATGAAGAGAGCGATCTGCCAGACGAAGGCGTAGCCCATCGCTGTCCAGCCGTCGGCGACGAAGAGGAGAACGCCAGTCGTCGCGGCGCGCAGAGCGCCTGGAGCCTCGGCGGCGATTCGGACATTGGGGCCCCACAGCAGGGGCAGGGCTGACAACATAAGCGCCGTCGCGGTGACGCCGAAGGCCAATCGCGGGCCGACGGTGACCAGCGCCCAGCCTGTGAGCAGGGGGGCCACGATCCCGACCATTGCGGCGGCCGCTTCACGGGCGCTGATCTGGTGGCCCCGATGTTCGGCGTCGCCGAGGGACGCGAAGTAGGCGTGATAGGCGGTCCAGTAGAGGGTGTCGCCGATCGAAGAGACGATGCAGAGAGCAAAGAGCTGCCAGCCGACGCCGTGCACTTCGGCCAGCAGCGGATACTGCAGGGCGGTGATGATCGTGCCGGCGATCACCAGCGGCTTTAGCCCGTAGCGGCGGCCTAGCGGCAGCACCGCAGGACGGATGGCGAAGCGGCCGATCAGGATCGCCGCCATCGCCAGCAGCACTCCGGGCGCCGGAACGCCTGACTTCAGCAGGAAGACGGCGAAGAAGGCCCCGCCGCCACTGATCGCCAGGGCGTGGACGCCGTAGTGGAGATTGAGCAGGTTGACTGTGGTGTTGCGAAAGAACGCCATGAGGCAGCCCCGAGGCCAGGGTTGATGAGATCGACGGAGGGGCCGCGCGGATCGCGGGGCCGGCGCGTGTCGATCAGGCGTTCACTGTGGGGATCTCTCGCGGCCTGGGTGGTTTTGAGATCGTCAATCTATCCACAGCGGAGATGTTCGTCTCCAGGATCGTATGCGCGGGCGGTTTCCTCGCGGCCGCAAAGCGATGTAGGTTCCGCCACTGTTGAATTCGAAGGAGCATGGCGTGCTGGACGAGAGAACTATCCGCAAGGTCGAAGGCCATCTGCGCGGCACGTTCGCCAATGCGCGGATCACCCTGGTTCCCCGCCCCAAGCAGAAGGACTCCGTCGAGGTCTATATCGGCGAGGAGTTCATCGGGGTCGTCTTCGAGGACGAGGACGGCGACGGATCGTTTATGTTCGAAATGGCCATCCTGGCCGAGGACCTGCCGTAAGGATTGGTGCTCCGACCTCGCTGGCGAGGTCGGAGGCGCTGTGACGACAACCGTCCACTTACGCCCGCATGGTGGGTCAGTGGCGGTGAAAGGCCGGCTCCAAGGCGGAGCCGGCCCCGGTTTGGGGTAGAGCCTCAGAGCACGCCCAACATTTCAGCCACCAGCGGGTGGCGGACGATATCGACATCCTTCAGGCGGACGACGGCGATGTTGTCGATCGCGTCGAACTTGTCCGCCACGGGGCCTAGGCCCGAGAGTTCAGGCAGCAGGTCCGATTGGGCCGGGTCGCCCGTCACCACCATGGTTGAATGCCAACCAAGGCGGGTCAGCAGCATCTTGAGCTGGCCATAGGTGCAGTTCTGCGCCTCGTCGATAACCACGAAGGCGTTGTTCAAGGTGCGGCCGCGCATGAAGCCGACTGGGGCGATCTCGATGGCGCCTTCGGCCATCAGTGCGCGCACCCGCTTCATCGACAGGCGGTCGGACAGGGCGTCGTAAAGTGGGCGGAGGTAGGGGGCGAGCTTGTCCTCGGCGTCGCCCGGCAAATAGCCGATGGATTCGCCGGCCTCGACCGCGGGGCGCGAGAGCACGATGCGGCCGACGCGGCCGGCCTCAAGGGCTTCGACCGCCTTGGCGATGGCGAGATAGGTCTTGCCGGTGCCAGCGGGGCCGAGCGCCATGACCAGGTTCTTGGCGTCGATGGCGTCCACCAAGTCCTGTTGGCCCTTTGACTTGGCCTTGATGGTCTTCACGTAGCCCTGATCGCGATCCTCACTATTATTGTTGTTATGGGCCAAGGGGGACCATGCGCGATCCACCGGGAGACGGCGAACTTTCGCGTCACCCTCGAACTGTCCGGCGTCGAACGCGCCTTCGCGCAGTTGTCGCTTCATCGCTCGCTTGGTCATCTAGGCCTCCACAGGGGCAAGAAAAAAGGGCGACGCCGGAATGGCTCGCCCTCGAGGATCGATGGAATGTGCAATGAGGCGGCGGTGGCGCGCGCAGCGGCCTGGAGGCTCGCTTCCGGTTCGGGTTCCGGGCGGGGATTCCCGCCGAAGCAAACGCAACACCTGATACCCCCGCCTGAACGCAAGGCCGCGAACCGGACGCCGGCTAGCGGCGTGATACGGAAGGGGCTATCGCCCTTTCGAATCGCATCACTAGAATGATGGTAACGCGGTTTATGAACGGTTAAGCACGCGATCTAAAACAATAAACGGGGTGTACGGATGGGTGTCTATAACTTGGGCGATGTCGCGCCCGAACTGCCCAATGAAGATGAATACTGGATTGCGCCTACCGCCGCGGTGCTTGGGCGGGTGATTCTGAAGAAGAACGCGTCGGTATGGTTCGGCGCGACGATTCGCGGCGACAACGACCCCATCACCATCGGCGAGAATTCCAACGTCCAGGACGGCAGCGTTCTGCACACCGACACCGGCGTGCCGCTGACCATCGGCGCCAACGTCACGGTGGGTCACATGGTGATGCTGCATGGCTGCACGATCGGCGACAATTCGCTGATCGGCATCGGCTCGATCATCTTGAACGGGGCGCGCATCGGGAAGAACTGCCTGATCGGCGCGAACTGCTTGATCACGGAAGGCAAGGAGATCCCCGACAACTCGCTGGTCATGGGCGCGCCCGGCAAGGTGGTCCGCGAAATCAGCGACAGCCAGGCCCGCGTCATCGCCGGCGGGGCCATGCACTATGTCGAGAACTGGAAGCGCTATCGCGCCACTTTGAGCCAGACCGCCTGATCATGAATGTCCGCGACCTGGTGGACATTGCGATCGACGAGGACCCACGGGCGCCCTGCCTGTGGGTTCCGTCCGAAGGATGGGACGAGTTCTGCGCGGCGATCGATCAACGGCCCAATCTGATCGGGGCGGTGATCTATCGGAACAAGACGATCCGCGACGGCGGCCCGCATACCGACATCGTCACCGGATCGGATCAGGGCCGGCGCGCTTAGCCCAGCAACGAGAGCGCATCGTGGTCGAGAATGTGCCTCGACGCCCCGCCCAGCATCTGGATGAACATCGCATCGCCTCGCGCGGTCTGCTTCACCACCATCGCGGCGAAGAACGCGGTGAGGAAGAGCAGGAAGGCGCCATGTGCGTAGTCCCGTGTCAGGTCATCGCGGCCGTAGTCGCTGACGCCGTGAGCGCGTAGGCCAAGCAGATAGCGGTCCAGGAACTGGCTCTCATGCTGGCGGCGAAGCTCCGGGGAAACGCCGCCGGCCAGGAAATAGGCCAGGTCCTGGGCGCCGCTGCCGTAGGCGAACGACTGCCAGTCGAGGGTGGTGACGCCGCCCGCTGAGTCGAACATCATGTTGTCGGGCCGAAAATCGTTGTGCGTCAGGCAGCGTGGACCGCGATGCAATTCGCCCAGGGCGCCGAACCGGGTCGAAAGGCGCTCGCCGATCTCGATCCAGCCGGGTTGCAGACTATCCTTGTAGCGGTCACGAAAGCCGCCCCACAGGGCTTGAACCATTTCGGGCGTGGCGGCGCTGGGCGGCGCTGCGCGTGAGCCCGAGACCCAGGGCAGGTCGTCGAGGGCGTCGTCTTCCCAATGCGAGGCATGCAGTCGGGCGGCCTCATCGACGACTTGCATGGCCTGCTCAAGGCTGACGCCGCGCAGTTGGTCGCCTTGTTCGGCTGGGGCAAGGTCCTCCATTAGCAGGACGAACTCGCCACTCGCAGGCTCGACATCGGCGAACAGGCAGTGGGGTGTGCGGATCAAGGCGCTGTCGGCGAGGTGCCGGTAGAACATGACCTCTCGTGTGTAGTTGCCGAGCATGACGCCGGTATTGAAGCTGATCGGGTCGGCCGAGGGGAACTTGCCGACGACGGAGGCCGGAGCGTCGTCGCCGCCCCTGGCGTATTGCAGGCGGAAGCGAACGCTGTCGCCGATCTGGCCGGTGCCGACTGGGGCGGCGGTGAAGTCGGACACCACCGCATCAACGCCCGATGTTTGCAGGGCGCGGGTCAGCCAGGCGGCGTCGATCGCCTCGGGGCGGCGAATGTCGGGCGCTTGGTCGCTCATGCCGGCAGCTGGTGAATATAGACTTCGTTCAGGACGATCTCGCGGTCACGCAGAACCACGAGATCGAAGCCGCGAAGCTGAGGGGCGGCGGCGTCAGCGCCCATCTTGCAGTACCAGCGGCCACAGAACCCGTCAGGCGTAGGCCAGACCTCGTCGGGCGTATAAGTCATGGGCGGGGTGGCGTTGAACAGGCCTTCCAGATAGGTCGCCAGGGCTGCGCGGCCCTCGAGACCGCCGGCCGTCTGGGCGTCCTTGTAGATGCAGTCCTCCGCGTAGAACCCAATCAGGCGCGGAACGTCCTTGTCGGTCCAGGCCTGCAGCCAGGCGGCGTTGAAGGTCGCGATCTCGGCGGGCGTCATGGTCACGTCTCCAGAGGGCCGAGCACGCGGGCCCGGTGTTGCTCGGTGAAGAATTCGGCGGGCGCAGCCTCGGGTCCGGCCATGACGGCCACGGCGTGTATGCCGAGCGTCGGGTCCGCGGCCGCCCGCTCGAAATGAAGGCGGCGGCGTTCGCGGGCGGCCTGGCCAAATTCCATATCGAGGCCGGCTTGCAGGGAGGCGGCGAAGCGCAGCCGCCGCATCCGTTCCTTGCGCTCCTCGCCATAGGGACGCAGGGCTTCGCTGGTCCAGAGGTCCGCCGATTTCAGCAGTTCGCTCACCAGCCGGACGTCGCGATAGGTGATCGACAGGCCCAGACCGATGATCGGATCGTTCCAGCCGGCGGCGTCGCCGACCAGTACGACGCCTGGCGCGTAGGGCTCGTCAGTCCAGGAATCGGCGTTGATGTAGGCGTGGAGCGGTCCAGCGGGCCGGCCGGCCACCAGATGTTGGTTCAGCGGGCTGCACCGCATGGCGAAGGTGTCGAGGAACTGGCGCGGGCCGTCCGGCCCCTTGAAACGCCGCTGTTCGCTTAGCGCATAGCCGCCGTAGACGCGGACTCGCCCCTCGCCCTGTGGGAAGGCGAGGAAACCGAAGTCGTCCTCGGTGCCGATCGCCTGAAGTTCCTGGTCCCATCCTCCGGCCCCCTCGACCAGCAGGCCGGCGAACCAGTGGTGGGGCTTGTCCTGGTGCAGGGTGACGCCGGCGGCCTCGCGAACCTGAGACGCGCGGCCGTCCGCGCCGACCAGCAGCCTGGCTTGGACTTCAAAGCTCTCGCCTTCATGCTCGAAGGTCAGGCTGGGTTTGTCGCCTGTGGCGATGGACGTCACCTGGACGCTGCGTCGCACTTCCGCGCCCGCCTTCTGCGCCGCATCGAAGAGGGTCTGGCAGTGCAGAGGGTGGCCGAGGCATAGGGGGCCAGGAACGCCCTCGGCGAAGATTCCCAGCGGCAGCGTGCCAGCCTCGGCGGCGGATGGATCGCGGCTCTCGTCAAAGGTGACGTGGCGGGTCACGTGATGGCCGCCGACGGAACGCAGGAGATCGTAGAGGCCCAGCCTGCGGGTCTCGGTCACGCCCCATGGCGCGATCCACTCGCCGCGCACCCGGTCGACATAGGCTTCAGATTGTTCCAGCAGCAGCACGGAATAGCCGTCACGGGCCATCACTGCGGCCAAAGCCGAGCCCCCGATGCCGCCGCCAACGATCGCCAGATCATAGGTCGCCATGAGAATTCTCCACGGTACCTTGTCGCCTGGGAAGCAGGCTGGGTGAGCTTACTCCACGGAAATCAACAGGTTCAGGGATTGGACGAGGAGACTAGGCAATCTCACGTTAGGGGAGGGCGCGCTGGCCTTGACGGACGTAGCGGCGCCCCTGGGAGTCTCGCCCGCAGCTTTAGATAAAGAGGACGTTTCGATGGCCTATGAGTTCATCCGCGTGGACCGCGAAGGTCCCGTCACCGTCTTTACGCTCAACCGTCCGGAGGTGATGAACGCGCTGCACTCGCCGGCGCACTTCGAGCTGCATGAAGCCTTCGACGCCTTCGCCGCCGATCCGGAGCAGTGGGTTGGGATCGTGACCGGAGCCGGCGAACGGGCGTTCTCGGCCGGCAATGACTTGAAGCACCAAGCGACCGGGGGCGGGATGGCCTCCCCACCTTCGGGCTTTGCGGGGCTCACCTCGCGCTTCGACCTGAACAAGCCGCTGATCGCGGCGGTCAACGGCGTGGCGATGGGGGGCGGCTTCGAGATCGCCCTGGCCTGTGACCTGATCATTGCCTCGGAAGCTGCGACCTTCGCCCTCCCGGAACCGCGTGTCGGGCTGGCCGCCTTGGCCGGCGGTCTGCACCGGCTGCCGCGCATGATCGGCCAGAAGCAGGCGCTCGGGATGATCCTGACCGGCCGCAGGGTTTCGGCCGCTGAGGGACAGACCCTGGGTTTCGTCAACGAAGTGGTGGCGCCGGCGGACCTGATGGACGCCGCGCGACGTTGGGCCGCACAGATCTGCGAGCTTTCGCCGATGTCGATCCGGGCCTCCAAGGAGGCGGTTTACAAGGGGCTGGACGAGCCGACGCTTGAGGCGGCGATCACGGGCCAGAACCGCTATCCTGCAGTCTCGGCGCTGTTCAAATCCGAGGACTTCGTCGAGGGACCCATGGCCTTCGCCCAGAAGCGTGCGCCGGCCTGGAAGGGCCGGTAGTGCACGTCTGCATCGCAAATGGTGCGACAATCCACCCTGCGCGTTGAACACAAAGCCGCCGCGGTCTGGTCCCACCTCTTCTCGCCACGGGAGAATTACGGCCGAGACGGGGCGACTAAATGGATATGAATAAGGCTAGACCTTCGGAGCGCATTCGCTTTCAGCAGGAGGTGATCCGTCAGCAGGACGAGCTGATCGATCTGCTGAAGGGAGCGTTGGCGGCTGCGGGTTTGCACATGGAAAGCAAGCCCGAGCCGTGGCTTTCGGAATTGACCACTCAGGAACGCGCGCTTGTCGGCGCATTGTTTGCGCGTTTTCCGCGAGTAGTGGATCGATACGATCTTCTGGATTCCCTGCCCGGATACAGCAATGCAGAAGACCGTCAGGTTCAAATTCTGAATGTCGTCATTCATAGGATTAGAAAGAAGCTCGGCGACGACGCAATTTGTACCGCGCGTGGTCAAGGGTTTCGTCTCGGCGATCGGTTCTACGCCGAACTAAAGGCCAAGGGTGGCGCTTCGGAGACGACAATCAGTCCTGAGCTGAGAAGCGCATTCGGCTAGGGTGACTACGGATGAGCAGCCGTAGGAGACCGACATGACCGGTGGCGCGAGAATCGGCTGCGAGCGGCTGAAGTCGAAGATCATGAGCGCCGCGGACGCTGCGGCGTTCATCGAATCGGGCAGCACGGTCGCGATGAGCGGCTTTACCGGGTCGGGATACCCCAAGGCCGTGCCGCTCGCCCTGGCCAGTCGGATCGAGGCTGAACATGCCGCCGGCGGCAAGTTCCGGGTCCGCGTCTGGACCGGCGCCTCCACTGGCCCGGAATTGGACGGAGCGTTGGCCAAGGCCGACGGTGTCGAGTTCCGTCTGCCCTACAATTCCGACCCCATCGCTCGCGAGAAGATCAACCGCGGGGAGATGGAATATTTCGACATGCACCTCAGCCAGGTGGCGCCGATGGCGTGGCAGGGTTTCCTGGGGCCGATCGACACCGCGGTGGTTGAGGTTTCCGGCATCCGGCCCGACGGCTCGCTGATCCCTTCGTCGTCTATCGGCAACAACAAGACCTGGCTGGACCAGGCCAAGCAGGTGATCCTCGAGGTCAACAGCTGGCAGAATCCCGCCCTGGAGGGGATGCACGACATCTATTACGGCACGGCTCTGCCGCCGAACCGTGTGCCGATCCCGCTGGTGAAACCGGACGACCGTATCGGCGAAGCCTATTTCCGCTGTGATCCGGACAAGGTGGTGGCCGTCGTTGAGACCCAAGCTCCCGACCGCAACCTGCCGTTCTCGGCCCCGGACGATGGCGCGCGGCAGATCGCCGGGCACCTGCTGGAGTTCTTCAGCCACGAGGTCGCTAAAGGGCGGCTGCCGGCCAACCTGCTGCCGTTGCAGTCTGGGGTCGGCAACATCGCCAATGCGGTCCTGACCGGGTTGGTCGACGGGCCGTTCGACAACATGACCGCCTATACCGAGGTCATCCAGGACGGCATGCTGGACTTGCTGAACGCCGGCAAGCTGCGGATGGCCTCGGCTACGGCGTTCTCGCTGAGTCCCGAGGCGGCCGAGGCGATGAACGCCAATATGGAGTTCTTCCGCAACAAGCTGATCCTGCGTCCGCAAGAGATCAGCAATCATCCGGAGCTCATCCGGCGGCTCGGCTGCCTGGCGATGAACGGGCTGATCGAGGCCGATATCTACGGCAATGTTAACTCGACCCACATCATGGGCTCGCGCATCCAGAACGGCATTGGCGGGTCGGGTGATTTTGCGCGCAACGCCTATGTGTCGATCTTCGTGACGCCGTCCACGGCCAAGAAGGGCGCGATCTCGGCGATCGTGCCGCAGGTGGCTCACGTCGATCACATCACCCAGGACGTCCAGGTGATCGTCACCGAGCAGGGGCTGGCGGACCTGCGCGGCCTGTCGCCCAAGCAGCGGGCCAAGGTGATCATCGAGAACTGCTCCCACCCTGACTATCGGCCGGGGCTGGAGGACTACTATCGGCGCGCCCGGCGGGACGCCTATGGCCAGCAATCGCCGTCGTTGTTGAAGGAGGCGCTGTCGTGGCACCAGCGCTTCATCGAAACGGGCTCGATGAAGGGCTGAGCCTTTCAAGCTGCTGACATCATGCTGTCAGTAGCGTCGCGCTATCTCACCCAGCATCAGCAGGGAGAGCAGGCGAATGACATCGGCGCACGACTTCGATTTCAATCACGGCGATTGGGAGGTGACCAATCGGCGGCTGAGGCAGCGCGGGGTCGGCTCTGATGATTGGGAGGTGTTTCCGTCGCGCGAGGTCGCCCAACTCTGGATGGGCGGAATGGTC
>JAESFP010000176.1_pt1 | contig 30040 bp, 25 predicted proteins | sample 9266181 | NCBI WGS metagenome assembly JAESFP01 (sample SAMN14502547, study PRJNA617102) | algae metagenome | isolation source: Pegethrix bostrychoides GSE-TBD4-15B and co-occurring heterotrophs from... | place: USA: Grand Staircase-escalante National Monument, Utah | collected 2006-08-15 | reverse complement strand
TGGGCTTTCCGCAGATTGTCTGGCAGAATGCGACACGCTCCTTCAAGCCGCAGGAGATGCAGGCGAGAGCGGGTGACCCACAGAACTATCTGTCGATGGCGCGCTCGATTGACCCGAAGGCTTCCAGCCCTAAGAACAACATCCCTGCTGGCGATTTCCTCGCCAAAGTCCCCTACAGAAAATAGCTGCCTTCACTGAAGCTCAAACCTAACGCTCAAACCCTTGCCGAATCTGGGAAGGGTTTTTTAGTCTCACCAGCAGTCTCACCAGCAGTCTCACCAGCGGCATGCAGCTGGAGCGGGCAGGGGCGGATGGGACAGAAGCAGGGATCGTAACGGATTTCTGGCTCAAAGGTCTGGATCCGATAGCGCTGATGCAGGTCTGCTAAAACAGTTTGAAGATATTGCCGCACCTGGCTGTTGGTCATGCCCATACAGTGAGTGGCGGGGATTTCCTCTAGCTTGACATTCCCCTGCCAGACAGCAATTGCCAGCGCATGCAGGTGAGCATCCTTGCGCGCCTCTCGGTATAGATAGAGCAGGGCAATGGGGGGCGGGGCAATAGGGGGCAGGGCAATGGGCGTCGGCTGGGCTGAGGTGATCTGCCGCTGGGCTTTATCGGCGGCATATTCGCTTTTTCGCTTTTGATTATTGTCAGCGCGATTCCGGTAATGGGAGCGCTTGCGGTGGCAGGTTTGCTCGTTCCAGCAGCCGTCGCCCGTTTCGCCATGCCGCTCGCGTGCTGTGGCGACAGCAAGTTGGCTACAGTGCCAGCATTTTGGATCAATGGGGCGAGACATGGTGCAATCCTCGATCAATCCTCAGAGATGTCAACGTTTTGAGTAGGCTGGCGCTCTAGACTAAGCAGCGCTACGCTCAGCGTCACTGTGGCCACTCCCAGAATTTGCAGCCCGTTTAGCGTTTCTTGAATCGTCAGCCACGCCAGGACAACCGTCAGCGCCGGGTTGGTTGCCCCCACCATCGAAGCGGTAGATGCACCGACGAGACGAATCCCAAAATTGTTGATCAAATGGCCAGAAAACGTGACCAAAGCCGACAGAAATCCACCAATCCAGAGCGGTGTCCAGGGAATCTGCGAATCTTGCAGCTGCCAGACAACTAGGCTCATGGCTGACAGCAGCAGCGTGGTTGCAAAGCTAATCCAGGTGAACGGCATCGGATGAAGCTGCTCAAAGCTTTTTTGGGCGATCACAGTATAAAACGCATAGGCAATTCCTGAAGTGATACCAAACAGAGCGCCCAACCAATAGTTTCCACCGTCAACGAGGCCAGTTTGCGGCATGGTCAAAAAGCTACCGAGCAGAATCATTGCCATAATCCCCCAGCGAAACAGCGTGGGCCGACTATTAAACCAGCGCCATGCCAGCAGGGTTGTGAAGGCTGGATAGGTAAAGAATAAGGTGAGGGCAATGCCAGTCGGAATCATGCCAATCGAGACGTAGAGCAGCATCAGATAGAGAAACATCAGGCTGCCGCAGACAGCTGCGCCAGCCAAAACAGGCCGCTGCTCTGGCTGGCGCAGTTGGGCAATATCCTGCCAGATTGGCGGATAGAGTCTGGGTGCTAGAATTGCCATCAGCGGTACGCCAATCAGCATTCGCATAAACATCAGCAAAAACGAATGCTGGAGGGTTGGCGTGACGAAGCCGCCGGTTGGCAGCAGACCAAAGACGATCTGTTCGCTAAATAGAATCCGCACGATCACATTCTGAAAGCAGAAGAGAAACGCGGAGAGCAAAACGAGCGAAAAACCTAGCACTATCTCTCCCCTGCAACCATTCTGCGACCAGTCTGTCACGATAGCCTCGATCATACCGAAGATATTGAAACTGAAGCGACTCTTTGCCCCCACTGCTAAACCCACCGCTAAATCCGCCGCCAGCTTAACCCCAATGCCAAACTCTGCATCTGCTAGCCCCTCTAATCCGCCATCCGATCCAGACTCTGACTTAAACAGCAAAATCGAGCAGGAAATTCGCTTAGGCCGCTCCTTTTCGCTGGCAGATGTGATTGGCCAGCAGGCTGGCTCATTTCTGCACGGCGATGCGGCGATTCCGAGACTGGTTAAAGCTGCTGCTGCTGTCAACGACTTCATCAACCGCCAGTTGAGCGATGCCCCTGGCGCGCTGGAGGTCGTCTTACGCAGCTGGAGCACTGGCGAGGGTAGCTCTTTGAGTCAGCATCTTGACCAGCCGCTTGTTGCACTGCGCGAACTGCTGCTGCTGCTGATTGATCGCCCAGAAATGCTCTACGAATTTACGCGGCAGGTAGATGTGAAGTGGGGCGAGATGTACGATGAGCGACCGCATTTCCAGCAGCCGCACCAGCCGCCGCATCCAGACGACGAATATACGCATGAATCTGTTCAGGCCAAGCTGCGCGAGCTGCTAGAACGCCTAGAGAGAGAGCACTAGAGAGCGCACTAGAGAGCAGCCGATTCGGGCTGGAGAGAACTAACGCCTTGGGTCACCAGCGGCCATAATAGGAGGTGTTTTATCCCTGATGATGATGCCGCGAGTTACGGTTGTGATTCCTGCCTACAATGGCGCGCAGTTTATTGGCGCAGCGCTAGAGAGCCTGCTGGCGCAAACTCGGCCTGCCGAACAGATTATTGTGGTCAACGATGGCTCAGAAGACGAAACAGCTGCCGTTTTGCAAGCCTATGCGGCTCAGATCTGCATTATCAACCAGCCCAATCTAGGCGTAGCCGCCGCCCGAAATCGCGGTTTGGCCGCAGCTGAGGGGGAGTTCGTGGCGTTTTTAGACCAAGATGACTTGCTTCTGCCCAATAAGCTGAAGCTGCAAGTAGACTGCCTAGCGCAGCATCCGACCGCTGGCCTGCTGCACAGCGGTTGGCGGCTGGTGGATGAGGCTGGGCAAACCCTATCGGATGTTGAACCCTGGCGCGATCTGCCAGTTTTGGATGCCGCAGGCTGGATTCGCCGGATGCCGGTTTTATTTAGCGCCATGCTGTTTCGGCGCGACTGGCTGATGCGGGTGGGGGGCTTGAGCAGCCGATTTAAGCAGGTTTGCGATGTGGAACTGGTGCAGCGGCTAGTGTTGGCGGGCTGCGAGTCGATTTGGCTCCCGCAGATTACGGTGCTCTACCGGCAGCATTCCGGCAACGATTCGCGCAATACGCTGGTGCAGGCTGCCGAATGCTGGGCCGTGCAGGACGAACTGTTTGCCCGCCCCGATTTACCGCTAGAGCTGCGTCAGCTGGAGTCAGAGAGCCGCTACTATAATGCGGTTTGGATTGCTTGGCGACTCTACCACACGCAGCGGCTAGCAGAGATGACTCACTACCTCGAAATCGCCTTTCGCTATCGTCCCGGCACTTGGACAGAGGCGATGCTCCAGTGGATTGAGCTATTCAAAACCTACGAGGCGAGCTACGGCAAATCGCTGGATCTAGCGGCGCTAATTGGCTCGGCTGAGTGGCAAGCGATGACAGCAAAACTGCTGAAGCTTCAGGCCGCTAGCTCATAGGCCAATCTCTAGAGAATGCAGCTCTAGACAATGTGCTGTGGTTCTCGTCTGCTTCTCGTCTGCTTCTCGTCAAGCCCGACCTTCTCAAGCTCTACCTTAGGAAGGTTGTAGTTCAGGCTAAATTCTCTCATTCTGTATTCAGGATGCCTGTAGCGTGAGTCAATTTGCACGGCAATCTGCAAGGCAATCTGTACGGCAATCTAAACAGAAATTAGGACAGAAATCAGGAAGCAAGTACTATGGCTGATCTACTGGAAACTGCGGCACAGGCAGGGCAATTTAGCACGCTGCTAGAGGTGATCGAGACAGCAGGGCTAGCCGAAACGCTCAAGAGTCCGGGGCCTTTTACGGTGTTAGCTCCAACAGACAAAGCGTTTGCTGGGTTGCCTGCTGGCAAATTAGACGAGTTGAAGCAAAATAATTCAGCTCTGAAGCAAGTACTTTTTTATCATGTGCTGTCTGGAGATGTTCGCTCCGACGACCTAGCAACCATCCATGAAGCGCCTACTTTAGAGGGATCGATTGTCATAGTTGAGCAGGGCGAAGGTATCAGCATCAATGGCGCTCAAGTGACATCGATGGATATCCTGGCTGATAATGGAGTGATTCACGTCCTTGATAGCGTTTTGATTCCGACCATTTTGATACCTGATTAAGCTTCAAATTAAGCATCAAATAAATATTACTCAGCATAAATATTACTTAGCTCAGTAATAATTCTCCGGATTCGCCGAAAATGAGCCACAAAACTCGCAAAAAAATCGTTCATCGTCATCTTCAAGCTATTACTAGCGCTGATCCGCTAGAGGTTACCGAATCTCTAGGATTAGAGTATATGTCGGATAGTCAACCCGGCATTCAGCGTCGAAAGCGCGGCAAGCGATTCATCTATTTGGATATAAACGGTGAACGGATTCGAGAGCAAACAATCATCGAACGGATTGAGGCCATTGCAATTCCGCCAGCCTATCGAGATGTCTGGATTTGCCCATCTGAGAACGGCCATATTCAGGCGACCGGACGCGATGCAAAAGGCCGCAAGCAATATCGCTATCATCCGCTCTGGCGTACTGTGCGGGATCAGACCAAGTTTGCTCGAATGCTGATCTTCAGCCAGTCGCTACCTAAACTGCGAGAGAATTTGGAGCAGGATCTATCCCTGCCGGGACTGCCGAAGCGAAAGGTGCTGGCTACGGTCGTCAAGCTGATGGAGCTAACCCGTATCCGAGTCGGCAACGAGGACTATGCCCGCAACAACCAGACCTACGGCTTAACGACGCTGCAAGATGAACATGCCAATATTGTTGGCGCAACCATCAGCTTTCAATTTCGCGGTAAGAGTGGCGTGGAGCATAACATTCAGCTCAAAAACCGCCGCCTCGCCAAAATTGTCAAACGATGTCAGGATATTCCTGGCCAAGACCTGTTTCAGTATATTGACACAGAGGGAAACTATCAGGCGATCACTTCTGGGGAGATTAATGCCTATCTAAAAGAGATTTCGGGTCAAGAATTTACGGCCAAAGATTTTCGGACTTGGGCGGGTACAGTTCTGGCGGCGACTCATCTAGCTGAGCTAGAGCTAGTCACCTCTAAGACTCAGGCTCAAAAAGATCTCGCTCAGGTGATCAAAACAGTCGCGGCTCATTTGGGCAATCGCCCAGCCACCTGCCGCAAATACTATGTGCATCCCGGTATCCTTGAGGCCTATCTCGATCAGACGCTGCCGCAGGCGATGCAGCTTCATGCCAGAGCCGTAGACAGCAATCCTCACGCGCTACGGCCTGAAGAGCTGGCTGTTGTCGCCATCCTAGAGCAGCAGCTCGCATGTCAGCTTCAGCAAGAGCAGCATCCAGAGCATTTGTTGCAGCTAGCCAGCTAAGACAGCTCAACCAGATGCTGCTCTAAGACGCAGCCCTGACTACCTGCCAGCGAGAGCGCAGTTCTTCAAGATGGCGGTTTTGATCGCCTTTTTTCAAGTGCCTTGGGCTGCTTTCAAATGACAGCGAGGACGGAATTGGATCTGCGCCATAGACTGCTTTAATAAACGCTTCCACTTCGGCATAGGCAGGGCTGTCAGCGGTTTTGGCAGATGCGCCTTGATACTGCTGGAATGCCGTAAAAAACAGACCCGTTCCATCATCAAAGAAGCGCTCGCTAGTGACTCCGTACTGTTCATAAGGATGAAACGCCAAGTCTGTTGGGGCATGGGCCGCCACCCAGGAGACATACGCCCAGTATTCGCTAAAGGTGCCAAACTGATTGGCCGAGCGAATCATCAGCAGTAGCCACGAGTCATCAGACTGGAAATATCGCTGCACCTGCTGCTTAAAAGACGTAAGATGCGACTGCTTAAACCACATATGATGCGGCACAAAGGTTCCTGTCTGATCCGTCGATGGCTCCACGCCCAGCACCGCGCGAATCCAGTCCGCCCAAGCGGTCACAATCGTCGCATTGCCCCACTGATTATGCTGAAGCAGCGCAAACGCATGAGCCTCCTGCTGAAAAATTGGCCAGGTGGCGACTGGCAGCAGATCGCTGTCCCAGACCATAAACCACTCGCTGAGGCCATCAATTCCCTCAGAGGCTCCCAGCTTGAGCAACTGCTGATAAAACCAGCCGGGGGTATAGAGCGAGGCTCCTAGCTCCAGCTCCGCGCAGATGGCCTGTTTCGTCAGACCGCTGCCTTGAAAAAACAGCTCTTCTGGATGCGTATAAACTGGTGCAACCTGCCACCCCTCGGCCAATGTCTTGACAGAATTTGCCTGCGGCTCTGGAGCAACAACGTGGATTGAGCGCGGCGCATAGTGGGCGGTAATTCCCTCTAGTACAGCTCTCGTATTCCAGCGCAGTTGATAGAGCGGGATCACAAAGTCGAAGGGTGCTGGCGACATATCCTAGAATCTCCTCTCTATACTTCCGATAGCGTTCGCGCTCCGTTCTCTGGGTGGGGCAGCGGCTCGACTGGCAAATGGAATGTCGCTGAGGGATCTTCTAGCCCAACGTCTCGGCAAAGCGGCTCAATGCCAACACCCCCTCTGGGATATTCTGCACAGACCGTTTGGTATCCCAAAACTGCCTCGTAGAGCTGGTCTTGAGTCAGGGCATTCAGGTAACCGCAGCGACCAATTCTGCCTCTAGGCAAAGGCGCGACTAGATTACCGCCTCGCTTCTGCACCATTTTTTCCTGCGCTGCCCAAAGCGTTTCCCAGTTGAGCATAATATCGTGCCAGAGACTCAGCTCAAAGCTGCTAATCAGGCGCAGAATCCGGTGCATTTCCTCATGGCTAATCCAGCCGATCTGTTGGCTCAAGTAAGCTCCAAACCCCATACCAACCGCAACCGCATGGCCGTGCAGTAAGCCTGCCTCAATTTCAAAGCCGGGAGACCAGGTATGGCCATAGGCATGAGGCCGACACTGATGCGTTTCGTAGAGGTTGTCGTACTCCGCCTCAACGTAGCTCTGCATCGCCAGCCCCAGGATGCGCTGAGAGCGGCGGCTAATCTCGTCGGTGGGCTGACAGTGGACGGTTCCAAAGCGGGAGAGAAGCAGCTGTGAACCCGTTTGCTCTAGCGCTGCGAACAGCTCTGGGTTTTTGACAACCGCCATTTTGATAATCTCGGCAATGCCGTGACGCAGCCAGCCGGGATGCAGCGTCTTGAAGAAAGAGCGATCGGTAATGGACAGAATCGGCGCATGGTAAGCCCCAAACAGATTCTTGTAGCCAAAACCATCGCAGCAGGTGCGCGGAGACGGCCCCGCGTCAATCCCAGAGACAATCGAAGTGGAGAGCATTACGTAGGGCGTATTGCGGTGGTAGAGGGCGCAGGCTAGGCCACCTGTATCGCTCAGCACGCCGCCGCCTACAATCAGCACGGGTTCGTTTCTAGAGATGCCGAGCCGCTTAAAGTCGCCCAGCATTCGCTCTACGGTGTGAATGCTTTTGTCAACTTCCATGGCTCGGTAGACCAGCTTATCCAGCCGAATCTGGTGGAAGTCAAAGTAATCCTGAATCTGCTGCCCGTAGTGGCGCTCTACGTTCTGGTCGATTAGACAAACACAGCGCCCGCTGGAGATGTACATATCTCTGAGAAGATGCTGCTGCGGATCTAGAGAGTTCTCGACAACCTTAATGGAGGTGAAGGTGCTCGCGCTCATCACCGCCTCAATACTCTGTCCATCTAGCGTACTCACGACATGCCCCCGACTCTCGCGGTAGCTGGAGGTGGGATAGAGAGCATGGGGATTTGTCTCAACGAGATCAGCCGCCAGCTCCTGATAAAATTTGCCGTCCCGACTCTGCAACAGCAGCGCCATCAATTTGGTTTTACTCAGCTCAAACGGATGCAGTCGATTCGCAAAAGCAGACCATTCGGCTCCGGCTGCTGGAGCAAATGCAGTTGTAAGTTCGGCTAACAGTTCAAAAAAGCTGCCCAGCGAGAGGCTTAAGCTACTCCGCAGTCTGCGGCAGGCCGGCAGCCCAGAAATCGCTTCAGCTGCGGCAAACTCTCGACCAAATGCTTCGGAAAAAGCGTCGCTTTCAATCAGCGCTAGCAGCAGGGATTTGAATTCTGCGCTACAGCAAATGGCTTCAATCGCCTGGTCTAAATCCTGATAGGCCAAAGGCGCACTATCGTAAGTATCAATAAATGCCTTAACTGCTGAGATTGTCTTTGTCATCGTTTAGTCTTCGAGAACAGTGGGTATTAAAGTCAGTCAAGGATCAGAGCACCCACTCAGAGTACAACAAGTCGCTGAGAGTTTCAAATGAGTGATCAGCGGATCGGCAATTTCCGTGAATCACCTGTAAGATAGATTGCGTCCAAACCTAAATGCGCTATAGAGATGAGCTGCCAGTATGTTAGAGACCAAGCTAAACGTAACTAGGGCAAGTTCCAGGTAAATGTGCTCTAGACTACTTTGGAGAAATGTGATTTAGAACACAGACCCGATTGGAGGTCGCCAGGGATACTTCAGTGAGTAGGCGGGGGTTAAGGTTCCAAGCTATGCATAGCTGTAAAAGATTGATAAACTCGAACTGAAACGTCTGGCCGCATTGGATAGGCTGCTGCATAGGTTGCTGCATAAGCGTAAATGGGCAGTTAGTCACTCGGCAGGTCTCCAAACCGGGCGCGATACTGAGCCAGCAGATCCTCTGCGACCTGACGCTGTTGCTGTTCATGCTGAGCCGACTCGGTGGGACTGAGCAATAGCTCACCTGCTCGCGTGAAAAAGCGCAGGTGAGTATCCTGAACCCCTGAAAAAGCTGAAGCTGCTCGCTCCAGGGTCGGCCTTCCTGATTAGGCTGCATATCTTGATACTGGCCTTGCACCAGCGCAAACCCCTGAAGCTCTAGACTGTCGGGATCAAACCAGAAATATTCAGGCGTGCGAAAGATCTCTTGGTAGATTTCTTTCTTCAGTCCCTGATCTGTCTTCGCGATTGAGTCGGAAAGTACCTCAACAATCACGTTTGGATATTTTCCATTCTCTTCCCAGACCCCCAGCTCTTGCGCGGACGGCGCTCTGTGTTCAGCACTACGAACTGTGATGGCGCTTCCGCCTAGAGAATATACCTGAGTATATCAAGCGCTAGCGCTCTAGTCCGGCAAAATGGCCTTGATCCGATCCAGCAGCTCGTTAAATCGAAACGGCTTAGTGAGATAATCTTTGGCTCCCATCTGCAAGCTTTGGCTTCTGTCTCCGTTGTCAGCCCTTGCGGTCAGGACAATCACCGCAGGCATCGACTCGCTAGACTGTAGCTCTTTCAATACCGTCCAGCCGTCCTTAATGGGCAGTCCCAAATCCAGCAGCAGCAGATCAAAGTCGTCTTTTTGTACCATTTGCAGCGCCTCTTCACCATCGATGGCCACGGCAGTTTCGTAGCCGTGCTTCTGCAAGCCTTTTTCTAGGAAAGCCACAATTCGAGGTTCATCTTCGACGATCAAAATCTGGGACATGTCTGGGGAGAGGGTTGAAGCTGTTAAAACCATATGTAAACAATGGATAGATACTGGATAGATAACGGTAGGTGCTCTGTAGTTTTTAGGATTGAAGAGCGTTAGGGGAAAGGGAAACCAAGAACCGCTAAATCAGTCTTAATCACAATACTGCTAAAAGATTTGTGCTCAGCAAAAATGATGATTTCCTTTAACATTTGAGATCAGATGCAACCAACTTGGAGCCTAGCTCGATGGCCAAAGCAGTGACAGATCGTGACAGGAGAGCTAATTCTAGACTAGACGGTAGGAGTAAGGAGCTAATGAACAGTTTATGAGAATTTTCTCATGCTTTCCAGCGATAGCCCAGCCCCCGCACGGTTTCAATTGCCTCGCTGCCCACCTTTTTGCGGAGATAGCCCACGTAGACATCGACCACGTTAGAGCCTGGGTCATAGTCATAGCCCCAAACAGAGTTCAGCAGCTGTTCGCGGCTGACGACCTGCCCTGGGTGCCGCAGAAAAACCTCCAGCATCGTGAATTCGCGGGCTGACAGTTCAACGGGTCGATCAGCCAATTTCACCTTATGCGTTCGCAAATCTAGCGTAATGTTGCCGTGGCGCAGCGTCAGGTCAGCAGTTTGAGCCGTTTTGGATACGGTCGGACGCAGACGCGCCCGGATTCGCACCAGCAGTTCTTCAAATCGAAAGGGTTTGGTGAGGTAATCATCTGCTCCCGTCTCAAAGCCAGTCACCTTGTCTTGGATATCGTCTCTGGCCGTGAGGATCAGCACTGGCAGCTGTGCGCCCTGACCGCGAATTTCTTCTAACACCGTCAGCCCATCTTTATCGGGAAGCCCCAGATCCAAAATCATCAGGTCAAAGCTGCCCTCTAGCGCCATCGGTACGGCTGCCGCGCCGTCTAGCACAGTCGTTGTGACAAAGCCGTTGGAATGCAGCCCTTTTTCTAAAAAGGTGACAATGCGAGGTTCATCTTCAACGATCAGAATATGTGTCATGGGGGGGGCGTTCCTTGGGAGAATCTAAGGGCAAAATCAGCGTGAACGTTGAGCCGTATCCCGGCTTGCTGGCGAGATGCACTTGGCCACCATGCGCTTCGGCAATGGCCTGCACAATTGCAAGTCCGAGTCCTGAACCATCGGAGCGGCGGCGACTGTTGGTAGCGCGGGCGAAGCGCTTAAAGATCCGTGACTGGTCGCTGAGCGCAATCCCTGTGCCCATATCGCGCACCCAGAAGCGCACCTGCTGCGCCTGTACGGCAGCACCTAGCTCAATCAGGGCTTGGGGTTGGGTATGCTGAGCGGCATTGTTAAGCAGGTTTAACAGCGCCCCGGTCAGTCGCTGCCGATCGGCCACGACAACCCCCTGCCCCTGCTGTTTTAACTGCCAGTTGCGCTCGGCTAGAGTCTGTGCCTTTTGCAATAGCTCCTCCACAAACGGCGTAATCTCGACGGTTTCGAGCTGGAGGAAGTCGGGGCGTTCGGACTTAGCGAGCAAGATCATATCATTGACCAAGCGCGCCATCCGGTCGAGTTCATCCTGGATAATCTCTAGCGTTTCAGTCATTTCAGGAGGAACATCATCCAATAGCTCTAGATGCCCTTGAATAATCGTAATCGGTGTACGCAGCTCATGTCCAGCATCGTTGATGAAGTTGCGCTGGCTCATAAAGGCTTCTTGGAGCCGATTCATCATGCCATTAAACGTGTTGGCTAGCTCAACGAGTTCACCTGAGCCGCTAAGCGTCAGCCGCTGCGACAGATCGGTTTCGCTAATTGAGCGGGCGGTCGTGGCGAGTTGATGGACAGGGCGCAGCAGTCTGCCGGTCGCTAGCCAAGCTAAGCCAGAGCCAATCAGAAATATGCCGATGACGATGGGGACAAAAATGGCAATTCCGTCCAGCGCTTCTTGGCGTTCGCTGCCAGTTGTATGCGCTGCGACAAACAGACCGCGTTGCTCTCCGGCAATCTCCAAAGGCTGAGCCAAGTAAATAATGCCCTCTATCTGCGGATCTGTGGAGGGCAGCCGCCCCTCTGAAAGCTGCGTGACTTTTATCCAGGAGGCTTCGCTTTCTGAACCTGCTGCGAGTTCGGGCGGCAGCTTTCTGGGATTGGATTTATAATATTCACCGTTGATGTAGAAAATCAGCGAATTGTCATCTTCTGGCGCAATATCTCCTAGCACCTTGGAGACAAACTGCTCGAGATTGCCATCGTAGTCTGGCGAGCTTTTCCAGGCTGCAAAAGTTCGCTGAAAGCTTTGCATCTCGGCATAGAGATCGCTTTTGACGCGCTGATCGACATTATACAAGAACAGAGCCGTGAATAACGGGATCGAAGCTGCCGTTACCCCGGCCATCAGCAGCAAATAGATCAGTACAATGCGAGTTCGAGTCTGCTTCCACACCTGATACCACCAGCCACGCGGGACATCCAATTGGTTCAGATTATAATCTATATCCTGAGCTTGAACTGAGACAGTAGATGTGGAAAATTCCTGACGCTGATCTGGCATGATTGCATCTCAAGAATTGTATCTATGTAAGCAAGCAGTAAACAAGCAGTAAGCGAACATTTCAATAGCTACAAGCCCACACGACCGAATTTCTGACGACTTAGCATTTCTGACGGCTTAGCGATACAAAAGTTTCTCTACGCTGCTTGAGCGCTGTTTTACTGTGGCTGACTCGGCATTGCTAAAGCGATCTCATGAAAAAGCTTTCATTGAGCTGGCAGCTTTATGAGATAGCTCTCATCAATGCTTTAAGCAAGTTTCATTCAAGGCTGGCAATCTATTACTCAAGAGCACAAGTTAAATGAGCAGACTCAAACTTCTATCTAACAGCGAAAGGATTGCCCTATGAAAGTTTGCGTAATTGGGACTGGCTACGTTGGTTTAGTGACTGGTGCATGTTTAGCTCATGCTGGACATCAGGTGATCTGCGTAGACAACAATGCCGCAAAAGTCGCCATGATGCAAGCTGGCAAATCGCCGATTTATGAGCCAGGTCTAGCAGAAATGATGCAGAACGCAATGCAGACTGGATGCTTGCAGTTTACGACTGACTTAGCTGTGGGGGTCGAACATGGTGATGTATTATTCATCGCCGTAGGTACGCCGCCTCTGCCAACTGGCGAAAGCGACACGCGCTATGTTGAGGCTGTCGCTCGCGGGATTGGGCAGCACTTAGGCAATCGCTATAAGGTGATTGTGAACAAGTCTACTGTGCCAATTGGATCGGGTGACTGGGTACGGCGCATTATCCTAGATGCAGTTGCCGAGCGGCAGGAAGCAAATCCGGAAGCAAGTACAGCCCAATTGAGCACCAAGTCAACAGCCGTCAAGTTTGATGTGGTCAGTAATCCAGAGTTTTTGCGCGAAGGTTCAGCAGTATCCGACACCTTTAATCCCGACCGGATTGTGCTGGGCAGCAGCAGTCAGAAAGCACTTGATTGCATGCAGGCACTCTATGCGCCCATTATTTGCCGTGTCTTCGCAGAAAACCCTGATCTGCCGCCGGTGCCGGTGGTCACCACCGATCTGAGTTCAGCAGAAACTATCAAGTATGCAGCGAACGCTTTTTTAGCAACCAAAATTAGCTTCATCAACGAAATTGCCAATATTTGCGATCGGGTGGGAGCAGATGTGACGCAGGTGGCGCAAGGCATTGGCCTAGACTCTCGCATTGGCAGCAAGTTCTTGCAGGCTGGCATTGGCTGGGGCGGGTCTTGCTTTCCCAAGGATGTGGCGGCGCTGGTGCATACGGCAGATGACTACGGCTATGAGGCTGAGCTGTTGAAAACGGCAGTCAGCGTCAATAGCCGACAGCGGTTGCTAGCCGTCGAAAAACTTCAGCAGGCGTTAGGTATTCTCAAGGGCAAGACGATTGGGCTGCTGGGACTCACGTTCAAGCCTGACACCGACGACATGCGCGATACGCCCGCTCTGGATTTGATCACGCAGCTTAGCCGCCTAGGTGCGAAAGTCAAAGCTTACGATCCGATCTATGCCGAAGATTCGCAGGGATTTCAGGCTGTTCCAGATCAGGTAATTTTAAAGACTACGCCAGAGGATTTAGCAGAAGACTGTGATGCAATCATTTTAGTAACCGATTGGCAGCAGTTTCGTGGACTGAACTATGCAGATCTAGCTCAGCGAATGAATATTGCAGTTGTGATCGATGGTCGGAACTATCTTAACCCAGATGAAATGGTCGCTGCCGGGTTCTACTATGTGGGCATTGGCCGTCCCTCAGCGGGTAATCCAACCGCAGCATCGCGCTCGCTGCGCCAACAGATTGCGGCGTAGCTGGTACGCTTCAGCTTCCCTTGGCTTTGCTGGTTGGGGGGAGCAATTCGCCAATTTACCTCTGTTACATATTTCTAATACTTATAGTCCTAGTCACACTTTAACTCTTCATCCAGGGCGTAACAGATGACATCTTCTATTGCTTCGCCGCCTCATCCGGTTTGCCTATCACCTTATGGTTCCAGTTCGAAATCGCTAGTTCCCCAACCGCATCAGAAGGACTCAAAAATGAGGTTGATTGTCTATTCTCATGATGCTTTTGGACTTGGTAATATTCGACGAATGCTGGCGATCTGCCACTATATTGTCCAAACCGATCCAGAGGCATCGATTCTGGTTGTTTCTGGTTCGCCTGCGCTGCACAGTTTACGCCTGCCCAGAGGCATTGACTATATCAAACTCCCCTGCCTAGAGCGCGATCAAGCGGGTGTCGTTTCAGCCAAATATTTAGATACAGACGTTGAGGAGGCTGTACAGCTGCGTTCTGATCTCATTCTTTCAACCATCAAAAACTTTAGACCCGACTTAGTTTTAGTCGATAAAAAGCCAGATGGATTGCAGCGAGAGCTTCAGGCAACCCTAGCCTATCTGAAAACCGAGCAGCCGCAGACTAAGCTCGTGCTGCTGCTCCGCGATATCTTAGATCGCCCGGAAGCCACGATTGCTCAATGGCAGCGCCACGGCTATTACGACATCATTGCCGACTGGTATGATCAAGTTTGGGTTGTTGGCGTTCCTGAAATCTTTGATGTCTGTCGCGAATACCAATTTCCGGCTGAGGTATCACAGAAGACCTCCTTTTTGGGATATATCCGCCGAGAGCGAGGCATCAAGCCGCGTTCGGTGCTGCGGCAAGATCTGGATCTAGCCCCAGATCAAAAGCTAGTGCTGGTCACGCCGGGAGGTGGTGCAGATGGCTATCGATTGGTCAAGGCTTATCTAGACGGGCTAGAGGGCAGCAGCAGCAGCCACCGTAGCGTAATTATCTCTGGATCAGAAATGCCGTCGCTTCAGCGCACCGAAATTCAGCAGCGCGTTGCGCTATTGCCCCAGGTGGATTGGCTGGAGTTCACAGATGATTTGGTTGGATTTATAGATGCAGCCGATGTGGTAGTGGCGATGGGAGGCTACAACACGATAGGTGAGATCCTGTCGTTGCAGAAGCGGGCGGTCATTGTGCCTCGGGTTCAGCCAGTAGAAGAGCAGTGGATTCGGGCGGAACGCATGGCGGCGCTGGGGTTGTTTTGCACGATTCACCCCGATAAACTCACTCCAGCGCATTTGATGCAGCAGCTTCAGAGGGAGCTAGATGCGGTCGATGCCGTCACGCCGTCACGTCTTGATATGAATGCGCTTCCCCGAATCGCTGACCGTATCTCTCGATTAGTCCGCCCAAGCTCTGCATCTGCATATCTATCTGCCTATCCAGCAATATACCCCCTGCCTTTGGCAGCTAGCGGATATTAGGGAGGTCGGCAGGCTGATCCAGCCCGATGATCGATCCAGCCCATTTAGTCACCCAGTTGAGGATTTTTATGCAGCGCTTGATGTTTTACTGTCAACATATTCTAGGCATTGGTCATCTCGTTCGCAGCATCGAGATCGTGCGAGGCTTGCTGAGTGACTTTGAGGTGTTTTTTATCAATGGCGGCGAGGTGGTTGAAGGCTTTGATCTGCCAGATGGCTTGCAGATCATCAATATCCCAGCGATTAAAACAGACAGCGAATTCAGAGAGCTGCAAATTCCAGCCGACTTTCAGAACCTTGAGCAAGTGCTAGCGCATCGCCGCGATCTGCTGCTAACTATCTTTGAGCAAGTTCAGCCCACGGCGCTCATGGTTGAGCTATTTCCGTTTGGACGCAGACGGTTCTCGACAGAGCTAATCCCCCTGATGGAGCGTGCCAGAGCGACCTCAACAAAAGTTGTCTGTAGCCTACGCGATATTGTCGTGACAAAACAAGATCGCGCCAAGCACGAAGAGAAGATTTGTCGGCTGATCAACCAGTACTTCGATCTGCTGCTGATCCACGGCGACCCCAAATTTATGCCGCTAGAGACTAGCTTCTCGCGCATCTCAGATTTAAATTGCCAGGTTCACTACACGGGCTATGTCACGCAGCAGGTCACGCAGCAGGAAGCCGATCAGCCAGCGCTCTCGCTCGATCTGCCCCTGATTGTAACGAGCGTTGGCGGTGGGCGCTTTGGGCATGAACTGCTAGAGTGCGTCGCTGAGACTAGCGCCCTGCTCGAAACGCAGATTCCGCACCAGATCCAGATGTTTACGGGGCCATTCTCGCCAGACGATCTGTATGACAAGCTCTGTCAGATTGCCCAACAGCGCCGCAACCTGAGCGTCGAGCGATTTACGCCCCATTTATTGCAGTATATGCAACAGGCGGAACTTTCAATTAGCATGGCAGGATACAACACCACAATGAACGTGCTGACAACCGGCGTTCGCGCTATGCTGCTGCCTTTTATTGGCAACGATGATCAAGAGCAGCGGATGCGCTCAGAGCGACTAGAGGAACTCGGAATCGTCAGCGTGATTCAGCGGCAGGAGTTGCAGCCAGAGCGCTTTGCCCAAAAAATCATCGCTTGCCTGCAACAAACGCCTGCCCCTGTAAACTTCGACATGCAGGGCGTTGAGAAAACTGCCCAGTTTATCAAGGCGTTGGCACAGCGGCAAACTGTTGCGGCTGAAACTGCTCTGGCTTGAGCATGAAAGGCTTCTCATCAAAGCTTCATGCCCATCTTAGTTCAGCCTGAGAAGCTAAGAGATGAAAGCAGGGAAAAGCATAAGATACAAGCTCAATCAGTTGGAAAGAGGCAAAGGGAATGAAAAAGATGATGTTCTATTGCCAATACTTAGCCGGCATGGGGCATTTGGTCAGAAGCACTGAGATTATCCGGAGCTTGGTAGAGGAGTTTCAGGTTTGCTTTGTCAATGGCGGGCAGCCTATTGACGGATTTGAGTTTCCAGCAGGGGCAGAGGTCGTGCATCTACCGCCGATTTTGGAGGAAGCTGGCAAACTGAAAGCAGTTGATGCGTTACAAAGCATCGACGCAGTCAAAACGGCTCGAAAAATGCGGCTAATCGAGATTTTTGAGGCATTTCAGCCAGACTGTTTAATTATCGAATGCTTTCCGTTTAGCAAGCATAAGCTCAAGTTTGAGCTGATTCCGCTGCTTGACTGGGTAAAAGCTGCGCCTCATCCCCCGAAGGTTGTCTGTAGCTTGAGAGACTTGATCATGACTCAAACCATGACGGCGGAAGCTTGGATGGCTCGGTACGACAAGGTTCGCGATCTGGTTAACCAATATTTTGATCTGGTGCTAGTACATAGCGATCCCAAGCTAGTCAAGCTAGAAGCTCAGTTTCCCAAGGTTAATCAGCTCAGATGTCCAGTTGTCTATACCGGATATGTCGCTCAATCTCCACCCGAATCAACGCAACTGAGCGCCGAGGACGAACTGGTGCTGCATCAAGCCACGCCCATGATTGTAGTGAGTGCGGGCGGGGGTCGGTTTGGCTATGAGCTAATTGCTGCTGTTGTGCAAGCTGGCAAAATTCTCAACTCTCACATTCCGCACCAAATTCAGATTTTCACGGGGCCATTCATGCCGGAGGCTCAAGTTGCGACGCTGCAAGCCCAAGCCAATCACCGCATCGTCATCCGTCGCTATACCCCCCATCTGCTGGAGTACCTAGAGCGCGCTGATTTGTCGATCAGTTTGGGGGGATATAACACAACCATGAATATTCTCAGAACCGGAGTGCGGTCGCTGATTTTCCCAGAAGCCTCAGAAGAGCAAACTGGAGAGCAGACGCTTCGGGCTGAAAAGCTGGCGGAGCAAGGTGTGCTGCAAGTGCTGTATCGCCCTGACTTGCAGCCTCAGCGGCTGGCTCAGGTGATTTTGACTGCCCTGCAAAAGCCGCAGAGTTCCCATCATTTTGATCTGCAAGGTGCCAATCAGTCTGTTATCCAGCTGCAAAAGCTGCTGTACAAAACTGCGTCTGTGGCTTAGCTGGTCTAGCTTAGCTGATCTGGCTTAGCTGATCTGGTCTTTCAATCAGCTTTGATGAGTCGTTAGGCATCGTTTTAGCATTGAACTGGGAGAAATTAGGAGAATTTAACAGTGTCACAGCCTCAAGTTGCCCTGATTGCGGGGCCGCGCGAACGATTTAGCTCAACTCAAGCTTCGCTGGAAAGTATCTATCAAGATACCGACTATCCGTTTGATCTGGTCTATGTTGACGTGAATTCACCGAAACCAATTCAGGAATATCTAGAAGCACAGTCGCATCAAAAACAGTTTAAGCTGCTGCGAACAGAGCGCTATGTTTCGCCAACAGCAGCCAAAAATATTGGCCTGCGCTATCTCTTGAATCAGGCCAAAGATCAATATAAATACGTCGTATTTATTGAAAATGACGTATTGGTTAAATCAGGCTGGCTAGCAAAGCTCGTGGCCTGTGCAGAAGAGACAGGCGCAGCAGTTGTTGGTCCCTTGACCTGCATTGGCAATCCCCTTCACCAAGTGATTCACAACGCGGGCGGTAAGTCCTATATTACAACTGAGGTGAAAGAAGGTCAGACTAGCCGTCATATCTATCAGAGTGCGGCTTTGACAGGCAAAGCAGTTGCTGAAGTTACCGATAAGCTGACCCGCAAAAAAACAGACTATGTAGAATTCCACTGTATGCTGGTGCGAACCAAGATTTTTGAAAAAACTGGATTGCTGGATGAAGGAATGCTGGCAACTCGTGAGCATATCGATTTCTGCTTTATGGTGACGCAGACGGGCGGCAGTATTTACAGCGAGCGCGAAGCTGTTGTGACCACTGATACCATCGGCATTGAAACCAATCAGCAGGGCTTAACTGACTGGTTTGGCACGGCGCAGCTACCTGAGTTTAAGTGGTTCGATCTCTATTATTTTATGCTGCGCTGGAATGATGCCTGGGATCTGGCTAGCCTGCATCATCTGCGCGACAAGTGGAACTTAAGCGAAGATCACTACTTCAAAAAGCGCTACCAGAAAGTGGGGGCGCGGCGACATGAGCTGCTGATTAAACCGTTGGTTCGTCGGTTGACTTTTGGCAAGGGTAGCCTCTGGCTAGAAAATCGGCTCGTGCCGATCGAGCGCTGGATCAATCGAGCCGTCTATCGTCACTACCAGCAGCAGCTTCGCGACCAACCGGCTCCGCCTCAGCCAAGCTGGGGCATGGAGAATTTTATGGAGCGCGTCAGTCGTTAGATCATCAGTTGTTAGATCATCAGTCGGATCATCAGTTGCTAAGCCAGCGCAACACTCAATCAGACAATATTTGCTAGGTCATACTATGAAGAGAGTTTGTATCACAACCCTGGAATTTCCCCCAGATGTTGGCGGTGTCGGCGAATCGGTTTACCGGATTGCCCAAATGTTAGGAGCATCTGGCTATGAGGTGCATGTAGCGGTGTTTCGCGCGATCTTTCGCAACGAACGCGAATTAGCAGCAGCGGGGCAATATCGCCGCGCCAGCTGTCAGACCTCAGAGCGGGACGGCATTATGGTTCACCGGATTCAAGCCGCAGTCCGTTCAACGGTGGCCAAAGAGCAAGACTATCTCAGCGATATCTATGATCAGCTGAGTATTTTGCACCATCGCTACCAGTTTGATCTATTTCATGCCTTTTTCATCAATGAAATGGGCTATTTAACCACATTGCTGGCCCAGGAAAATCATCTCCCGGTGATCAACAGCGTTCGCGGCGCAGATTTGCACAAGCATATTTTTAGCCCGTCTCAGCATGGACAAATTACCTGGACGCTAGAAAACTCCGCCTGGACAACCTTTGTCAGCCGCGATTTGATGAGACGCGCCAGAGTTTTAGCGCCCTCGATTACATCCCGCTCTTCTGCCTTTTGGAATTCGATCACCCCCATCCAGTTTGATCATCTGTCCAAGCCTGCTCTCTCTGAGCGACTTCAGGGCATCGTGATCGGCTCAGTGGGCAGCTTCCGCGACAAAAAAGGCGTAGAATATCTGCTGGATGCCTGCCGCAGCTTGGGCGATTTGGAGTTTACCCTGCTGTTTGTGGGCGATTTTGTGGGCAAGGAAAGTGACTATTGGCAGCAGGAGATCCAAGATAGTGGCCTTGCCGATCGGATTGTGGTCACAGGTAAAATCAGCCGTGCTGAAGCCCTAGCCTATTTACCCCAGATGGATATTTTCACGATTCCCTCTATCCATGATGGCTGCCCCAATGCGCTGCTAGAAGCAATGCTGGCTGCTAGAGCAATTGTTGGCACTAGCGTTGATGCAATTGGCGAAATCTTGGCAGATCGGCAGAACGCTCTGGTCGTCAATCCGTTCTCTAGCGACGAACTCGCAACAGCCCTGCGCCATCTGATCATGCAGCCAGACTTACGCCAACAGCTCGGCATTGCCGCCAGAGACAAAGTGCTGACCCAGCTAGCCCCGGCAATAGAGCAGCAAAACTGGGAGCAGGTCTATCAGCAGGCGCTGGGTGTTACCAGGCAGTTTCAGCGTCACGTCTAGCGGTTTATTTGATCTCCTCACCAGGCTCCCTCCAACCAGAACCTAGGTTCTGGTTTTTTTTCAGTATAAGAGCCAACTCAATGAGAATTTCCTCACAGATCTTTCATGGTTAGCTTAATCATTTCTAGGAAACTAATTATATAGAGCAGAGATGAATTGCTCTTGTTCCCAAAAAACATTAAGGATACTCTCATGGCAACAATCAACGGCAATAATCTGAACAATATCCTGAACGGCACCAGCTCAGATGATGTGATCAACGGATTCGGCGGTGCAGATAGGTTGAATGGCCTAGAAGGCAACGATACCTTAAACGGCGGCACTGAGAACGATAGTTTGTTCGGTGGTGAAGGTGACGATATTCTCAACGGCGAAGTCGGAAATGACATTTTGCGCGGCGGCAATGCCAACGATACGCTTGGTGGTGGTCTGGGTGATGATCGGCTGTTTGGCGAAGAAGGCAACGATTCGCTCTATGGCAATGAAGGGATTGATATTTTAGATGGCGGTATTGGTAATGACATTCTCTATGGCGGTACTGAGAATGACCGACTGCTGGGCGGCGCAGACAATGATGAACTTTACGGTGAAGTCGGCAATGATATTCTAGATGGCGGCAGCGAAAACGATTTTCTAGATGGCGGCAGTGGTGCAGATCGGCTCACAGGCGGTAGCGGCAACGACATCCTCGTTGGCGGGGCAGGTAACGACCGACTCACAGGTGGCGCTGAAGCCGATAAATTCCAGTTCCTTTCGGCTACGCCCTTCACGCGCGCTGCTTTTGGAGTCGATACTATCACAGATTTCGTCAACGACTTCGATCGCATCACGCTGGATAAGAACACGTTTGGAATTAACGATTTATCTGAGGTTGGTATCGTAGCCAACGATGCACAGGCTGCCACCAGCAGCAGGGCTGTTCTCTACAGCTCAGGCTCCGGGCGGATCTTCTTCAATCAGAATGGCAGCGCCGCAGGTTTTGGAACGGGCGGTCATTTCGCCACGGTTCAGGGTGCGCCTGTCTTGTCGGTGGATAGCGCATTCGAGGTGATCAACTAAGGCTTGAGAGATGGCAGAACGATGAGAGTTCGCCTTGATTCGCTCTGCCATCTCTAGTTTGCTAATTTTTTCGATTCTCAGGAGATTTTCAATGTCCTTTGCTAGGCATGATCTCACCATTGTAGTGGTACCACGCGAGCGCTTTCAATTTGCCCAAGAGTCACTCGAAAGCCTCTATGAAAATACAGCTTATCCCTTTAAGCTAGTCTATGTAGACAATAACTCGCCGACTCAGCTCCAAAAATACTTGCAGAGCGCTGCTGAGAAGTATGGATTCCAACTGCTCCGCTCTGAGCGATTTCTCTCGCCCAATCAAGCGCGAAATTTAGGGCTGAGTCAGGTGAAGAGTCAATATGTTGTATTCGTAGACAATGATATTATTTTCGCACCCAACTGGCTGCAAACTCTAGTAAGCTGCGCGGAGGAGACAGGAGCAACGGTAGTCGGGTCGTTGGTTTGTCAGTATCGCCCTGTTCATACCGTCGTCCACTGTGCTGGTGGTGATTATATGTCGCCTGATGACTACGCGAAGTTCATCAAAGGTGAACCGACTGTAACACAAACAACAGAAGCGCAGACGGCAGAGAATTCAGGTAAGTGGCAGATTCACGAAAAGACCTACTTCCAGAATCGCGGCTTAGCAGATGTGCGTGATCAGCTCCATCGTCAGCCCACTGGCTTTGTTGAGTTCCACTCGATGCTGGTACGGACTGAAATCTTTGACCAAGTTGGGCTTCTAGATGAGGGGTTCTCCTGCACCAAAGAATACCTTGACTTCTGCATGACTGTCGTGCAGGCGGGTGGCACGGTGTATCTAGAGCCAGCTTCTGTGGTCACCTTCCTCACCCATCCCCCTGCGCCCGCTTTGCAGTGGGCAGATCTGCCCTATTTCATGGTGCGCTGGAGCGATAGCTGGGAACGCGACAGCTTGCTCCACTTTCAGCGAAAATGGCACTTGGTCGACAATAAATATTTCCAGAAGCGCTTGAAAAAACTCGGCTGGCGTAGGCGTGAGGAGATGATTCAGCCCCTCCTAGAGCACTTCAGCTTCTTAAACGGCACTAGCCGCAAATGGCTAGAAAAACGCCTTGTCAAGCTAGAGAAGCGACTCAATCACTATGTTGTTCAGCAGCATAGCAGGAGAGTCACGAGCAAATAATCACCAGCAAATAATCACCAGCAGGCAGCAACGCGCCCCCAATCATTATCCTACCAACCCCAAAACTATGCTTTATCGACCGTTTGGCACAACTGGACTGAATCTTTCCACAATCGGCATGGGCACCTGGAACATTGGCAATCAATGGGGCGAAGTTGAGGAATCAACGGCCTTGGCCACCGTTCGGGCTGCCGTAGAAAGCGGGATTAATCTATTTGACACCGCCGAATCTTACGGCATTCCCGCTGGACTCTCCGAAGAACGGCTTGGCAAAGCGCTCAAGGGCATCCGTGAGCAAGTCCATATTGCGACTAAAATTGGGCGCTGGGGCAGGCGCTCCGGCCAAACTGTACCGATGACCACAGTAGACATGGTGAGGCTTTGCACCCATGCATCGCTCTATCGGCTCAAGACAGACTACATTGACGTGATGCTCTGCCATGAGGGCAAGATAGAAGACCCAAGTGTCTACTTGGAAGGCTTTGAACTATTGAAAGAGCAAGGCTATATTCGCACGTTTGGGATTTCAACTGACAAGCTCAAAGTGCTAAAGCGTTTCAACATCAACAATAGCTGTAGCGTCGTTGAAGTAGACTACTCATTGCTCAACCGTAAAGCCGAAGCTGAATTTTTTCCGTACTGCCAAGCGTACAACATTGCTGTACTGGTACGTGGCCCCTTGCACAAGGGCTTGCTCTCAGGTAAGTACGCAGCTGACACTGTCTTTACGGACACAGTGCGCTCAGAATGGTATCAAGATGAAGCTAGCAGCAGTCGGCTGGCGGCCAATCTGTCGAAAGTGGAACGGCTCAAGCAGCTGATACAGCCTGGTGAAGGCATGATCACAGCCGCTCTACAATTTGCGATCTCGCATCCAGTACAGCCTGTAGCGATACCGGGTGCAAAATCTCCTGAGCAGGTCACAATGAACGCCAAAGCTGGCGACTATCTCATGTCAAATGCTCAGCGGCAGGAACTGGAGCAAGCAACTGAGCAATCTGTCGCGGAGCTTGCTGTGTAATCCCATTTACGAAGAATTTACAAAAGCGAAGTGAGCTTCATCTCTTTCAATTAAAGATGAGGCTCACTTCGCTTTTGAAGTTCTCAAGCTTGCTGCTTCAGATAAGTTAGGCTACGATTTTGAGAACTGACTGAACTTTCTGAATCGGTATTGACTCGAACAGGTTCAATCCAGATAAGTAATCAGTATGTGAACGTAAACTAATCCAGACTATATGGTGGTATTGAGAAACGGTTAAAATCAAAGGAACATGATGACTCACTCCAGTCAACAACATACGGTAGGACAAAGCATCAGGCTCTGGAGCAAAGCTAAAACATAGTCTATAGAGTTCGTTAGCTTGTCGAATGCCGCGATGAACTCCTCCGTCCCACAGAAAGTTGAAGTGAATCGCAGCAGATTCGGATATGATGGGCATAGAGATATTATCAATCAAAACCAGGAACTTTAAGCCAAGCAGCCAAAGCAGCCTTCTCTCAATTTCGATCTGCTCTAGACCATTAAGCTTGCGCTCTCCTGCTGCTGCATGTAGTCCAATCAAGCCTCTTAAATCTTGAATTTTGTTCCGAAAGTCATTCGGATAAAGTTGCTTCATAATTTGATTCAGATCAGACTGAAAATAATTACAAGCTGCAACTCCAAATGTCGGATAGTTTAACCGGCTAAGATAGCAGCGCAGCAGTTTACGAATACAGTACTGCTCATAAACAGATAATTGCATATTATTGAACGGATAGCGACCCTTGAATGTTTCTTTAGATATAATCGATAATAGAGAGACTCCGCTATGTATAGCGTAAAAACATCAATTTTCTGACCAATTCAACGCTATTAGAAGCGCTTCTCTCCTATTTCCGATTAAAAGTCTTTTAGATGATTTGAGTGAAGTTCCGACAAAGCAGCCTTTAATTAGCTGAGATCTTGCGTTATCTCTGATGCCTCGCGCCTGATCAGGCCACCTTCAATCGCTTGTCTCAAATCATCTAGAAGCTCAATATCTTTGCCGCTCCAAGTCGGCTTGCTGTCAAATTCCTCTCGAATTTTCTGCTCTGACTCTAGAGACAGCCAGCCCGTATAAAATACTTCAATCAAGATCCAGTAGATATCCGACATCTCAGGTACTCCGTTTACCAAGTGACTTTAATATTCAAGTAGTTCTAAACTGAAGGAACAAGCAAAATTCAATCGCAGCAAACATAAAACTGCACAGTCTGCGTAGACTAAATGAAAATGTTTGGATATAAAAAACGGACTGTAGAAAGCCGTGATGGTAGGAAGCGTTCGAGGTTGAGAGTCTTCTGTACAGCTACTAGACTCTCTTGATTGGCTATAGAGCTTAAATTAAAGTATGGTTTACAGATATGCGATTTTTATGAAAAACTGATGAGAAATCTCTCATCTGGGCTGCTCTGCGCGTATCTTGCTCTACAGCACTTTTCTTTATATAGAATCTAATCTGACTGATGCTCTTGGATGAACTTCTGAAAGTCTTCCAGCAGGAGCGGTCTAGAAAACAACCAGCCCTGCCCGTAGCGCACACCTCGCTCTAGTAAGTAGTGGAATTGAGCTTCGGTTTCGATACCTTCCGCAATAGTGGCTAAACCGAGCTTGTTGCTTAAGTCAATCAGGCTATCGACAATTTGGCGGCTGCCGTGGTCTTGAGCAATCCCCTTGACGAAAATCTGATCTAACTTTAGGTAGTCAGCATCGAATATTTGCAGATAGCTAATATTCGAATATCCGGTTCCGAAGTCGTCAATTGCAAAACGAATGCCGCGCTGCTTCAGGCGAGCGATCGCATCTTGAGCGGCGGTTTCCCAGTTTTCGATCAGCTTGTTCTCAGTAATTTCAAATACAATATTCAGGCTATAGGGATCATCTGCTGCTTCAAGAGTTTGAATGATCTGGTTTACATCTCCTGTATCTAGGTGGCTAGGCGATAGGTTAATAGATGTATACAGATTATGAAATTTAGCGTCTAAACTGGCTCGATCCTGAATTACTTTTTTAATAATCCATTCGGTCATGGGAATAATGAATCCCGTCTGTTCGGCAATTGGAATAAAAAGCCCCGGATAGATCATGCCTTGCTGAGGATGATGCCAGCGAATTAGGGCTTCTGCCCCGACGCACCGCCTGGTTTTCAAATCGACAATTGGCTGGTAGTGCAGCTCAAACTCATTTTGAGCAAGCCCTAGCTTGAGTTCATAGTCCAACACAGCAGATCGCTGCACTTGCCGAATGAAGATGTGGGTGAGCAGTCCGCTAATCAAGCAGGTGATCGGGGCAATGATAGCCAGCTCTTTAAACCAATGCCGCAATGCCCATTTTCGATTGATCTGCCCCACAATTGTGATATTGCCATCATCGGTTGTTTGCGTGATCTGAATCTGCTCGGGGGACGGATTGAGCAACTGATCAAAAACCGTTTGGGACGATGCGTTAGCAGTATTGAGGATGCGCTGGTCGCGGGTCATAATGGTGATGAACCCATCGGCACCGAGATTTGGATCTGGGGTTACCTCTAGAAAATAGGTGAGTATGACCGGATCGACGAGCAGATAAATCCCTCTGATTGACTTTGAACCGAGCAGCGTCAGGGCAACCGAGCGTTCCTGCATGACCTGGCTTCTACCGGGTCCCAGTATTTGCAGATTCGGGTTATTTGGGTCAAAGCCGCTTTTGGTGAAAGAAACAGGTTCAGGCGGATCGACAATCCCCAGACTGGTTGCGGTCAGCAAGCCTTTTGAATTAAAGATGCCAGCCTCTCGAAACCGAAAATCGCTGTAGATCTGGCGTTGCAGCAAGCTAGCCGCAGTCTTTTGATCTGCCTGATCGAGATCGACCTTGAGACGATGTAGGATCTGATCGGCATCCCGCAAGAGTTTATCAGCTTCAGAAGTCGCCGTATTGACGAGGGTGGCTAGACTGGCTCTGGCATCGGCAATTGACTGAAAATATGAAATGGTCAGCAGCAGGATTGTGGGCAACAAGCTGCCGAGAATAATTAATAGGATTGGATTGCGATAAAGGTCGATTACCCTACGCTGGTTTCGTCTTTTACCGTAGGTAATATTTGGCATGCGCTATGGAACCTGCTGGGCGAACACAAAGCAACCTGTAAGATTAGGACAGACAAGCTGCTCCACCTCCTACTGTACTGCAACTGTTCCCCCACCTGCGCTGAGTCTGTTCGCCCCCAACGCCTGTCTGCCGCCTCAAACAGCCAGTATCCTCAGCTGCGAGATTGATCAGCCCAAGGCGTGAGCCAAGCGGACAGCCATTTTAAAGAATAGTCAAGCAGCAGCCCAATCAGGCCGATAATGGCGATGCAGAACAGCACCTTTTCGGTCTGCAAAAACCGCTGCGCCTGCAAAATCTTGAAGCCTAAGCCGCTCTGTGCCGCTACCAGTTCGGCAATCACCAGATAGTTCCAGGCTCCCGAAATATTGACGCGCAGAGTGTCTAGAACGCTGGGAAACGTGGCGGGTAAAATCACTTTGGTCAGCACTTCCCAGCGGTTAGCGCCCATCGTGTAGGCAACGTTGATCATGTCGTTGGGAATAAACTTGACCGCATCTGCCACCATCATTGCGTTGTAGAGCACCACGCCCAGAAAAATAATCAGCACTTTAGCCTCTTCGCCCAAGCCAACCCAGATCACGATGAGGGGCACAAATGCCGCGACGGGCATATAGCGCACCGTGCCGACAATTGGGACAAACAGGCTTTCCATGCTGTTGAATGTGCCCATTGCCCAGCCGATGGGTACACCCACGACAGCCGCCAGTAGAAAACCGCCCGCCACCCGCGCACAGCTCACCCAAATATCGGTGAGCAGATTATCTTCCATCAGCATGCTGTAGCCTGCCTGAAGCACTGCTGTCGGCGTGGGTAAAAACAGCGGCGGCACGAGCTGAGCGTAGCTGAGCATTGCCCAGAGCGTCAGGGGAACCGCCAAGGAAGCCGCCATAATCGTCAGCGATAGCCAGCGCGGAAAGCTCTGGCGAATCCCCCAGAAGACTGAAGGCTTGAGGTAGCGCTTCTCGCCAGAGAGTGGCGTAAACTGCGGACGCATCGGATCTGTGATACTAGAGTGAGCCATCGGCGGTATTTCCTCCATCTATTCAGGTTGCGCGGCCAGAACTGAATCCCCATCTCCTGAAGCTGCGCCTGCGAATACTCATAGATATTCTCAGTATGTGGTCTACCTGGATCAAGCCCTTCGCAGACGCTTTCCAAACCTGCCGTCACCATCACGGCTGCGCCCAGATTATAGATGGCTGAAAATCTACCGCTCGACATTCAACCCGCCCTGCCGCCAGCGGAACCCGCAGCATATTTTATGATGTTGACTGTAGATATCGACTGTAGCTGTTGACAGTGGGGGCAACCGTAGAGCGGCACTCAATCTGCATAAGATTTTAGCTTATAGCGGCTTCCAGCGCGGATTTGTATCAATGGGCACGAGAATTGGCGACCTGCTTTTACAGATTTCAAGAACTGTATTTCTGCTCACATATTTGCGCTCACAGATCCCTTTAACTACAAAGATAGCTAAAAAGCAGTGCCAACTAAGGAGCTTCCTAGTTCATGGGTTCTCACGTTTACTCCCTCAATCGCCGTCGGGCGCTCTGGCTGATGGGCGGTCTGGCAGGCGGCTGGGCACTGCATGGCTGCACGCAGTCTAGCTCCACTTCCAGCAGCCCGACAGAGCCGCTCATTTCAGGTGTCAACCCCTGGCCGGGGTACTCCGGTCACTATGTGGCGCTTGCCAAGGATTTGTTCAAGGCCGAAGGCATTCCCGTGCAGGAAGTCTTTTTCCAGAGTGCCAGCGAAAGTATCACTAGCTTTTTAGCGGGTAAAGTGGATGTCGCTTGGCTGACCTCTGGCGATGCGATCCAGGCGGCTGAAAAAGATCCGACGATTCGGATGATCTATGTCGTCGATTACTCGAACGGCTCAGACGGGATTATGGGACGCGAGATCAAAAGTCCGGCTGACCTGAAGGGCAAAACCATCGCGCGCGAAAATATCCTGTTTGAAAACGTGCTGCTGCGCGCCTATCTCGCCCAAGGTGGTCTTACCGAAGCGGACGTGGTGCTCAAGGACATGACGGCGGGTGACGCTGCTGCCGCTTTTGCCGCCAAGCGGGTGGATGCAGCAGTCTCCTACGAACCCTGGCTGACCAAATCGGCCAAAGAAGGCGGCGGTGAGGTCATCTTCAGCACCAAAGATACAAACCTGATTGCCGACGTGATCGCCACACGTCAGTCGATCATTGAAACCCGCAAGGCGGACTTGCAGGCTTATCTGCGGGCTGTGGATCAAGGCGTGAAGCTGGTGAATGCAGGCGATGCGGAAGCAATCAAAATTACCGCTGACAAAATGGGCGTTTCTGAAGCCGAAGCCAAAGAGCAGATTGCCGGAGTCAAGATTTTTGACATTGCGATGAACAAAGATCTAGGCTTTAACCTGAGCGATCCTAATAACATCTTGAAGAACTTTGATCTAACCCTAAAAACCGGCGCTGAGATGAAGGTGATTTCCGACGGCATGAAGCCAGAGGATCTTTATGACGACTCGATTGTGAAGTCGCTGTAGAGTCAGTCTATACTGGGAAATCTGCATTGATCATCTGCATTCATCAATGGCGATACTGCCTACTTCTGAGACCTCGCTGCTGCTCTCTAGTCAGGATATAGACTGGCAGGGAATACGATTGGAATATCACCATAAGCCTCAGGGTGAAGACAGTAGCCTTGCTCTGAAGCAGTGGCATCTACTATGCATTGAAACAACTCAGCGCTCCTGTGGTGCCCGCAAATGGATGGATCATCAGTTTCAGAAGCGCCCGATCATTCACGGCGATGTATTTTTGCTGCCAGAGCAAGTGCAGTTTCGGGAGTGCTTTGAGGGGGCAATTGACTATATCCTGCTCTATCTCAAAGCCGACTGGGTAGCGTCAGTGGCGCAGGATGTGATCGATCCGGCTCGTATCGAAATTCTGCCGCACTTTCCTCAGCCTGATCCATTTATTTACCAGACGGGTTTACTGCTAAAGTCAGCAATTGAGACTCAGAGCCGCTTGAACCAGCTCTACGGCGAATCGCTGGCGTTGGCGCTGGCGGCTCATCTGTTGCAACATTATGCTGGAGAGAAAACGAGCCAAAAACTACTGCAACCTCTAGTTCAGCCTGCCTCAAAGCTGAGTGAAGCTATCGAGTATATCCGGAGCCACTGTGACCAAAACCTCAGCCTCAGCGAGTTAGCGAATCAGGCGCAGATGAGCCTGCATTATTTTGCCCGCAGCTTCAAGCAGACGGTGGGCATTTCGCCGCATCAATACTTGATTCGCTGCCGGATTGAGCGCGCCAAAGCCCTGCTACGGCAAAACGAGCTGTCGATTGGGGAGATTGCCCAATGCACTGGCTTCACCGATCAGAGCCACCTGAGCCGACATTTCAAACA
>JAESFP010000175.1_pt1 | contig 30084 bp, 24 predicted proteins | sample 9266181 | NCBI WGS metagenome assembly JAESFP01 (sample SAMN14502547, study PRJNA617102) | algae metagenome | isolation source: Pegethrix bostrychoides GSE-TBD4-15B and co-occurring heterotrophs from... | place: USA: Grand Staircase-escalante National Monument, Utah | collected 2006-08-15 | reverse complement strand
TACACGCACGACCGTCCGCCGAATGAGCCGATGCAAAGTTTCGCTGGCGCGGCTTGGGGCAATGCAAAACGGCTGGTCACATCGCAGCTTGTGGACAATTTTGCTCCCCCTCCAGGTCGCACCGGGCCGACAACAGTCATTCCCAACGCGCATTTCGCCGATGACTTCAAGAAGGTGCAAACTAAAGGGGCATCGGATGATCGCACCCGCACGGGGGATGAGGAAGTGATCGGTATTTATTGGGGATATGACGGGCCACCTGAGCTGGGGACACCGCCCCGTCTCTATCTCCAGGTCGTTTTGGCAGTGCTCGATGAAATCGAAGCTCGCAATCCTGGTGGCCTTCAGGAGCAAGAGGAATTGCAGATCATTGCCGCCACTGGCTTGGCGATGGCAGATGCGGGCATCGATGCCTGGTACTACAAATACTCGGTTGACCATATGATGTGGCGACCAGTGCTCGGTATTCCGAACGGTCTGGGTGCGCTCGCTGCGCCTGAACCCGGATGGCTACCGCTGGGTCGGCCAGATACGAACGGTAGCGGCGTTAATCTGACCCCGGATTTTCCGGCCTATCCATCGGGACATGCAACCTTCGGAGCGTCAGCGTTCCAGCTATTGCGGACTTTTCTTGTGCATAAGGGCTTGGCCAGCTTTACGCCCGATGGCCTCGACGATATTGCGTTCTGCTTTGTCTCAGATGAGTTTAACGGACGCAACCGCGACCCGCGAACCCCTCGAGCGCCAAGGCCAAGGCTGCCGCGCAAGTACCCCAATCTCTGGGAGGCAATTACCGATAACTCGATCAGCCGGGTCTTCCTCGGAGTGCACTGGCAGTTTGATGGTGTTACTATCAAGGGCCCTGATGCTAACGGTGAGTTTGGGGTTCCTGAAACTCCGCGAGAGCTAGGACGGCGCGGTGGGGTCTGGCTGGGCTGCCAGATCGCCAATGAGGTAGCGGCCAAGATCGGCATCTCAGCCGACACGATTGCTGCTTCACTGCCCTAGTCAGCTCCCTACTCAGCCAACGATTTGACAGGCAACTGCGAAGCTGCGGGGTGAGCGCAAGCGCAAGCACCTCCCCCGCAGCTTCGCGGCTCAATACTCAGTCAATCTAGAGATTAGAAGCCTGTCGTCCACGCAATCGCCGTTCTGATGCATGAGGCAAAACGTTCACAGAAGCTTTGCCTAGTTAGGCTAATTCGTTAGATGTCAATGTTCTGATATCGGTTGAACTAAATTCTTTAACCTGCACCTTGAAACAGCAGCTCTGGCTCGTATCCTGCGGTAGATTGACGATGCATTGCTAGAAAAGCCTCGCCAATCTTGTCAGGATCAAAGGCTGTGTCGGGTGCGACCTGCCCCATAACGCTGACCATACCCACGCGGATCTCGGTTTCTGATAGCTCTTGAGCCAGCGTCAGCGCCAGACTGCGGAGTGCGGCCTTGCCCATGCTAATCGAGCTAGCTTCATCCCAGGGATAATGCGCCCAGCCCCCTCCCGTAAACAGAATGCTGCCCCGCTGACTGGCTTTCATGTCGGGTAAAACGGCCTGTACTGCGACCAGTGCCCCTACCAGATTCACAGCCAGATCTTGCGTGAGCTGGCTGGGCGTTATGGTCGTGGGTTTGCCAAAGTTAGGAGAGACAGCATTGTATAGCAAGACTTCTGCTGTACCCTGAGCCTGCTGGAGCTTCGCAATGGCCGCTCTCAATTCTGGCTCATGCGCGACATCGGCAGCTGCAGTTGCAACTTCAATGCCTGACTCAGTTAAAGCCGTGATCACCGCCGCATATTTCGAGGGGTTGCGCGCAATTAACCCAAGCTGAAAGCCTGCATTCCCAAACGCTCGCGCCATGCCCAACCCAACACCCGTACCAAATCCAACAATAATGCAAAGAGGTTTCATAATGACCTTTAGATCTGGATTAACCTGACAAACTTCGGCTGAAGCGACCTTATCTCACTCCAACACCGCTGGCTTTAGCGTAGCAAGCCATGCTAGATTAATCAAATCGATTTTATAGATAGTTTTTATCAATGAAATCAATTGATTTAACCCAAATCGATTTAAACCTGCTGGTGGCTTTTGAGGCGCTGTTTGAGGCACGTAGCGTTACAGTGGCAGCGCAGCGTCTCTATTTGGGACAGCCCGCAATGAGTGCGGCATTGGGGCGCTTGCGAACGCTGTTTGGCGATGAGCTGTTTATCCGCGTTGGCCGTGAGATGCAGCCGACGACGAAGGCTATGACAATTGCCCCTGGAATTTTCGCAGCCCTACATCACGTGCGGCAAACAATTCAGTCGAGCCAAGAGTTCAATTCTGCCTCCGACTCGCGAGAGTTTGCGATTGGCAGCGCTGACTACACTAGTTTCATAGTGATGCCTCGACTGCTCGCCCAATGCCAATCCGTTGCGCCAAATCTGAATTTTAGGATGATCGAATTTGATAAAGATCGCGTCGGTGAGCTATTAGAGACAGGTACAATCGAGCTAGCTCTAGGAGTATTTCAAAATCCACCTCGGCAGACAATTTGCAGACCGCTGTTTCAGGAGCGGTTTGTGGGAATTGCTCGCAAAAATCATCCGGCAGTGCAGCCACCGATCTCGATTGAGGCGTTTGCTGAACTCGCTCAGGCACTCTATACGATTCGCCGCGATGCCACAGGGGAAGTTGATCGGATACTCGCCGGATATAATCTTCAGCGACGCATTGCCCTGACGGTACCGCATTTGCTGGTTTTACCGTCTATCATTGCCTCAACCGATCTGATTGCGGCGGTTCCGGCGCGTATGGCGCAATATTTTTCTCAGCTTGACCACATTATGCTGTTTGAACTGCCAACTGCCACGCCACAATGGACAGTTTCAATGCTCTGGAGTAAGTTAAATGACAAAGATGATGCAAACTGCTGGCTACGGCAAACCTTGCAGGCTCTATGTCAGCAGATTTAAGCGTTGGTAACTTAACATCAGCAACTCTAAGATGAACCAGTGGCTGGCGGTGGTGGGAATTGGTGAGGCGGGATGGGATGAGCTGAGCGGGGCGGCGCAGTCCCTCGTCCAGCAGGCGACGCTAATAGTCGGCGGAGCGCGACATTTGGCAATGCTGCCGCCGACCATCCAGACTGAACGTCTGAGCTGGAGTTCGCCCATACAAGCCACGATTGCAGCCATTCTCAGCCGTCGCGGTCAGCCCGTCTGCGTCTTAGCCAGCGGCGACCCGATGTGCTACGGCATCGGCGGTACGCTATTGCGACAGGTAGATTTCAGCGAAATGGTAATTTTGCCAGCAGTATCAGCCTTTAGCTTGGCCTGCGCTCGCATGGGCTGGGCGCTGAACGAAGTCGAACAGATTAGCCTTTGCGGTCGGCATCCGGCCTTACTCTCTCTGCTGCTCTATCCGGGTGCGCGGCTGCTGATTTTGAGCGCAGACCGCCAAACACCTGCCCAAGTTGCCCAAATCTTACGCGAACGCGGCTTTGGAGCTAGTCAAATCACGGTGCTGGAGCATATGGGTGGAGTTAAGGAGCGTCGGATTGAGGGCATCGCCGCCGCCTGGTCTGAGTTGGAGCTAGCCGATCTAAACAGCATTGCGCTGCACTGTATAAGCGCTGGCGACACAGCTCAATCCTATTCACGACTGGCAGGCTTACCCGACGCTGCCTATCAGCATGACGGACAGCTGACTAAACGCGAAGTGCGCGCCATCACGCTGGCAGCTTTGGCACCCCTACCGGGGCAGCTCTTGTGGGATGTGGGCGCAGGCTGCGGCTCCATTAGCATTGAGTGGCTGCGAAGCCATCCTCAGAATCGGGCTATTGCGGTTGAGTCGCACCCAACTCGGCTTCAGTATCTTGCCCAAAACGCAGTGATGCTTGGTGTACCCAGCCTAGAAATCGTTGGCGGCAGAGCGCCCGATGCGCTGCAAGGTTTAGCCATGCCTGATGCGATCTTCATTGGCGGGGGCTTAACCACCGAGTATCTGTTAGAAATCTGCTGGCCAGCCTTGAGACCTGGCGGGCGACTAGTGGCCAACGCCGTCACCGTAGAAACTGAGCAGATACTATTTGCAGCACAGCAGCGACTAGGAGGCAGCCTGACACGGCTGGCAGTGCAGCGAGCAGAGCCGATCGGCAAATTTTTGGGCTGGAAGGCAATGGCTCCGATTACACAGTGGACTGTTATTAAGAACGATCAGGAGATGCCAGTATGAATCCTGAGTATTTGCCCTTTCAGGACGGGCGATGGGATCTGAAGCTAGGGCTGAAGCCACTTTCGCTAGAGACCTGGATTGACATCGACGAGCAGTTTGGGGTAGAGCTACAGCTGAAGCAACAGCTATTGAATCAGCGTCATGGCGAGGTATTTGTCAGCCTGCCGGAGAGCTTATCAGCCCAGCAGGAGGTGCTAGATCTGCTGGTGCAGCATTTGCTGCATTATTTCCCCAATCACTATCGGCAGCGGGGAAATATTCTAGACAATCTGGTAACGGGTGAGCAGTGGAACTTGACGGCAGTAGAGCAGCCGCTCGACTTGGCGGGGCGCTTAGTGCAGGAAGATCTCTGTCTGATGCAGCCCGACGCAGAGACCTATTGCTTGAGCGCCGCTTCGGTTTGCTTTCCCTCGCGCTGGGATTTGCGATCTAAGCTGGGGCAGGAACTGACGCAAATCCATCAGCCTGTACCGGGCTACGGCGAAAAGCTGGCGCGTCCAGTCAATAGCTTTTTTGCGCGGCTCAAGCCGGAGTATCCTGGCTGGCGGCTGAATTGGAGTATTGTTGATGCACCGGAATTGCACTTACCGCCTCAGGCTGTCCCAGCATTAAAACCAATCACGGCTGCGAACGCAGGACAGTCGCTCTGGCTGCGAATTGAACGACAAACGCTGCGGCGGCTGAACAGCAATGCCGTTCTATTTACGATTCGCACTTACGTTCATCGACTTGACCACATTATTCAGCAACAGCCTGATGCAACTCAATTTGCCGCGCAGCTGGCCTCGGCGGTTCAGCAGATTCCGTCTGATGTACAGGTCTACAAAAGCATTGCGCCTTTTCGAGCAGCACTGCTCGGATATTTAGCCCAGCTTGACTAGCCCCAGCTTGATGAACCACAGCTTGATCTTGCGACCTGACTTGCCTAACGCTCTGCTGCTCGTCGCGCCCGAAACATCCCAAAGCGGCACAGTCCTGTCCCAAACGCTAGCCGCATCAGCAGCAAAGTTGGCACTTCCCGCAGCGATTTGACAAAGCCCGACAGGCCAAACTTCACAAGCCCCGCAGGTCGGACAAGGCCCTGCCAGATTGAGTCAAGCCAGGAAGGCAGCGTTGGCTCTGTCCAGTCGGCAGTTGTCACCTTGCCTGCGACCAAGCCTGTAGCTTCCAGCAGCTCAGAGAAGCCTTCGATGCTAGAGAAAGCGGGGTGCGACCACTGATCGAGCAGCTGCTGCATCACGGGCTTTTCCCAGACGTTGAGCGGCTTCCTCCGGTCGTCCCGCTGATTCCAATCTGCCACAACCAGCAGCCCGCCAGGTTTTAGCACCCGCAACAGCTCTTTGGCGAAGATAGCCTTGTCAGGCATATGTGGCCCCGCCTCAATTGACCAAACCACGTCAAAGCTGGCATCCGGGAACGAGAGCGCCATCGCGTCATCTACCAAAAACTCAGCGGTCAATCCGGGAGGCGTGAGTTCTGTAGCGCGTTTGACCTGCTGCGGGCTGATCGTAATTCCCGTGACGGCAAATCCGTAGTCCTGCGCCAGAATTCGGCTGCTGCCGCCAATTCCGCAGCCCACGTCCAGCAGCGTTTGGCCAGCAGGCAGCTGATCAAGTCCTCCCCAGCGCACCATTTCATGCACGAAGTCTGACTTGGCCGTGAGGAAGTCTTTGCGGCGTGGGGGCAAGCCATAATGTCCCAAGTGAATATGCTCGCCCCAATAAAACTCTAAAATGCCGTCTTCTGTCCATTCGTCATAGGAGTTGGCAACAGAGTCCGCAGACTGATAGCGACGGGCGGTGAGCAGATAGAGGGCAATTCCGGCTACGGGCAAAAGCAGCACAAGGCCAATCGTCAGGTTCATAGAAAGAGCGTCATGGATATGGATTTATGACTATTTTATTTGTGACTATTTGTGACCACTTTAAATATTGAGCTACTCGTCTAGATGATCAGAAACCTCCTGGTAGAGCGTCACAATATGCGCGTCAGCCAGACTGTAGTAGATATTGCGTCCAGCACGGCGATATTTGACGAGCCGCTGTGAACGCAGGAGGCGCAGCTGGTGCGATACCGCTGATTCGGTCATCTCAAGTGCAGCAGCCAGATCGCAGACGCAAAGCTCTTGTTGTGCTAGCGCAGAGAGCAGCCTCAGCCGATTTGGATCGGCCAAAATGCCAAAGAAAGCCGCCATTTCCTGCGCTTTTTCGGTTGGCAGCAGATCAGGCTGTACCTGACGAATAGCATCGAGATGCACAAGATGCTCGTCGCACTGCGGTGCGTCTTCAAGAGTAGGGACGAGCGACTTATCCATTGTTTTGAGCTGAGAGGGCAGGCAGATTTCAATCAGCTTCTATTGTAGCTGAAAATCGGCAGTCCAAAGGCCAGAACCTCTTGTGCAGGTATCAAGTTAGTCTTCTTTAGTAATTCTCTAGTGATTTTCTAGTAATTTTTTGGCAAATTGAAGACGTACTTCCATATATCTACTGGACGATCTTGAAATCATACACCTCTGAGTTTATATTTTTTTCAACGCGCACCAGCAGCCCAATTCTGCCAGCAATTGGTCGGCGGTCGCCTTTAGCGTCAAATTCAACCGTGCCCACGCCCGCTGCGCCATCTGCGACCAAATTGCTGGAGAGAGCCTCTTTGAGATTGTTGCGACTTTGACTAAGGCTCTTGGATAGATCGGTTGTTTTTAGCCCCTGACAGATCGCGTTCACCGCATCATAAGACATAGCGGTGCGCCAGTTGACCTGCTGGGTTCCAAACAGCATCTCAGCTTCGGCTTCAAATCTGTCACCGCGACGATGCCAGGTGATTGCCACGGTCAGTCCGGCTTGAGCCGCTTCTTCACCATAGGGATCGAGCGTTTTGGGAGAGTAGAGCGTGTTGCCCGCCAACAGCATCAGCCTGTTGGAGCGCGTGGCGTTGGCTTTAGCTAGTTCTAACGCCAGATTAATTGTCGCGGGCTGGGTTGGAATCAGCAAAAGCGCCTCTGCCTGAGCCTGAATCGCGGCCTGCACACAGCCTGTAGAGCTAAAGGTTGAGGCCGTTAGATTACATTGGGGTAGCTCGATCAATTTACGAGAGCGTAGATGCTTACGGAACTCGTCGGTCAGCGAATCGCTGAACGGATCGCCGGGGACGTTGGCGACCGCAAATCGAGACAGCTTTTTCACCTGCGTAGCGTAGCTAGCCAGCGTCTGAGCCGCGACAGCATCGTTGGTGGCAGTGCGAAACAGATAGGGCAGTCCTGACAGCTTGACTGACGTGCTAGAGGGCGAGACGATAACAATACCCGTCTTAGCGTAGAGCGCCGCTGCCTGTTCGGTGATGCGGCTCGTATAGTGACCCACGACCGCTAAATTATGCGCTACTGCCAGCTGAGCAGCAACCAGATCTGTAGTTTCCAGATTATTCTTGTCGTTGGCAATTTGGACTTGCAGCAGTCTTTGCTGAATTCCACCTTGACAGAGCGCAGCCAAATCGGCAGCTTGATTCATCGCTTCAGCTAGCGACTGAATTCCACAGTTGGCCTGAGTTTGCGCCATTGCTACGCCCCGCAGCATCTCTTGAGCAATCCCCTGATAAGAGGCCGTGGCTTCAGTGGTCAGGGGCACAGCCGTCGCAATCTGAATCGGATTGCCCTTTAAAGCCGCAATTGCATTGTTGAGATAGATTAAACTCTCTGGATCGCTATTGCGGGCAGAGGGTTGACTGAGCGCCTGCTCAAACTGGCGGATCGCTTCCGGCCAGTCCTGATTCGCATAGGCCGTGATGCCCAATTGTTTAGCCCCGGTAGGCTTTGTAGCCATCAGCGAACGTTCACCCAAGCTGAGCAGATCGGAGGGGGTAGCTTTGGGAACATCGATGGAAACGTTTGGAGAGACGAATGGAGAACCAAAACTCGGCAGCTTTGTCCGCAAAGGTAGTTTCAGCGCAATCAGCAGTGCCGCAGCCAGCGCCAGCAGCGCCAAGCCCAATAGCATCAACGGCTTACGCGCGCGATAAAGCCGCCCCACTTCACTAGAAAGCTGCTCAAACCATCGCGCGATCCAGCTTCGCTGAGGCGGCAAGATCGGATCAGGTGACGGCCAGACCAGCCGAGGTTCAGCCGGATTCTGGCAGATCACGGGCAGCCAGGATGCCCCCGGAAACTGTTGCTCTAGGGATTCTAAACGCTCTCTGGCTTCGCGAACGGCCAGATAAAAAGGCGTGCCGTTTGAGAATGAATATAGGAATCGCTTCAAGAACTCCTGCGCGATTTGATCGGGAACAGGTTCGCGCATGACGATCATTTGCGGAATTCGCAGAGCAGTAAGCTGTTTGGCCAGTCCCAAACCGTCACAAGAGTTAAAAATAGCTAGCTTTAGGCCCTGCTGGATCGCCTGCCGTAACGAAAACTTAAGCTGCTGAATCGAAAGCGACTGCTGGGCATTGATCCGAAACTCGCCGTGGTTACCCTGCCCGTCGCTGGTACTATGCCCTGCAAAAAACAAAATATCCCAGGGCTGATCCCAGAGCTGATCGCTGAGGCTGCTCTGATCTGGCTCGACCAAAAACACCACCTCCGCCCCCGGCAAATTCTCCAAAAAGCTGCGGTCTGCCTTAACGTTGATGCCGCTGCTGTCGCCCAAAATTGCTAGAATTCGCACCGGGCGATTGATGCTGCCAGCGGGCGGCGCGTAGTGAGCGCTGAGGCCAAATTCAGCGCGAGACTGACTGCCAAACAGCCGCCAGATTTGCCAGGGAAGGCGTTGCAAATATCGGTTCTCGGTTTGGAAAATCACCCGGAGCTGATCCTGCGGCGGCGTTTCGGCCAAAATAATTCCGGTGAGCGCCTCAAACGCATCTTGCGAAAACCAGTCTTGCAGATAGGTTTCGAGGGTGCTGGCGGCGCTGAGCGCGGTGCTGATATCGCAGATTTCTGTGGTTTGGGCAGCGGGCAGGCGAATGATCCGGCGGATTTCGGGCAGGCGATAGTGGCAGTCCTGCCAGCTGTCATAGAGCTGTGGCAGATCGGGGGCGGGCGGCAGACGACGGGCTTCTCGGCGAAACACAGCCCCGCCGTCTTGAGCGATTTCGAGAATGACCTCAAACCCTTGTTCAAAGTCGCCGTTAATGATTTCAATGGTAGCCAGCATAACAGGGTAGATGCCTAGATAATAGATGCTAGATGCAGTCGGCTATGGCTACTGTATCAGTCCTAAACATTCCGGAAAGGTCAGCCGTCAGCTCAACCCATCACAATTATCTGGCTGAGCTGATGCTAAACCACAAAATGTTCGGTGAGCCTAGCTGCACCCAGCCCAATTTCGATCTGAAACTGATCGCCGGGGTCAGCCAAAAAGTAGTATTGCAGCCCTCGGCTTTCGGGTCGCGCCAACAGCTCAAATAGGGTAGCCCCTTCGCTGCGACCGGTCAGGCTCAAGCCTTGCGGCAGGTGAGAGCCTGCCGCCGGATGGAGCCGCAGCAGAATGGCTTTACCCTGCGGCACGGTCAGGATCGCCACCATCAGCGACAGAGACTGATCGGCAATTTGCAGCGCCAGATCAATCGCCCAGAGTCCAGAGTCAGGATGCTGTGGATTGAGCTGATGCAGGCGCTCTGCTGCGTCCCAACGTTCCTCCTCGCTGCGGGGAGTCTGAATAATCTGGGCTAGCTCCTGCTCGGTTTGATGTCGAAATCGAGTGCTGCGATAGCTCCAGGCAGGCGGGGAGACTGGATCTGTGACCTGTTGCAGCAGTTCCCAGCCGCGCCCCAACTGTCCCGTCATCCACTGGCTCAAGTTCCAGACGGGCGGCGTAATCTGATCGAGCAGTGCTTCGAGCGGCTGCAAATAGCTCAGCGGCAGTTCACTCACCCGCAGCTCTGGCGCAAAGCCCAGCAGCGTACCCAGCGTCGCCGTTTCGTTGAGCTGCACCACCACCAGACCCAGCCGATTGGCCCAAGCTTCTTCGGGGATATGGCATTTTTGGGCGCTCGCCGCCACCGCCCGACATTCAAGCTGCCCTTTGGCCTCTGGAATATACAGCGTCGATAGGCTAGCTGAAAGCTGCGTCGTCGGGTTCTGGGGCTGCGGCGCGGACTCAATTTCCAACAGATCGAGATAGCGCTGCGTAACTAAAAGCGCTAAACGATTGGCATAGGCTTGCTGCCTTGCGGTAGCCGTCACCTGTCCAGCGGCAAACTCAAGCGCCTGCTGGCGGTCAGCGGCGGGGATGGGCAAAAACATGCGGGCAGGTTCTGTCGGGTAACTCATAATTTCGCGGCTTATAGTTTCGCGGCTCATAGTTTCGCGGCTCAAGGCATAAACAACATGCGGAGCAAACTCAGACAGCGAGCCTGCGACGGCAGCATTGCGCCAGACAGGACTGGCAGCTTTGGGTGAGATGCTTGTTGTAGCAATCAATTAAATGGCGGCGGGACACCCCAAACTCAGCACTCAAATCTTCCCAGCTCGCCCCCGGCAGCCAGCCGGAATCCCAGTTTGGCAACCGCAGCAGCAGCAGCTTTTGGCAGTGCAGATCAGGTCGATTTGGCACAAACTTGGAGCGCAGCACGGCGCAGGATGCTACGCAGTCCCGGATGGCGGCCACTCGCTCGCGGCGGATGATTTCGGCCTCGGCGCTGTTGTCGGTTTCGGGCGGCAGCAGATCCCAGACTGGGGTAGAGCCACCTTCTGAATGCTGAAATTCGGCGCTCACCCGCTGATCCTCGCCAAACTGAATCGGCGGTATGGCTGGGCGGGGATGCTTCAGGCCATAGTAAAGATTCAGCTTGAACCAGCCCAGCACCGTCGCAGACTCTGGATCGGCGGCTTGAGTCGGATCAAATTTGTGAAAGTTGCGGCTAAACCATTTTTGCGTCTCCAATAGCGCCTGCATATAAATCTCGTCCCCTTCTGATCTAATTTCGCCAGAGTTGAGCAGGGTGACAATCAACCGATGCACAAGCTGCCGCCGCGCTGGACTGGCGGGCGGCAACGCTTGAGCCTGCTCAATCAGCTGGCGCAGGGTCAGGTCAAGCTGACTCAACTGCTGGTTTCGGTCTTCGGGAAGGCTGCACATGCTTCTGTTTGTTGTCCGTCAGGTTATCAGGATCTAGAATTTATGCCGAGAGAAGATATGCAGATCGGTCTAATGACAAATATCTGAAGCCTGAATTCAAATCGGAGTTCGTTACAAAACTTAAACAGAACTTAATTAGATTGCGATCAATCTGCGAACCTGCATTCAAAGCTTAGGCTCCAAAGCCGCCGCCGCCTGGAGTTTCAATCACAAACAGATCGCCTGCCTGCATCTCAACTTCAGCGCTGCTGCCCAGCGGCTCGACTCGGCCATCCCGGCGCTCGACGCAGTTGCGGCCTACGGCTCCCGGCTCACCACCCTGCAAGCCAAACGGCGCAATTAGCCGATGCCCGGAGAGAATCGCTGCCGTCATGGCCTCGCGAAACCGGATGCGCCGAATCACGCCGTTGCCGCCCCGGAACCGCCCCGCACCGCCGCTGTCAGGCCGAATCGCAAAGCTTTCCAGCAGCACCGGGAAACGCCATTCCAGCACTTCGGGATCAGTGAGGCGCGAGTTGGTCATGTGGGTCTGTACAGCATCAGTGCCGTCAAAACTGGCTCCCGCTCCCGACCCGCCGCAGATTGTCTCATAGTACTGATACTGCTGGTTGCCGAAGGTGAAGTTGTTCATTGTCCCCTGCGAAGCTGCCATTACGCCCAGCGCTCCATACAGCGCGTTGGCAATCGCCTGCGAGGTTTCCACGTTGCCCGCCACCACCGCCGCCGGATAGTGCGGATTCAGCAGCGAGCCTGCTGGCACAATCATATTCAAGGGCTTGAGACAGCCTGCATTCAGCGGGATATCGTCCTCGACCAGCGTTCGGAAGACATACAGCACCACGGCTTTGCAGATCGCCAGCGGCGCGTTCAGGTTATTGGCCTGCTGGGGTGAGCTGCCGCTGAAGTCGATTGTGGCCTGACGCTGCTGCGGATCGATCGTGATTTGGACGCAGATCTGGCTGCCGTTGTCTAGCTCGTAGCGGAAGCTGCCGTCGCTGAGCTGCTGGATGGCGCGGCGCACGGATTCTTCAGCGTTGTCCTGCACGTACTGCATATATGCCTGCACGGTTTCAAGGCCGTAGCGCGCCACCATTTTGAGCAATTCCTGCGAGCCGCGCTCGTTAGCAGCAATTTGGGCTTGCAGATCGGCCAGGTTTTGAGCCGGGTTGCGGGCGGGATAGGGGGCGGCGTTCAGAAGTTCTAGCAGCTCGGCTTCGCGGAAACGGCCTTGTGCCACCAGCTGCACGTTATCAAACAGAATGCCTTCTTGCTCGACGCTAGTACTATAGGGCGGCATAGATCCGGGCGTGATGCCGCCAATGTCAGCGTGATGCCCCCGTGAGGCCAGATAAAACAGCGGGCGGTGCGAGTCGCCACTCCAGACGGGCGTAATCACGGTCACGTCGGGTAGGTGCGTGCCGCCATTGTAGGGGTTATTAGACAGATAGACATCGCCCGGTTTGAGGCTGTCACCTGCTGCACGGATCAGGCTGCTGACGCTTTCGCTCATCGAGCCCAGATGTACGGGGATATGCGGCGCGTTGGCAACGAGCTGCCCCTGAGCGTCAAAAATGGCGCAGGAAAAGTCGAGTCTCTCTTTTATGTTCACCGAGTAGCTGGTGTTTTGCAGCGTCACGCCCATCTGCTCGGCAATGGCGCGCACCAGATTGTTGAAGATTTCCAGCAGCACCGGGTCGGGCTGTCCGGCTTGGCTAGAACTGGCTTGCAGCGTTAGGGTTTGCGTTAGGGTTTGCGTTAGGGGCTGTGCCTCTGTGCGGCGCAGAATCAGATGATTTTTAGCCGTCAACTCAGCGCTCCAGCCCGGTTCAAGAACGTTTGTGCCAGTTGGCTCAATGATTAATGCCGCCCCCTGAATCTGATCTCCGGGCTGCAAATCCTGACGCTGATAGATCGGCGCCTTGTGCCAATCACCTTTGGTGTAGATCTGAGTCTCCGCCACAGGCAGCAGCGGCGCAGTTCGGTGGGCAGCGAGTAGCGGCTCAGCGGGCGGGCTGATTAGGCCAATTGCCTCCACCGAGGCCGACTCAACCATCAGCGGCTTTTCTGACATCACAAAGCCATAGCGCTGCTCGTAGGCTTGCTCAAACTGTTGGCGCATGGCGGCTGGCTCAGCAAACGCCACCCCAATCGCCGCATCACTGCCCGCATAGCGTAGCTCTACCTGCCGCAAAAGCTGCATCTGCTCAGCGGCCAAGCCCTGCCCCAGGATTTCCGCCTCAGCCTCAGCGCTCAGGCTCGCCAAAATGCGCTCTAGTGCGGGCATCGCCTCCGTGAGCAATCGCTCCACCGCCTGCTGCTTCAGCGCCCGCAAGTCGGCCAGCCCCATGCCGTAAGCCGACAGCACGCCCGCATAGGGATGCAGAAAAATCTGGGTCATGCCCAGCGCCTCGGCAATTAGGCAGGCATGCTGTCCTCCCGCGCCGCCAAAGCAGCAGAGCGTGTATTCGCTCACGTCGTAGCCGCGCTGAATCGAGATTTTTTTGATCGCCGCCGCCATCTTGTCGATCGCAATCGCCAGAAAGCCAGCGGCAACCTGCTCTGGGCTGCGGCGGTCGGCAGCTTGACGAGAGATCGAAGCGCTGAGCTGAGCAAACTGCTGCTGCACGGTGACCTCATCCAGCGGCAGGTCGCCCGCTGCGCCAAACGCCTTCGGGAAAAAGTCGGGCTGAAGCTTGCCCAGCATCACGTTACAGTCGGTGACGGTGGGCGGCCCGCCGCGGCGGTAGCAGGCTGGCCCCGGATTCGCGCCGGCTGAGGCTGGCCCAACGCGATAGCGCGATCCGTCAAAGCTGAGGATGGAGCCGCCGCCTGCCGCTACGGTATGAATCGCCATCATCGGGGCACGCAGCCGCACGCCTGCCACCTCAGTTTCAAAGCTGCGCTCATACTCGCCGCTATAGTGCGAAACATCGGTGGAAGTGCCGCCCATATCAAAGCCAATAATTTTGTCGAAGCCAGCGCTGGCACTCGTTTTGACGGCTCCCACAATGCCGCCTGCTGGCCCCGATAAAATACTATCCTTACCGCGAAACAGCGCCGCGTCTGTCAAGCCTCCGTTCGACTGCATAAACATCAGCTTTGGAGTTCTGGCTGGCTTAGCGTTCTGGTCACCGTTCTGGTCAGCATTCTGGCCTGAAGCTAATGCCGCTGTGACCTGATCGACATAGCGTCGCAAAATTGGCGAAAGATAGGCATCGACCACGGTTGTGTCTCCTCGACCTACCAGCTTCATCAGCGGACTGACCCGGTGCGAAACCGAAATCTGCGTAAAGCCAATCGCCTCGGCCAGCGCCGCCATCTGCTGTTCATGCGCCGGATAGCGGTAGCCGTGCAGAAACACGATTGCACAGGCGCGAATCCCGGCATCATAAGCTGCCTGGAGCGACTGTTTCAGCGACGCAGTAATTTGCAGGGGTATCAGCACGTCACCCTGCGCGCTGTAGCGTTCTTCCACTTCGATCACCTGCTCATAGAGCATCTCTGGCAAAATAATTTGCCGCGCAAAAATCTGGGGGCGATTCTGATAGCCAATCTTCAGCGCATCTTTGAAGCCTTGCGTGATCAGCAGCAGCGTCGGATCCCCCTGGCGTTCGAGCAGTGCATTCGTGGCCACCGTCGTCCCCATTTTCACGACCTGAATCTGCTCAGCCGGAATGATCGCATCGGCCTCTAGCCCCAATATCTCGCGGATTCCCTGAATTGCCGCATCCAGATAGCGCTCCGGATTCTCAGACAGCAGCTTATGCAAAATGATCTCGCCCTGCGGACTGCGCGCCACCAGATCTGTAAACGTGCCGCCCCGGTCAATCCAAAACTGCCAGCCTGTCGCGATATCTGCCTGTGATCTAGCTTGTGCCATCTGAAGTTCCTCTGCGGGGGACAAAGACAGCCTAACAGCGAGCTAAAGCGAATTTCTACGGCGCTCGTAGTGGAAAGCGGCTGAGGACGGTGAATTGTTTGCCCAAGAGAAGCTGGGGTGACTAAGAAATTGACAGAGAAATTGACTAAGGGCGTGATAAAGGCGGGAGTTAGGCGGCATGGCTAAGATGGTTTTTTGATATCCTCACCTTAGTTCAAACTCTGATTCCACGAGTCTTTCAACCACCTCTAGTTTTGTCAGTCAAGCAGCCCCTGATCCTGAGATTAATCGCTTTAAGTGATCGGCGACTTCATCCATCAACTCCGGTCGCTTTAGGGTCACCGCCAAAATCATTGTGCCCTGCAAAGTGCCGAGCGCATGGACAGCTAACGTAGCAGCGTCAGCGCAATCGCTTAATGCCAACTCAATCCAATCAAGTAGTCGTTTAAAAAATCGTCTTGCGGCTGCCGACACAGCATCTGGCAAATCCTGCGACTCTGCCCCCAACATACAGCCTAAACAAATCATCCCGTCATTCTGCACAGCCGCCCTATAGCAATTACAGAGTCGCTGCAAATGTTCCTCTACCGTTGCTTGGGTGAGATCAACGCGGCCCAATGTTGCCAACAGTTTATCGCTGTAGCGATCGACCACCGCCGCCCCTAGCAACGCCTTCTGCGGAAAATGGTAATGCACACTGGCAGCCTTAATCCCCACATCTGCCGCCAGATCGCGATAGCTTACCGCCTCAAAGCCGCCCCGGCGAATCCGGATTTCCGCCGCCTCAAGAATTTCGATTGCCTTGGCTGGATAGTCTGCTGCATCTTCTTTCATGCTGTTAATTATCTGACGTTAGATAGGGGATTGACAACCAGCCAGAGTTCGCGTCATAATTTGTCTAACGAACGTTAGATAGACGAAATCCTACAGCTGGAGAACTGCTATGAAAGTCTATGAATACAGAGCTTTTCCTAACCCTTGGCGGGTTCGCATTGCCCTGGCGGAGAAGGGATTGACTGAGCAAGTCGAGTTTGTCCAAGTCGATGTCCCACAGGGGGAACATAAGCAGCCCGCGTTCCTGGCGAAAAACCCGGCAGGTGCTGTGCCCTTGCTAGAACTCGATGATGGCACCTGTATTGCCGAATGCACTGCTATTACTGAGTACTTCGACCATTTGACGAGCGAACCGACCCTGACTGGGAAGACTGCCACAGAACGAGCCGTGATCCATATGATGCAGCGGCGGGTAGAAGCAAATTTGCTGGATGCAGTCGCAAACTACTTCCACCATGCCACGCCTGGTCTAGGCTTTGAAGCCTATCAAATTCAGGAATGGGGCGAAAAGCAGAAGGAACAGGCAATCGCCACCCTGCATAGCCTAGATCAGCTGTTGGCAACTCAGCCTTACATTGCGGGCGAGCGCTTTACTGTGGCAGATATTACGGTTTTGGCCGGGTTGGCTTTTGGTAGCTTTTGTCAAATTACGATTCCCGAAACCGCTATCCATCTCAAAGCTTGGCATGATCGAATGCAGCAACGTCCTAGTTTTAGCGCGTAACTGCCGTTCTTTGTAGGGAGAGAATGCTGCAATGGAACTCAACGCTGACTTTACAAAACGGGCGGTGGTGCATGGGGCAGCGCTGCCTTGGCAAGCCTCTCCCATACCGGGCGTGAAACGACGAATGCTGGATCGCATTGGAGATGAAGTGGCGCGGGCAACCACGATCGTGCGCTATGCTCCCAACAGCCAATTCTCTCCCCATACCCATGACGGTGGCGAAGAATTTTTAGTTTTGGCAGGTGTTTTTCAGGACGAACAGGGGGACTATCCCGTAGGCACCTACGTTCGGAATCCACCCACATCTCACCATAGGCCAGGTTCAGTCGGCGGCTGCACCATTCTGGTCAAACTCTGGCAATTTGACCCGGATGATCGCACCCAAATTACGCTCAACACAGCGCAACAGCCCTACAGAGCTAATTTGACGCGGCTTGGAGTCAGCACGATGCCGCTGTTTGCCGACAGTCGAGAAACGGTTCAACTGGAACGATGGGAGGCGAATACATCGATTGATTTACTGGTACCGCATGGGTTAGAAATTTTTGTGATCCAAGGTGACTTTACTGAAAGCAGTGAAGTCTTCCAGCCCTACTCTTGGTTACGGTTACCGCCAGATTCCCGGCTGTTGGCGCAGTCTGGTGCAGAGGGATGCCAAATCTGGCTGAAGCAGTTGGAATCGAAAACTTTTCACTGACTAAAAGAGTTCTGCCTGGACAGATATTGCCCCACTCTTGAGCTGAAAAATTACAGCTAAAACTTACTTAGGGAATGTTTGAGTAGAAACCGCGCCAAACTATTCCCTAAGCAAACAAATATGGCCAACTACGATTGATTCGCGCTGCTGCAATCGTCAGCTTTTCGTGATCAGCACAGGATTTCCTGTATGCTCCTGAGGCGCTGCTGCATCCTCAACCGTAATTGCAAAGTTCACAACTGCATCTTTTAAGCGATAGGCTGCGGGCACTATAACTTTCCGCTGACTGTTCCCCTCTTGATCTGCTTCAAACACCTCCGTTAGAATCGCAGACTTACTATCTTTGGTGACAGGAGCTTCTGGTTCAACCACCGTCCAGAGCACGTAGGTTTTTCCAGCAGGCAGCGGCGGTAAGTTTTGCGTGGTCAGGTCAGCCTCTAGGCGATTTGGGTTGACCACCAGCGCGGCAGAGCCAGCGGAGGATTCTGCCCCCAGCAGCTCGTAGGTCAGAGTTTCTGAGCTGCCTTCTGGCTGAAGAGCGGGCTGAGGTGACTGCTGAGCGACTTGCAGCGCAGTCCAAAGCCGATAGTTGTTGATGCCTAGCAAGACCACCGCTGCCGCTGCCGCCCCGCCCATAACTCGATTCCAGCGAAATCCGGCTGGGGAGCGAGGAACCGCAGCTGGGGCAGGAGTCTCTCTAATAGGGCTATCTTTGACAGGGCTATCTCCAACAAGATTATCTCCAACGATTCGCGCCCGCATGTGAGCCGGAGGGGGAGTTTCTGCTGGATTGTAGGCAAGCTCTAATGTTTTCTGCATCTTGGCTAGCTCTACGGCAACCGCTGGATCGTCTTTCAGCAATTGCTCAAATTCTGCCGCCTCTTCTATGTCAAGGTTGCCTAAGACATATCCTGAAATGAGAAGCTGTAAGTGCTCTGAAAACATCGACCGAGTCATGGCGAAGATAGCTCTAGTTTAATTTAACTGTCGTTTAACTGTCGTTTTTCAGCGTTTGGCGCAGTTTGAGCAGCCCTCGACGCGACTGCGACTTTACGGTTCCCAGGGGCAGATTCAGACGCTCAGCAATGGTGGATTGACTCAGCCCTTCGTAGTAAGCCAATCGCAGCGTTTCTTGTTCCTGTTCGGGCAGCTGAGCTAGAGCAGCTTGCAGCTCCTGAGCTTGTTCAGCGTGGAGTATTTCCTCAAAGGCAGAACTCGCCGTCATGTCGTGACTTTTGTTAGCACGCCATCGCTCTAGAAATGCGGTTGCCGTACCGCGTGAGCGCAGCCGATCTCGCGCTCGTGATCGCGTCAAAATTGCTAAAAATGTCCGCAACGAAGCGCGCCTCGGCTCATAGGCTGTCGATTTAGACAGATTTACAAAAATATCTTGGGTTAGATCTTCTGCTTCTTGAGGCTGGCTCAAAACCCTCAGTGCCAAACTATACACCAGCCCAGCATGACGGTCATAAAGAATACCGAGAGCGGCAGTATGACCAGCTTTTAGAGCAAGATACAGCTCTGCATCTGTCTGGCTCAGTAAAAACTCTCTGGTATGGCCAGCCTGCTCAGGATGCATGATGCCTGTTCGGGAAAAATTCAAATCTCTATTCCACAGCATTATAGCGGTTCTTGGCTGCATGGGGCGCAGCTACAATAGTCTGGGAATCGCGAGGTAGCTCTGCTCAGCGGCTTCAGAACCGCCCCAGCCTCGTCTGTAGGGAATTGCCCCTCCTGACCTATAGAGTAGCCAACAGAAGAGTAGCAAACAGAGCGCTAAGTTTTTGAAGCTGATTACTCATGATTTTTACGGTTCCTGCTGTGTCTTTGTGGCTGTGTCTTTGTGATTGAGAAATGCCGATTTTCCAGCGACTGTTCATAGCGACTGTTTAGCTGTTTATCTAGTACGACTGAGCTTTGAATTTAGATGCAATTTTGTCTTTTGCTTCGCCACTGCATGTTACGCGAGCCGTCCTGAATCAGTTTATGTATCTATGCATCCGAATCTAGAGGCAGCTCGTACATAGTTCGTACCTATTGCTCAACAGCTTCATGGATAGTCATATCAACAGGCTTATCCGACAGACTTATCGGCAGTGATTAACCGCTGATCACTCGCAGGATGTTGGCAAGAAGCGACTGTACAAGCTTTTGAGCCGTTGTTGAACTGTTGAGCTGTTGTTGAACCGTAAGGAGAGAATTGATGACGACTGCCTATATCCTCAGCGATAACAACCTAGTTGCCTTTGACGTTACCAATCCTGATCGTCCCAATCCCCCTGTACCCATCAGCGGCATTGCGACAGGCGAGCAGCTAGTTGGCATTGACATCCGCCCCCAAACCGGCAAACTGTATGGCTTAACCAGCAGCGCGGCAGGCGTGCGGCTCTATGTGATCAGCCCTCAGTCTGGGGTAGCCACGCCCTTAACTGCCGCGCCCGTGCAGTTTGATGACGGCAGCAACCCTGTACCCATCCAGGGCGTAAATTTTGGCTTCGACTTTAACCCAACGGTTGATCGAATTCGCGTAGTGACGGACGCTGGCGAAAACTTCCGGCTCAACCCCAATACGGGCGCTCTAGTAGACGGCAACAACGGTAGCCCAACAGCCGTAGCAGGCATCAACTCAGATGGCTCAGTCAAAGCGGCTACGACCCGCGTGGACGGCGCAGCCTATACCAACAGCAGCCCCGATGTTAGTACCACGACCCAATACACGCTCGATGCCAGTAGCAATCAGCTCTTCATCCAAAACCCGCCCAACAGCGGCACCCAGACTGCGCCATTGCCAATCACGTTCAACGGCAGCCCGCTCGACTTCAGCGCTGTCAACGGATTCGATATTCCGGCCAGCGTTACGGTAGCTACCTCAAATCAGCCCGCTCAGGGACAGGGATATGCCACGCTCACTGTCGGCGGCAGCACAGGTCTCTATGCGATCAATCTGGCCACCGGAGCCGCGACGCTAATTGGGCCGGTCGGGTCAGCAGGCGCAGCTACGCAGGGACTCGCCCTCCAGAGCGATTTGAATCAGGGCACGCCGTTGATCGGACTTAGCAGCGATAGTCTTAGCGGCAACAGTCTGCTGCGCTTCAACAGCGCTAATCCTACCGTCACGACGACCGTAGCGATTACGGGTGTGCCAGCAGGCGAAACGCTAGTTGGGATTGACTTTCGACCGGCGACCGGACAGCTGTTTGGCCTCAGCGTCAACGACAGCAGCAATACTGGCAGTCTACTGATTTTAGATCCGCAGTTGGGAACCGCCACCCCGGTTGGCACAGCTGGACAGATTGCCTTGGTCGATGCGGCGGGCAATCCAGTTGACCTGCCGGGAACCGGCTTCGGCTTTGACTTCAACCCAACCGTTGACCGGATTCGCGTCGTCACCAGCAGCGGCCTCAACTTCCGGCTCAACCCGCTGACGGGCGCAGCCGTCGATGGCGATAACGGCGGAGCAGCAGGCAGTGTTGCAGGCATCAACCCCGACGGAGCTATCAAGGGCAGCACGACCAGCACCGATGCCACCGCCTACACCAACAGCTTCAGCCAGACTGGAACACCCGTCACCACGCAGTACACGCTAGATGCCACCACCAACAGCCTGCTGATTCAAAACCCGCCCAACAGCGGCACCCAGACTGCGCCGCTCGCCATCACCCTCAACGGCGCAGCGCTTGACTTTGATGCAGTCAGCGGCTTTGACATTCCAGATAATGTACAGGTCGCCAGCGCCAATGCCCCTGCCAGCGGACGAGCGTTTGCGGCGCTCAGCGTCGGCGGAACTACCAGCCTGTACGGCATTGAACTCAGCACCGGAGCCGCGACGCTTCTAGGAGCAGTGGGAGCGGGCACTGCGGCACTGTCTGGGCTGGCGGCTGGCACTGCGCCCACAGGCGGCGTAGCGTTTGGGGCAGCCACCTACAGCGCTTCAGAGACGGGCAAGACAATCGCGCTAAATCTGCTGCGGACGGGCGGAACTGCTGGAGCCTTGACGGTCAATCTGACGGCGACAGGCGGAACGGCTACCGCCGATGACTATAGCGGACTGCCGCTCAGCGTCACCTTTGCGGACGGTCAAACCAGCGCTACGGCCTCCCTCGCCATCATCGACGACAATCTGCTGGAAGGCGACGAAACGCTGATTTTGGGGCTAAGCAACCCCAGCAACGGCGGCGTGCTGGCAGCGCAAGATACCGCAACGCTGACCATTACCGACAACGAGCAGCGGCAGCGAGGCACAGGCGGCAACGACAGGCTGCTAGGCGCAGAGGGCAGCGATTTGCTGCTGGGGCTGGGCGGCAACGACAGGCTGCTGGGGCGAGCTGGAGACGACAGCCTGACGGGAGGACGCGGCAGAGACAGGCTGCGGGGCGATGCGGGTGCAGATCGGTTTATCTACACCGGCCGCAGTCAGCGCGGTGCTTTGAGCCAGTCACTCCTGCGCTCATCTGACCGGATCTTGGACTTCAACCCGACTGAAGGCGATCGGATTCAGCTCGACTTTGACAAAGATCTGACAACTCGCAACCGACCTAGACAGCTGTTTAACGCAGGCGAGCAGCGGGGCAGCTTGACCGATGCGGTTGAGGATGCCTACGCCGATAAGGATCAACGGCGCAACGGCAGTCAGCAGCTGAAGGCGAACGAGGCAGTATTTTTTACAAGAGGCGCTAGGACGTATCTAGCTGTAAACGATCAGCAGGCTGATTTTGCAGTCAATCGCGATCTAATTGTAAACGTGACTGGGCTACAGATGAATATGGGTGATCTCAACGCAGGCAAGATTGCGGTGGCTCGGTATTTCATCTAGCTTTGTCTTCAAAAAGCCAGGGATTGGTTCTTGATCCGATCCCTGCGGCTGCTCAAAAAGGGGCTAAAGCGGGCAGTTAAACCAAAATGCGCGGTGCTGAGCAGATTACAATACGGTTAGTCAACAAGCTTAGGCAAATCACGCGGGCTGTTTTTTATGAATCAACTTAGGCATCAATTTTCTCAGTCTGCTGGCTCTCGGCTGCGAGCTTGGTTTATCGCTGGCCTGCTGCTGCTGCTGGTCTGCTTGACACCACTGCCTGCCGAGGCGGTGAGCGTCAGCCCCAAGCTGGAAGAGCAGGTGCTGCAAGTGCTGCGCCAGCATCCTGAAGCGATCCTGGAGTCGGTACAGCTTTATCAACAGCAGCAGCAGGCGATTGTGCAGGAAGCCAGACAGCAGTTTCTCTACCAGATGCAGTCAGATCCAGAGGCGCTGATTGGCCAGTCGCCCACCTCAGGTTCAGCGCTCACTAACAGCAAGGGCGAACCCAAAATTCTGCTGGTTGAATTTGCTGACTTCCAGTGCAGCTTTTGCGCCCAAGCCCAGCCTGCGGTGAAACAATTCATTAACAAGCATCCAGATCAGGTGATGCTGGTCTACAAAAATTTCCCGATTACGGCAATTCATCCAGAGGCAATGCCAGCCGCCAAAGCAGCCTGGGCCGCCAATCAGCAGGGCAAATTCCTGGATTACTATGAGGCGCTCTACAAACGACAGGGCGAATTGGGCGAGGCACTCTATGTCAGCCAAGCCGAGGCGTTAGGTCTGGATATGGAGCAGTTTGAGCGCGACCGCAACAGCACTGCCGCCGCTGAATCAATTGCGGCTGACACGCAGCTAGCCACCAGCTTGCAGATTGAAGGTACGCCGTTCTTTGCCCTCAAGGACAGGACTTTTTCTGGCGCGGTGCAGCTAACCGAGCTAGAGCAGGCGTTCGCCTTGGTGCAACCTACGTAGCCAGCCGCAGGTCAGGTAGAGTTTGATGCTGCCAATCGCTTGCTGCCAGTCGCGGCTCTACCTGCAAAATCTCTTCTCTCTCTCTACTTGAGCTTGCCCCTACACCGATCGCCCCCCAATACCACCTCACCGATCGTCTCCTGAGTGTTTTCGCAATCACCGATTGCCTGTCCGTACGCTGCACCGACTGGTTATGCCAAGTATGGTGCGATCGCCCCTTCACCCATGACCGGCTGAGTTTTTTACGCGAGGGTTTGACAAATTCAAGTGCTTGCTATAGGATGTGACTGGATAGTCATGTGACCGGTCGGTCACACTCTTGTGGTAGAAATTATGCCATCCCAAACCTTTTTTAATCTGTCTGATGTGAGGCGGCAGATCATTATTGATGCAGCGATCGCAGAGTTCGCTAACCATAGCTATGAAGCGGCGTCGATTTCAAGTATTGTTAGCCAAGCGAAAATCGCCAAAGGTAGTTTTTACCAATACTTTGAAGATAAACAAGACCTGTATCTCTACCTAGTTGATTGGGCACTGGAGGTAAGGCGCGCCTTCATTGCCACGGCCAATCTTCCGAGTATTCAAGCTGGGTTTTTCGTGTATTTGCGAGCCTTATTTCAAGCAAATTTAGAGTTCCAATTGGCGAATCCAGCTTTTACTCAGATTCTGTTTCGGGGACCTCATTTTGGCGATGTGCCGTTTCGGGAGGAAGTCTTTAGGCGAACAAAGGCTGGCTCAATCAAATTTATGCGACAGTGCGTGCAAGAGGGCATTAACCAAGGGCAACTTTCAGCTCAGATCAATCCTGATGTTGCCGCAATCATGATTGTTACCTTGGGCATTGAACTCAGGCGCTTTATTCCAATTGTTTTAGGAATAGACACAAATCAATTGGTTAAGGATAACCCTAATGTAGACAGGGATGCCATTAGCAAAATTCTAGATGAGTTCGTCCGTATCTTAGAGCGCGGTATCGGAGGAAGCGATGATTGATAATCCTCTGCCTAGCTCTATCAGAATAGTCATCTTCATACCGTGATCCCCCGACCTGTCTGCTGGCATTGCCAACATGCCAAACCCAGTACATCCTCGACATTCTGACCAACCACCAAATCTACAATCTAGGAGAAACCAATGCTGAAACGATTTGAAGAGCTGAGCCGTACCGTTCGCAATCTACATTCTGTTATAGATTTGCTCAAATCGATGGGACAGAATACTGACAGCGTATTTGACATTGAAGATAACTTTCGGGGCAGCAATCAGATGAAAGTCTGTGTCGATCGGGTCAAGGCAATTCCTGAAGCCCGCGCGCTGATGGAAAGTCGTTATCTTGGGCCAGCGATGGATCTCGAAGCCCTATCTCAATTGTCTCGCGGCACCCTCGGACATACTTATGCCACAGTAATGAAGGCACTGGACTATGACCCGAATTTCTTCCGCCAGCGCGAGATCGAAACGGATGAAGACTGGTTAACCATGCGCCTTCGCAAAACTCACGATCTCGTCCACTTGGTGACGGGATTTGGGCCTACAGGTGGAGAGTTGGGTGTGCTCTCTATTCAAGCAGTGCAAATTGGTTATCCAAGTTCTGTAGTGCTTCAGGTTGCCAGCATGGGTATGGCGCTGAAGCAACAACCGGAAAGACTTGCAGATGTGACGCAGCAAGCAGCGAGGGGCATGGGGATGGCAATCCAAATGAAGCCGCTCATTGCTCAGCGATGGGAAGATGGTTGGGATAAGACAGTGCATCAATGGCGCGAGGATTTGAACATTACTGATCCAGTCATTGATGAACCCTACAGCCTTAAGAATCGCCTGCCAGATCTGGATTTGGATTGGTAACAACTGCAACCCTCTTCAAAGGGGCGGACTTCTAACCCATTTTTGATTTGTGCTTTGCACACGCTACGCAAACTGTTCCCTTTTTTTAAGGCTATCTCAATCATCATGTCTCTAAATCATCTCAATCATCATGTCTCCAACCCTTAAATCTCGATTGAGTCTCGGTTGTCAAACATTTGGCAAGTCCCCAATGTTGCGAAAAGCATTGCGAAAACTATCGCGAAAGCAGCTGGGATACTTTCTCCTAGCAATTCTCATCGCCATGAGTCTTTGGCTGGGTCAAGCCCAGGTATCCCAGGCATCCAGGGTGCAAGATCGAATTCGAGGCGGCACTCAGACCACCGAAACGGTTCAGCACAGCCGACTGTCTCCGGAGCAGGAGATCAGAGTGGGTCAAAAAATGAATCGGGATTTGTTGCGGAGTGGTGAGTTTAGGCTCTACCGAAATCCTGACATTCAGAATTATGTCGTCGGGATTGGTGAACGGTTATTACCCTACAGCGATCGGGCTGACGAGTTAACTTATACCTTTCAAGTCATAGCCGATGACCAGGTTAATGCCTTTGCCACAATGGGGGGGTATGTGTATGTAACAACAGGTCTCATGAAGTTTGCAGACAATGAAGCTCAACTCGCCAGTGTAGTCGGCCATGAAATCGGCCACATCGATGGAAAGCATCTGTTAGAACAAATTCGTGCGGATGCAGTTCGTCGGGGACTGATGACGGCTACAGGACTCGATGAGAGTACGATCGCCCAGATTGGTGTCGAACTTCTCCGAGAGCGCCCCAACAGTCGTGAGAATGAGTATGATGCAGACCAGCGGGGTCTGAGCATGATGGGTGATGCTGGCTATGCCCAATCAGCTATGCCAGACTTCATGCAGAAGCTAGCAGACCAGAGCGGCTCACCACCGGAGTTTCTGAGTACTCACCCTGCCCCAGAGAATCGGGTTGAAGCCCTAGAAGTTAGCATTGATCCGAACCAACGGAATAGTGATGGGTTGGATTCAACCGCTTATTACAATCGCACTCAGGCCCTACGCTAGAGTTTTAATGATAAGCTTTTGAGCCCAGGGGGTTGAAGTTATACTTTACCCCCCCGGTTGAGTAGGTCTTGCTAACTATTATGTAGACGGACAACGTCTGCCTATCTACCCCCTAGAGGCGATTTAGGCGGACAGCGTCCAACTATCTCCCCGCTAGAGTGATTTAGACGGACAACTATCCGCATATCTGCCCAAATCGGGTACTTAGACGGACAACTATCCGCATATTAGCCCTCATATCCATTTGGGCGGACAAGCTTCAGCAATTCTTTAGATGAGCTGCCTGATCAGCTAAAGCTCACCAAACGTAAAATTTCTCTCATCCCTACTTGTGCAAAGCCCAATTTCGGTTTATGATTCTTCAACTGATTGCGTGAAGTGGTCAGGACAGAAAAGCTTAAGGCGTCGCTGACTAGAAGTGTTGGTCGCACAACTAGCCAGCTAACCCGGCCTCCCGCTAGTCACGGAAGGCAAGGCTGAGTCGATTTTACATCGCGCTCGCTTCGTTTTACACGCATGTGGTTAGGTGACTCTACGCCTTGAGCTTTCAAAGCCATAACCCAAAATACGAGGAAAATATCATGTCTACAGAGTTCAACGAACGTCTGAGCGATTCGCTTGGCCATCAGGCGCAAATTTGGATTGTCGGAACCCGTGAACAAGTCAACCACATCATCAGCGAAATGTACGTCAAGCAGATGATTACTGATCGAGGGCAATTCTCGCTGCTGGTTCCTGCTCCGTTCGCGCAAGGTAAGTTTATGAGCGTGCTGCTCAGGTAGCCCAGCTAGTTTGCACAATGCTCTGCTGCCAACTCAGCGACTCCAGCTTTGGTGGCAGAGCAGAATACCACCGACCGCCAAACCATCGCAGCCAATACTCAAGGCTGCACCGCCGAACCGCGCTAGTTCCCCAACCCCCTGCAAAGCATCAGCGCCAATACTCAGCTCTAGGTCAGCGCTCCAAGACTAACCAGCCACCGATAGCAAAACCTGAGAGCGCGAGCCGTAGACCGTAATCGTGATGACCTGAGCCTCTAGCAAGCTGCTCCCTAAATCCCCTTTGCTTGAATGCCCGATAGAGCTATGTCCTGAGGGGCTTTGAGCCGGAATGGGTTCGGAAAGTCTCCCTTTCTTGAATGCCCATTAGGGCTATGAATTGGGAGATTTAGGGGACTGACAGCACTTGTGTGTACACGGTAGCTCTCTACTCTCTAGAGTCCGCTTCTCCCCAGAGAGCGATGACAGATTGCGTTACGCTACCCAAAATAAAAGCGTTGTAGTAAAGCTGGAATCAGGCTAGAGTAATGCGGGTTAAAAGGATCGTTAAGGATGGGGTGAGGCTGGTTAAAGAGACAGTCACAGAAGCCAATCAGGATAACGTGCCGCTGTTTGCCGCAGCGCTAGCCTACTACACGGTATTTTCGCTGGCTCCGGTGCTCGTAATTGCGATTGCGATGGTAGGGGTGGTATTTGGCGAGGAGGCCGCCAGAGGCGAGATTGGGCGGCAGATGCAGGGGCTGCTGGGCGTGCAGGGCGCGGAGTTTGTGCAGTCGATGATCCAGAATGCCAACCAGCCTGGATCGGGGGGGCTGATCGCCACCGTGATTAGCACAGGCATTTTGCTATTTGGGGCTTCGGGTGTATTTGGTCAGTTGCAGACGGCGCTCAACGCGATTTGGGAGGTAAAGCCCAAGCCGGGGCAGGCTGTGAAAAGCTTTGTGCAGAGTCGATTTCTATCATTTGCGATGGTGCTGGTGATCGGGTTTTTGCTGCTGGTTTCGCTGGTACTCTCAGCCGTACTCGCAGGCATTAGCACTTACTTTAGGGAGGCGCTACCTGGATTTACAATTCTCAGTCAGCTGCTGAATTTCGGCCTATCGTTTACGGTGATTACGCTGCTGTTTGCATCAATTTACAAGTTTCTCCCCGATGTGGATGTGCCCTGGAAAAATCTCTGGGTGGGCGCGAGCGTTACGGCGCTGCTGTTCAACATGGGAAAGTTTTTGATTGGGCTGTATCTGGGCAACAGCAGCATTAGCTCAACCTATGGGGCTGCGGGTTCGCTGGTGGTGGTGCTGATTTGGGTCTTTTATTCAGCCCAGATTCTGCTCTATGGAGCTGAGTTTACGCAGGTCTATTCTAAATATCGCGGTCGGCCAATTCTGCCCTCAAAGCACGCGATTTCAGTCAGAGAGGTGACAGGAGATCCGCATTCGGGCAAACCGCATTAGCAAAACTGCTGCCTTAGCTGCCGGATCGCCTGACTGCTGCTTTGATCGTAGGCAATCTGGCGATATTGCTCTACGATTGCCTGAAGCTGAAGCTCTGGGAAATAAGCGCTGACAGGACTCAGCCGATAGCTGCTGCCGTTGAGCTGATGAATTGTCAGGATATTTCGCTTAAGCATCCAGACTTCGGGGACGCGGTAGGGAAGATAATCTTCAGCGGCGCTGTAGTTGGTTACGTCAATCTCCAGCACCAAATCTGGCGGCGGATCTACCTGCCAGTCAATCCGCTTTTTGCCGCGAACCTGCTCCAGCTTCTCAATGTAAAAACAGTAGTCTGGCTCAATGCCGCCAAACTCAGGCAGCGTCATGGTGATTGGCGTGAATGCATCATATTCAAATCCTTTAGCATCAAGCAGAACCTTCGCAAGATCGGCAATAAAGCTGGCATCTTTCCCATGCTCAGGTAGCGGCGACATTAGCAGCAGTTCTCCATTGCGATATTTGAGGCGCGGAATTGAACCATCGCCGCGCTGATTAGCAACCGCCTGATAGTCTTGCCAGGTTGCCGGAACCTGAATGACTGCCCCCGCCGGGACGTTAATTTTGTCAGGTGAGATAACAATTAGCATGGCGTTGGCCTCCAGCTGACTCTTGCAGTATTGAGCTACAGCTTATCAACAAAACAGCAGGCAGCAGCACAAAACCCCGCGCTCTAGATAATCAGGCGAGCGTCGGGGTTCGGGGTTAAGCAAACAGGAAAGCTATCTCGCTAAATTTCTAGCGTCTCTATCTCGCATCAGCCCACATGCATCACGACTTCTTCAGCCGGAAACCGCACTTTGGGGCGAGTCGCGCTCTTGTCGTCTGCGGCTCGGTAGCCCGCTGGACAGATGACAATTGTGCCGTAGCCCTGCTCAGCCAGCCCCAAAATTTCGTCATATTTGGGCGGGTTGATCCCTTCCATGGGGCATGTGTCTACTTCCAGCATCGCGGCAGCAGCCATGAACTGACCGAGCGCAATGTAGACCTGCTTAGCAGCCCAAGCATCCACTGCGGCCTGATCCGGCATTTTTTCTAGGAAGCCTTTTATCACGTCCGAAAATCCTTGCAGCACTTCTAAGGGCGTACCCTGCACCTCAGACAGGCGCGCTATATAGTGATCAACATCAGCATTGCTCAGCCCTTTCTTGATGGCGAACACTACCGTATGCGAGGCATCTCCCACCTGCGACTGTCCCCAGCTGTGCTCAACGAGCTGCTGACGAATCGCTGGGTCGCGTACCACCACGAATTTCCAGGGCTGGAGGCCAAATGACGAAGGCGTGAGAACAAGGCTTTTTTCCAAGGTTTGCCATAGATCGTCTGGAATAGCTTTAGTCGGATCAAATTTCTTGGTCGCGTAGCGCCAGTGAAGCTGTTGCAAAAGTTGTTCAGGCGTGGTCACAGAAAATCTCCTTATGCTGGCTGTTGTCTGACATGCTTTGTCAGACATAGAGTAGCATTTTTCGCCGTCTGGAGGCTGTATTGAGTAGCTGGAGCGCATTCTGGCAGGGAAACCAAAGTTCGTTTCTCTTAGGGAAAGTTTAGGGATGTAACCAGAGAAGCTTTCCCTAAGAAAAATCAGATCGAGCCAACAGATCAAACTACAGCCGCAGCAGCTTCCTAAACTGCTTTTCCAGCTCTGGCGTAATCATCCGGTCGCCGCGCTCTAGCTTGCCAATATAGTCAGCGCTCAGGTCTAAAAATCCGCCTAGCTCTTTGCGGCT
>JAESFP010000174.1_pt1 | contig 31136 bp, 25 predicted proteins | sample 9266181 | NCBI WGS metagenome assembly JAESFP01 (sample SAMN14502547, study PRJNA617102) | algae metagenome | isolation source: Pegethrix bostrychoides GSE-TBD4-15B and co-occurring heterotrophs from... | place: USA: Grand Staircase-escalante National Monument, Utah | collected 2006-08-15 | reverse complement strand
TCCCCGACGCGGTCAACACCTCGCTGGCCGCGCGGGGCTACATCAATCCGCTGGCGGCGATGCTGATGCTGCGCCGGTGGCCGACTCGGGACCGACGAGTGTTGGTGACCGCGGCTGGTTCGAGCTGCGCCAATCTCTTGGCCCAATGGGCGTTGGCCGCGGGCGCATGCGAAGTCATCGGAGTCTGTCGCTCTCCGGAGCACCGCGATCGCCTGCTGCGACTGGGCGTTACGCCGATCGAGATGTCGGGAGACGTCGAAGCCGCCGCCGCGCGGGCCGACCTGACGTTCGACGCTGTTGGCGGCGGGCTCGCCAGCCGCGTGCTTGCGGCGATGCCGCCTGCCGGAGACTTCGTGTCCTACGGCCTGTTGTCGGGGCAGGGGATCGTGCGGCCGAGCAATGGTCCGTCGCCGCAACGCTTCCACCTGCGGGATCGGCTTGAGGGCGTGTCGCCGGCCGTCTGGGAGGGCTGGTTTGGAGACCTGTGGCCGCTGCTACGGCGGGCCTGGCTGCCGGAGGCGAAGTCTTTTGCGCTGACTGAATGGCGCGAGGCGCTGGCCCTGTTCGAGACCTCCGGCCGCCAAGTCAAACCGATGCTTGCGCTTTAGTCATAGGAAAGGCCGCGCCGGTGACGGCGCGGCCTCCTTCGTCGCGGCTTGGAGCCGCTATTTCTTCAGCGCATCTCGGGCGGCGTCCTTCAGGTCGCCGACGCCCTTCTGGATCTTGCCGGCGACCTTCTCAGCGGCGCCTTCGGCCTGGAGGCGTTCGTTGCCGGTGACCTTGCCGGTGGCTTCCTTGATCGAGCCTGTGGCTTCCTTGGTCGCGCCTTTGACGGTGTCCTTGTGCATGCTGGTGCTCCTGTTTCGACGAGGCGCTGGGGGAGGCGCGCCTCTGAGCGGATAACTACGCACGGGACTGGTGAGCGTTCCGCCGGGCGGTGGGCGAATTTGGTTCCTCCCGGCGAGCGCCGGACAGGCGTTTTTTCCATCCGACCGCGCGCTGTTGATGGTGACGCGGCCACGCCGCATTGCGCCAAGGCCCCGCGACGGCTATCTCCGTCCGCGAATTCCCGTCTTTTCGAAGAGCGAGCGCGGACGCCTCATGGCGCAGCAGTACATTTTCCAGATGCAGGGCCTGACCAAGGCCTATCCCGGCGGCAAGAAGGTGTTCGAGAACATCTGGCTGTCGTTCTACTCCGACGCCAAGATCGGCGTGGTCGGGGTCAACGGCTCGGGTAAGTCCACCCTGCTGAAGATCATCGCCGGGCTCGACACCGAGTTCAACGGCGAGGCCAAGCCCGCCGACGGTGTGAAGATGGGCTACCTGGAGCAGGAGCCGCAGCTCGACGAGCAGCTCAACGTCTGGGGCAACGTCATCTCGTGGTGCGAAGAAAAGAAGATCTTCGACCGCTACAACGAGGTCGCCAACAAGCTGGGCGAGGACTACTCCGACGAGCTGATGGAGGAGATGACCGCCCTCCAGGAGAAGATCGACGCCGGTGACCTGTGGGACATCGACAGCCGCATCGAAATGGCGATGGATGCTCTGCGCTGCCCGCCGAACGATTGGCCGGTCGACAAGCTGTCGGGTGGTGAAAAGCGCCGGATCGCTCTGGCCCGCCTGCTGCTGTCCAAGCCCGACATGCTGCTGCTCGACGAACCGACCAACCACCTGGACGCCGAGTCCGTGGCCTGGCTGCAGCATCACCTTGAAGCCTTCCCGGGCTGCGTGATCCTCGTCACCCACGACCGTTACTTCCTCGACCAGGTCACGAAGTGGACCCTGGAACTCGACCGCGGCAAGGGCATCCCTTACGAGGGCAACTATTCCGGCTGGCTGGAACAGAAGACCAAGCGCGTCGTCCAGGAACAGTCGGAGTCCGAGGCCCGCCAGCGCGCCATGACCCGCGAACTGGAATGGGTGCGTTCGGGCGCCAAGGCCCGTCAAGCCAAGTCCAAGGCCCGTCTGGCGGCCTATGACGAGATGGTGCGCGAGCAGGAGAACGCCCGCGGCGCCCAGACCACCGCGACCATCCAGATCCCGCCTGGCCCGCGCCTGGGCAATGTGGTGCTCGAAGTCGAGAACCTGGAAAAGGCGTTTGGCGACAAGGTCCTGTTCAAGGGCCTGTCCTTCAAGCTGCCGCCGAACGGCATTGTCGGCGTCATCGGCCCAAACGGCGCCGGCAAGTCGACGCTGTTCAAGCTGATCACCGGCCAGGAAACCCCGGACTCCGGGACCTTCCGCCTCGGCGAGACGGTGAAGCTGGCCTATGTCGACCAGAGCCGCGACGCGCTCGATCCGAACAAGACGGTCTGGCAGGAGGTCTCGCAAGGCCTCGACGTGCTGACCGTCGGCAAGCGCGAGATCAACACGCGGTCCTATGTCGGCTCGTTCAACTTCCGGGGCGGCGACCAGCAGAAGAAGGTCGGGCAACTGTCGGGCGGTGAGCGCAACCGCGTCCACTTGGCCAAGACGTTGACCGAAGGCGGCAACGTCATCCTGCTCGACGAACCGACCAACGACCTCGACATCGAGACCTTGCAGAACCTGGAAGAGGCGCTGGAAGAGTTCGCGGGCTGCGCGGTGGTGATCTCCCACGACCGCTGGTTCCTGGACCGCCTGGCGACCCACATCCTGGCCTTCGAGGGCGACAGCCACGTCGAGTGGTTCGAGGGCAACTTCGAAGCCTACGAAGAAGACAAGAAGCGCCGCCTGGGCTCCGACAGCCTGATCCCGCACCGGATCAAGTTCCAGAAGTTCACGCGCTAAGCGACCAAGAATGACCGTGTCTTAAGGCGCCTCCCACGCAGGAGGCGCCTACGTTCCGGGGGGAACTATGAGTCTGAGCAGCTTTGTGAGCCTGCCTGGCTTGACGGGATGGGCCTACGACCCACAACGGGCGGCGATCTACCTTACCGGCAAAGATGGCGCGCTTCGTACGTGGAGCCTCGACCAGCAAAAGTTCACCAGCACTTTGCAATTGGGCGGCAGCCCAAGCGGCGTCGATGTGTCCGCCGATGGGAAGTATCTGCTGGTAGGCAACGCTACAGCCCTGGCCACGGGGCCGTCGACCTATGCGGCCGAGATCGTCCGGGTGAACCTGGCCAACCAGGGTGTCGAGCGCTTCAGTATTGGTCTGACGGACGGATACGAGCGGGGCGTCGCTGACCTGGCGGTAACGAGCAACGGGAAGGCGTTCTTCACCACCCATTTCGCGGGATCAGGCTGGACGTCATTTCGCCAATTCCAAGTTGATGCGGCGACGCCGAGCTTCCAGGCCGTACCGGGAATTTCGAGCGTCAGGCACGCCACCCAAGTCGAGGTCTCGGAAGATCGTCGGTACATTCTTGTGCAGGAAACCGACATTTCCAGCGGTCCGTTGCACATCTACGACTCGCAAACCGGCGCGGTTATCGCCCGTACCGACCTGTTTTCCTTCAGTGTCGGCAGCGGATTCAATACCGGGACAGGCGACATCAACTCGGCGGCGGGATTGGTCGTCGACGTCTTGTATAGCGCGATCTACGCGCTCGATTTCAAGCTGAAGCTGGTCGCCGACCTGTCGCCCTTCTTGAAGGGCGACGTGGGCTCCGTAACTGGCGGCGAGTTCAACAGCGGCGGCCATCAGCTCTTTCTTTGGCAAGGGCCGCTGAAGAATGTGCTCGTTATCGACACCATCAGCTGGAAGGAGGTCGGAGCCTTCCAGGTCGAGACCTCGACGGGTACGGGCTACATCGGCGCGCCGCATGGCCCAATGGAAGTGATTGCGGGCGGGAAGGTGCTCGCGATGCAGTCGATCGATGGCTTGGAATTGGTCGATCTTGCCGAAAAACTGAAGATCAGCATTGTCGGCGATGGAGCCAATCAAGTCCTGCACGGCGCGATCGGTACAGACCGACTGCTGGGCGAAGGCGGCCACGACACGATCTATGGCTATGAGGGCCAGGACTTCCTGCGTGGCGGTGATGGCGACGACTTGCTGATCGGTGGCAAGGACTTCGACGACATGCACGGCAACACCGGCAATGACACGCTCCACGGTGGACAGGGCGACGATTGGGTGGTCGGCGGCCAGGGCAATGACGTGCTGTTCGGCGATCTCGGAAACGACATCGTCTTTGGCAACCTGGGCGATGATGTTTGCGAAGGCGGCGGCGGCGCCGACACGCTCCGCGGGGGACAACACAACGACGTCATTCTTGGCGGCGACGGCGATGACTGGATCTCGGGCGATTTGGGAAGCGACACCCTGTCGGGCGGGGCCGGGGCCGACACATTCAACTTCTTCGTCGGCGCAGGCGTCGATCGCGTGCTCGATTTCTCGGCCGCCGAGGGAGATCGTGTCCGGATTGAGGGGGGCGCCACCTACAGTGTCAGCCAACAAGGCGCCGACACTGTCATCAGCCTCGGCGGCGGCGACGAGATGACCCTGGTCGGTGTTCAGTCGTCCAGCCTGCCGCCTGGCTGGATATTCGCCTAGCTGGGCCGCCCGATCACCACCCCGGTCATGCTGATGGCGCCCAGTTCGATGGCGTCGTTGAAGAACGTGACCTCATCGTCCTGACCCTGCGCGCCCAGCACATAGAGCAGCGGCAGGTAGTGTTCGTCCGTCGGGATCGAGAGCTGGGCGTCTTGGCCCAGGCTCATCCAGTCGACCAGCGGCCCGTGGTCGTTGGCGGCGATCAGTGATTTCACCGTCTCATTGAACCGCTCGGCCCAGTCGAAGGGCTGCGGGCTCTGCGCCCTGATGGCGAGGCGCAGGTTGTGAACCCAGTCGCCGGATCCCAGGATCAGCACGCCCTCGTCTCGCAGTTCGGCGAGCTTGCGGCCAAGCTCGTAGTGGAAGCTGGGCGGCTGGTGCAGGTCGATGGCCAGTTGCAGCACCGGAATGTCCGCTGCGGGGAACATGTGCATCAGCACCGACCAGGCGCCGTGGTCCAGGCCCCAGTCGTGGTCGGGGCGGACGGTGATCGGGGCCAGAAGGTCGGTGACCCTCTCGACTAGCCAGGCGTCGCCGGGGGCCGGATAGCCGATGTCGTAGAGCGGCTTTGGGAAGCCGTAGAAGTCATGGATGGTCCGCGGCGCGCTCATCGCCGTGACTGCGGTCTCCTCCACATACCAGTGGGCCGAGATGCAGAGGATCGCCTTGGGCCGGGGCAGGGAGGCGCCCAGCGCCCGCCAGGCGTCGGCGTAGTCGCCGCCAAGGGCGTTCATCGGGCTGCCGTGGCCGACAAAGATCGCCGGCATGTGGGGGACGCGTTCGCTCATGATGGACCTCAGATCGGTAGAGCGTGGCTGTTCGTCAATCGGCTGGGGCACTTTCGCGCAGATTGCGCAGCGGCGACAGGGCGCCGATCAGGGCTGGGATGAAGAAGCCAAACGCGGCGACCAGCAGGGCTGCACGTGGCCCGATCGCCTGCCCGAGCAGGCCTCCGCCCAGCGCCCCGATCACCGCCATAGCGCCGGCCGAGGCGTGAAAGGCGCCGGCGACGCGGCCAAGCACCGCTTGCGACAGCAGGCTCTGGCGCAGGCTGGCGGTCAGGACGCCGCCGGCCACGGCGAAGGCGTCGCCGATCACCTGCGAGACGATCAGAGCCGCCAGGCCCGCCGCCGGCGCGGCCGGCGCAAACGGGGTGATCAGTGCGGCGAGCGCGGCGCCGGCCATAGCTACGATGATGGCGCGTCCTTGGCCTAGACCTTGTGAAAGCCGGGGGGCGATGACGGCGCCGGCCAGAGCTCCGACCCCGCCCGCGGCGATGGCGAGGCCGAGCATGGCCGGGGTGAGGCCCAGAGTGCGTATCGCAAAGAGCACATAGAGCGCGCTGAACACGCCGCCGAACAGGCCCTGCGCTGTCGCCATGAGCAAGAGAGGGCGTACGCGCGGCTCCGCCCAAGCCAGGCGGAAGCCCTGAGTGATTTCGCGCGTCCAATGTTCGGGCGGCGGTGGGGCGGGCGACGTCTCAGGGGTGCGGATGGTCGCAAGAAAGACGGCTGAGACCAGGTAGGTGGCGGCGTTGGCGACGACCGCGATCGGCGCGCTCAGCCATTGGAACAGCACGCCGGCCAGGGCCGGACCGCCGACCTCGGCAACGGATTCCGTCGCCGCCAGCCGAGAATTGCCTGCGACGAGCTCGGACTTGCCGATGACGCTGGGGAGGTAGCTGTGGCTGGCGATGTCGAACACGACACTGGCGGCGGCGACCAAGGCGGTGGCCACGAGCACTTGGGGCAGGGTGAGGGCGCCCAGCCCCGCAGCGATGGGAATCGCGATCAGCACGGCGGCGCGGAGCAGGTCGGCGCCGATCAGCAGCGGTCGGCGCCGATGGCGGTCGATGAAGCCGCCCGCCGCCAGCGCGGCCGCCAACGCCGCGCCGCTGGCCACGGCGGCCAGGACGCCCAGCGTCGCGGCGCCCGCCCCCAGCGTCGTCACCGCCATGATCGGCAGTCCTTCACGCGTAATCCGCGCGCCGAAGGCTGAGACGGCCTGGGCGGCCCAGAGCTTTCTGAATGTGGTGGGCAGGGTCATCGGCTGGCCTGGCGCACGAACGCGGCCACCTCGCGATCGCCGCGCAGCCGCCGCACCGGCTTGCCTGGGACGACCTGCTCCAGAACCTGCTCGATGTGTCGGCTGGCCAAGCGTTCAAAGGTCCAGATGTAGGTCAGGGTCTCTCGGTTGAGCCCGTCGCGACAGCCCTGTGGGAGGTCGGCGCGGCGGCGCGCGCGGGGATCGACGCTGCGCCAAGCCGCCCGGACCAGCGACAGCCAACGCGGCTGCTCGATCCAGAGAATGGTGTCGGCCTGGGGCAGGCTAAGATCGCCGGTAAAGGACAGGAAATTGCCATCGACGATCCAGGCCTCGCCCGCCAGGGCTTCGGCTACCTGCTGGCGAAAGTGTTCAATGTCGCCCGCCTTCCAGCCGGGCTCATAGAACAGGACATCGAGGTGGATCACCGGCAGGGCCAGTCTGGCGCCTAGCTTTCGGGCCAGGGTGGACTTGCCAGCCCCTGAATTGCCGAGGATCACGATGCGGCGCATGACGTCCTCCCTCCACCGTGGCTATAGGAGAGGCAGAGTTCGGAGAACCCCATGATCGCTTCGCCCAAGCCCGTCGTCCTGCTTTCCCATCAGATGCTGTCGCCGATGCAACAGGCGCTGGAGGCCCAGGGGTACGAGGTCGCGCGGCGTTGGGACTTGACGCCGCCGCAGGCCGCCGAGGTCCGGGTGATCATCCAGGCCGGCGAGATCCCGTTGCCGGCGGACTTCTTGGAGGGCTTGCCCAAGCTGGGTCTGATCGCCTGTGTCAGCGTCGGCTACGACGGGGTGGACGTTCCGTGGTGCCGCGCGCGCGGGCTCGAGGTGACCCATGCCCACGGCCTCAACGCCGAGGACGTGGCCGACCACGCCATTGGGCTGATGATCGCCGGCTGGCGCAACATCGTCGTCGGCGACGCCGCGGTGCGCAGCGGCGCCTGGGCGCAGGGCGAGCGGATGGGCGCGCGTCCCGGCCTGCGTGGTCGCAAGCTGGGGGTGATGGGCCTCGGCTCCATCGGCGAGGCGGTGGCGGTTCGCGCCGAAGCGTTCGGGATGGATGTCGCATGGTGGGGCCCGCGCGAAAAGCCGGACGCCCGTTGGCCGCGCGCCGAGACGTTGCTGAAGCTGGCGGCCGACTGCGACGTGCTGGTGGTGGCCTGCCGGGCCGATGAGACCAACCGCAAGATGGTCGACCAGGCGGTGATCGAGGCGGTCGGTTCGCGCGGCATGATCGTCAATGTCGCTCGCGGTTCGATCATCGACGAAGACGCCCTGATCGCGGCGTTGAAGGATGGACGGCTGGGCCGTGCGGGCCTGGACGTCTTCGAAACCGAACCGACCCCAGCGGCGCGCTGGACGGACGTCCCCGGCGCAGTCCTGACCCCGCACTCGGCCGGCGCCACGTCGGACTCTGTCATCCGCATGATCGGTCAGGCGCTGGAGAACGTGCGGCTGTTCCTGGCCGGCGAGCCGGTGATGAGCCCCGTTTCAGTCTAGGGCGCAACCTTCTGGGGTGTTTCCCAGGCCGGGCCGCATGGGTTTGCTGGATGTGCGCTCGGTCGGGGAGAGGCGACCTTCGGTCTTCCGAAGGAGACCGACATGCCCACCAATCCAGACGCCGCCACGCCGAACATCCTCCCCCGGCCGGACTTCCGTTTTCCCGGCGAGGTCGGCCGCACCTATCTGGACTCTGACCCAGCGCAGTTTCCGCAGCCGGTGACTGCGCCTAAGGGCGCGCCGAACATCGTACTGATCCTGCTCGACGATGTCGGCTTTGGTCAGTTCAGCACGTTCGGCGGCGGGGTGCCTTCGCCGACGATGGACCGCATGGCCAAGGAGGGGCTGCGGTTCAACCGGTTCCACACCACGGCCTTGTGCAGCCCAACCCGCGCGGCGCTGATCACCGGCCGCAACCATCACTCGACCTCGTTCGCGGGCATCACCGAGTTGGCCACCGGCTACGACGGCTACTGCTGCATCCTGCCCAAGGACTGCGGCACGATCGGCGAGGTGCTCCGCCAGAACGGCTACATGACCGCCTGGATCGGCAAGAACCACAACACTCCGACCTGGGAGGCCAGCGCCGCCGGTCCCTTTGATCGTTGGGCCAACGGGCTCGGCTTCGACTACTTCTACGGCTTCAACGCCGGCGACATGAACCACTGGAACCCGCTGCTGTTCGAGGACCACAGCCTGGTCCCGGCCTCGAACGATCCGGACTATCACCTGACCGAAGACCTGGCGGATCGGGCGATCAACTGGGTGCGCAAGGTCAAGAGCATCGCGCCCGACAAGCCCTACTTCCTCTACGTCGCGCCGGGGGCCACCCACGCCCCGCACCAAGCGCCAACGGCGTGGATCGACAAATTCAAAGGGAAGTTCGACATGGGCTGGGACGCCTATCGCGAGCAGACCCTGGAGCGGCAGAAGAAGTTGGGCGTGGTCCCGGCTGACACTGAACTGACCGCGCGCTCAAAGGGCTTGCCGGCCTGGGATGACCTCAACGCCGACCAGAAGCGTCTCTACGCCCGGATGATGGAGGTGTTCGCCGGCTTTGGCGCTCACGTTGACGCGCAAATGGGCCGGGTGATCGATGCGGTGAAGGCGCTGCCGGATGCCGACAACACCCTGATCATCTATATCGCCGGCGACAACGGCTCGAGCGCCGAGGGCGGCCTGGAGGGGTCGCTGAACGAGAATCTGTTCTTCAACGGCTTCCCGGAGAAGTGGCAGGACAATCTCAAGGTCATCGACGAGCTCGGAGGGCCCAAGCACTTCAACCACTTCCCGTCGTCCTGGGCGCACGCGATGAACACCCCGTTCCAGTGGACAAAGCAGGTTGCGAGCCATTTCGGCGGAACGCGCAATCCGATGATCATCTCCTGGCCCAGCCGGATCGCGGACAAGGGCGGGATTCGGGACCAGTTTCTGCACGTGATCGACATCGTGCCGACGCTCTATGAGCTTTGCGGCGTCACCGCGCCGCGTGAACTGAACGGCGTGCAGCAAAAGCCGATCGAGGGGGTCAGCTTCGCCTTCACGCTCGACGACGCCAAGGCGTCCAGCAAACGCCGGACGCAGTATTTTGAGCTCGGCTGCAACCGCGGCCTCTATCACGACGGCTGGATGGCTTCGGCGTCGTCCTTCGCTCCCTGGGAGCCAAATCGCGACGAGAACTGGGATCCCGACAAGGCGGTATGGGAGCTCTACAAGCTCGATGAGGACTTCTCGCAGGCAAGGGACTTGGCGGCCGCCAATCCGGAAAAACTGCGCACGCTTCAGGATCTGTGGTGGGTCGAGGCCGCCAAATACAACGTCTTGCCGCTCGACCCGCGAGCCGTGATCCGGATGAACGCCGAGGCGATGGGGCGGCCCAGTTTAGTCGGCAAGCGCACCACGGCGACCTATTACGAGGGTATGATCGGCCTGCCGGACGCCGCCTGCCTGCCGATGCTGAACAAGTCGTGGAGCATCACGGCGCAGGTCGAACTGGATGACAACGCTCAGGGCATGATCGTCACTCATGGCGGGTTGGAGGGCGGGTACGGCCTCTATCTGCGCGATGGCAAGCCGACCTTCGTCTACAATTTCCTCGGCGTTGAACGGCCGACCTTTGCGGCCGACAAGCCGCTCAGCAAGGGGCGGACGACCCTGGTGGTCGACTTCGCCTATGACGGCGGCGGCATGGGCAAGGGCGGCGTCATCACCCTGACGGCGAACGGCGCGAAGGTGGCCGAGGGCCGGCTGGAGCGGACCGTGCCGATCCAGTTCTCGATCGGCGAGGGCCTCGATATCGGTATGGATTGCGGCTCGGCGGTGGACTTCACCTATCAACTGCCCTTCGCCTTCACCGGTAAGGTCGAGAAGGTGGAGATCGAGCTTCGACCTTGAAGCGGCGAGCGGCGCGGCGTCTGATGCCCGGGCGGCGTCGGCTTTCCGGACGTCGCAGGAAAGTCAGGATCACACGGCCCAGATGAAGTGGCGCGACCGACCGTCAAGCTCCCCGAACTCGGCGGTTGATCCCGGCGCCCAAGCTACGAACCCATCGCTGCTTGCCTCGCTGGACAGCCCAATCTTCCGCGCGGTCTGGATCGCCAGCCTGGCGTCGAATTTCGGGGGGCTGATCCAGGCGGTCGGGGCGTCCTGGATGATGACTTCGATCGGTTCGGCCGGAATGGTCGCGCTGGTGCAAGCCTCGGTCACCCTGCCGATCATGTTGCTGTCGCTGCCCGCCGGGGCGCTGGCCGACACTTTCGACCGCCGCAAGATGATGCTCGCGGCCCAGGTGTTCATGTTGGTCGTGTCCGTCACCCTCAGTCTCTTCGCGTGGGCCGGATGGATCACGCCTTGGGTGCTGCTGACCTTCACCTTCCTGATCGGCTGCGGCGCGGCGATGAATGGTCCGGCCTGGCAGGCCTCGGTGGGGGAGATGGTTCCCCGCCGGGACCTGGCCGGGGCGGTGGCGCTCAACTCGATGGGCTTCAATCTGGCCCGCAGCGTGGGACCTGCCGTCGGCGGCATGATCGTGGCTGCGGCCGGCGCCGCGGCCGCCTTCACCGTCAACGCCTTCACCTATACCGGATTGATCCTCGTCCTCGCACGTTGGAAGCCGGAGCGGCCGGTGCAGACCTTGCCGCGCGAAGGGCTGGGCGTGGCGATGTGGACGGGGCTGAGCTATGCCGCGATGTCGGGCAGGATCGGCTCGGTCCTGCTGCGCGCCCTGGTCTTCGGTTTCGCCGCCAGCGCCGTCCAGGCCCTGATGCCGCTGGTGGCGCGCGATACGATGGGCGGCGGGCCGCAGGTCTTTGGCCTGCTGCTGGGCGCGTTCGGCGCCGGGGCGGTCGGCGGGGCGGTCGCCAGCACCCGGTTACGCAACCGGATGTCCAATGAGCTGATCGTCCGCTGGTCCTGCCTGATCTTTGGCGTCGCTACGATCGCCCTGGCCTTCAGTTCCTGGTTGGCCGCCGGCATGGCGGCGCTGGTCTTCGCAGGCGGCGCCTGGGTGCTGGCGTTGTCGACCTTCAATGTCACGGTGCAGATGTCGGCGCCGCGCTGGGTGGTGGCGCGGGCCTTGGCGCTCTACCAGATGGCGGCGTTCGGCGGCATGGCGCTGGGCAGCTGGACCTGGGGGATGGTCGCTGAGCATGAGGGGCTGTTGCTCACCCTCTGCGTGGCGGGGGCGGCGCAGTTGATATGCGCCGCGATCGGCCTGCGGGTTCCGTTGTCGTCTACGTCGGGCCTGAATCTCGACCTGATCGGGTCCTGGACCGAGCCCGACTTGGCGGTGTCGATCCAGCCCCGCAGCGGGCCAGTCGTGATCGCGATCGAATATCTTATCGACGAGGCCGATATCGAGGAGTTCCTGGCCGCCATGGTCGATCGTCGGCGCATCCGTCGCCGCGACGGCGCGCGCCACTGGACGCTGTTGCGCGACTTGTCCGATCCGCGTCTCTGGATCGAGCGCTATCACACCGCTACATGGCTGGACTATGTGCGCCACAATCAGCGGATCACCGAAGCCGATCGCGACATCACCGACCACGTTCGCGCCCTGCATCGCGGCGATGAACGCCCGCGGGTGCGCCGCATGATCGAGCGGCCGACCAGGGCGGCGGGCTTGGAGCCGCTGACGGATCGTGAAATGGCCGAGACCTTGACCGACCCGAACCGCGCGTCCTGAAGCCGTGCCGTCATGCTCAAGCTTGATGCGCGCAACTACGACGGCGCCCGAATCTCGTTGAGATTGTGAACTTAACCGGCCCAAAATTGGCCCAGGTTCGGATGAAAAGAAGGTCCCCACGCTGGGGCGCGGCCTTCTTCCGCAGCACGATTCGGAGCGCAGCTTTTCGCTGCGAAACCGGGCGGCCTGCTACCCGACCCTAGCAAGCAGACAATCAGAATCCGGTCGTGCGCGGCGTGCGTACGGCGACAGTTCGTCGGCGACGACGAGGCTGTGCGGATTCAATTCGAACGGAGGTTCACGGCCCATGGCTGACTTGCTCGCCCCATGCCAGGGCCTTTGCGCGACCTCACCGATAGGGCTTGCCCGTGGCCGTTGAGACGCTTCCGCTGCCGCACGTGACATTGCGAGGTCGGACGTTCATGGCGCTGGTGGTGGCGCCGGAATTTCCGATGGCGGAGTGGTTTTCGGCCTTCGATCAGCAGATGCACGGGGCGGCCGGCTTCTTTGTCGATCGTCCCATTGTCGCCGATCTCGGCGCCACCCTGGCCGAGGGCGGGCCCGACGCGGCCTTCATCGTATTGGAAGGCCTGGAGGCGCGGCAGCTTCGCCTGGTCGGGGTAGAAGGCGTTGAACCAGCGCTCCTGGCGGGGACCCGGTGGGAGCGGTTGCCAAAGATCCTGCAGGGGCGGGTGCAGACCCTCGACACCTGGGCGGATCTGCATGCGCCCGCCGGTGACGAGCAGCCGCCGGCGACGGTCGCCGAGGTCAATGCGCCTTCTCTGTTGATCGACCGACCGGTCCGCTCAGGCCAGTCGATCGTTTTCGAGGATGGCGATGTCACGATTGTTGGAGCGGTCGCTTCGGGCGCCGAAGTGATCGCCGGCGGCTCAATCCACATCTACGGCGCGCTGCGTGGCCGGGCCATCGCGGGCCTGCGAACCGGCGACAGCGCGCGGATCTTTTGTCGAAAGCTTGAGGCGGAGCTGGTCGGTGTCGATCGCCTCTACCGGACGGCGGAGCACTGGGGCGAGGCGCTGCATGGCCGCGCTGTCCAGGTGATGTGTGATCGAGGGGCGCTGCGTTTGTCGGCGTTCGACTGAGTGGTTCGAAGTGAAGAAAGTGTGGGTCGCATGTCTAAGGTAATGGTCGTCACGTCGGGCAAGGGGGGCGTCGGCAAGACCACCTCTTCCGCATCGCTCGGCGCGGCGCTGGCCCAGGCCGGCCAGAATGTCGTCTTGGTCGACTTCGACGTCGGGCTTCGCAATCTGGACCTGGTCATGGGCGCCGAGCGTCGGGTGGTCTTTGACCTGGTCAATGTGGTTCAGGGCGACGCCAAGCTGCCCCAGGCGCTGATCCGCGATAAGCGCGTGGAGACGCTGTATCTGCTGCCCGCCTCGCAGACCCGCGACAAGGATGCGTTGACCGAGGAGGGCGTCGGTCGGGTGATCGCCGAACTGCGCGAACGCTTCGACTGGATCGTCTGCGACAGTCCGGCTGGGATCGAGAAGGGTGCGCAGCTGGCCATGCGGTTTGCCGACCTCGCGGTCGTGGTGACCAATCCCGAGGTTTCGTCGGTTCGAGATTCGGACCGGATCATCGGCATGCTCGATTCCAAGACGATGCGCGCGGAGAACGGCGACCGGCTGGAGAAACACCTGCTGCTCACCCGCTACGATGCTGCGCGCGCGACGCGGGGTGAGATGATGAAGGTTGAGGATATCCTGGAGATCCTGGCCATTCCATTGCTGGGGATCGTCAGCGAGAGCCCCGATGTGTTGACCGCCTCAAACGTCGGGTCCCCCGTGACGCTGCACAATCCAGCGTCCGCCGCCGCACGGGCCTATACGGACGCCGCGCGCCGCCTGATGGGCGAGAGCGTTGCGATCAATACGCCGGCCGAAAAGCGCGGCTTGATGAGCCGGCTGTTCGGGAGAAAGGCGGCGGCGGCATGAGCATTCTGAATTTCTTCTCGCGCAACCGGTCGTCGGCGCCGGTGGCCAAGGATCGATTGCAGCTCCTGCTGGCTCACGAGCGGGTGCTGTCCGGGCGCCCGGATCTGGCAGCGGTGCTGCAAAAGGAGATCTTGGCGGTCATCGCCAAGCATATCCCCATCGACCAGGACAAGGTGGTCGTGAAGCTTGATCGCGGCGCCAAGGTCTCGACGCTTGAGATTGATATCGAGATGCCGGACGAGGTGATCGCCGAGGGGTGAGGCGAGCGTCGGTAGGGGTAGGGCCGCGCGGCCTTGCGAGACGTGCTACAATGCCTTCCGACATCGCCAGCTCGGCTTGACATAAAGACATAAAGATATCTTTATGTGGCCCATGACGTTGTCTACGGGTCAGGCGGTTGATGTGTTGCGCGCGGCGGGCGAGCCGACGCGGCTTCGTATCCTGGCGCTGCTGTCGCGTGAAGAGCTGGCGGTGCTGGAACTTTGCCGGGTTCTGGACCAGAGCCAGCCCCGTGTCTCCCGGCATTTGAAGCTTCTGGCTGAAGCTGGCCTCGTTGAGCGTTTCCCCGATGGCGCCTGGGTGTTCTATCGCCTGGCGGCGGTGGGCGACGCCAGACGCCTGACCGATGAAGCGCTAAAGCTCATCGACCCGACAGATCCCATCCTGGCGCGTGACGCCGAACGGCTGCAGGCCGTGCGGGGAGAGCGCTCCACCGAGGCCGGCGAGTATTTCGCGCGCAACGCTGCGCGCTGGGACGAGATCCGCTCACTCTACGTCTCCGAGACCGCGGTCGAGGACGCGATCCTGCAAGCCGCCGGTCCTGGCCCGTTCAAGCGGCTGGTGGATCTGGGCTCGGGCACGGGGCGCATGCTGACCTTGCTCGGCCCCAACGCTGAGGCGGCGCTCGGTCTAGACCTGTCGCAGCAGATGCTGAACATCGCCCGCAGTCACGTGGCCGAAGCTGGTCTTGAGCGCTGCGAACTGCGCCACGGCGACATCTTTGGCACCCGGTTGCCGCCGAACAGCGCCGATCTCGTCGTGGTCCACCAAGTCCTGCACTATCTCGCCGACCCGGCTGCGGCCGTGCGCGAGGCCGCGCGGTTGGTGGCCGAGGGCGGCCGCCTGCTGATCGTTGATTTCGCCCCCCACGCCCTGGAATTCCTGCGCGAGCAGCATCAGCACCGCAGGCTTGGGTTCTCCGAACACGAGATGGAGCGCTGGCTGAGCGAGGCCGGTCTTTCAAAGATCCGCGCCGCGGCCTTGCCGCCCGAACGGGGCGAAGGCCTCACCGTCAAGATCTGGGTTGCTGAACGCGCCCGCCAACCTCAAAGGAGCGCCGCATGAGCCCTCATGAAACCGCGCTCGGACCCGTGGCTCGCGCCGGCGCCGGAACCGCGCCGCGTCCGTCCGTTTCGTTCGAGTTTTCGCCGCCTAAGACGCCTGAGGCTGAGGCCAGCCTGTGGGAGGCGATCCGCCGCCTGGAGCCGCTGAACCCGTCCTTCGTTTCGGTGACCTATGGGGCCGGCGGTTCGACCCGCGATCGGACCCATCGCACCGTCGTGCGGATGCTGAAGGAAACCAGCCTGAAGCCGGCGGCGCACCTGACCTGCGTCGAGGCCTCGAAGGCCGAGGTCGACGAGGTGGTGCAGGCCTATTGGGACGCCGGCATCCGGCACATCGTCGCCTTGCGCGGCGATCCGCCCGGCAACATCGGCGGCGTCTATGTGCCGCGCGCCGACGGCTATCTCAACGCCACGGAGCTGACGGCGGGCATCAAGGCCGTGGCCCCGTTCGAGGTGAGCGTCAGCCTCTATCCGCAGATCCACCCGGAAAGCCCGTCGATCGATCACGACATCGACGTGCTGAAGGCCAAGATCGACGCCGGCGCCACCCGCGCCATCACTCAGTTCTTCTACGACATCGACGCCTACCTGTTCTTCATGGACAAGTTGCGGAAGGCGGGCGTGACCATTCCGGTGTCGCCGGGGATCATGCCGGTCTCGAACTACAAGGGCCTGAAGAAGATGGCGGGGCCCGTCGGGATTCCGCTGCCGGCTTGGCTCGCCAACCTGTTCGAGGGCCTGGACAAGGATCCGGAGACCCGCAAGCTGATCGCCTGTTCCGTCGCGACGGAGATGTGCGTCCGGTTGGCCGAGGAAGGCTATTCGGACTTCCACTTCTACACCTTGAACCGTGCGGATCTGGTCTATGCGATCTGCCGGGTGCTGGGCGTGCGCGAAAGCGATCCGCCGCCGGTGGAGGTCGCAGCTTGAGACTCGCGCTCGCGTTCGCCGGACTGATGATCGCCGCGCCGGCGGCGGCGCAGGGGCCGGCCAACTGGACCGCGCCGGCAGAGCCGTTCCGGGTCGCCGACAACCTCTACTATGTGGGTACGGCCGGCCTCTCGGCCTTCCTGATCACGACCCCGCAGGGCCACATCCTGATCGACGGCGCCATGCCGACCAGCGCCAAGCCGATCGAGGCCAGCATCGTCAAGCTGGGCTTCAAGCCGACCGACGTGAAGGTGCTGCTGAACACCCATGCCCACTTTGACCATGCGGGCGGGCTGGCGGAATTGAAGCGCGACACCGGCGCCAGGCTGGAAGCCAGCGCAGGCGACCGCGCGGCTCTCGAAAGCGGGACCTATCCGGGGTCCGAAGACGTGAAGGCCTTCGACTTCGCTCCGGTCAAGGTCGACCGGGTGCTGAAGGACGGCGACACGGTGAGCCTGGGCGGGACCGTCTTGACGGCGCACCTCACTCCCGGCCATTCGGCCGGCTGCACCACCTGGACCTTCCCGCTGACTGTCGACGGCGCCAAGCACCAGGCGCTGCTCTATTGCAGCACCTCGGTGGCGGCGAACCGGCTGACGTCCAAGACCAAGGGGCCGCAATATCCCGGCATCGTCGCGGACTACGAGAAGACGTTCGCGCGGCTGAAGTCCATGAAGGCCGACGTCTTCCTGGCGCCTCACGCCGAACAGTTTGGCCTGGCTGAGAAGCGGGCGAAGCTGGCGGCCGGCGGACCCAACCCATTCATCGATCCCCAGCGGCTGCAAACCACAGTGGCCGCCAGTGAGAAGGCCTTCCGTGAGGAATTGGCCAAGCAGCAGGACGCCGCACAATGACCCGCCAGGAACGCATCTCCGCCCTGAAGGCGATCTCCAAGGAGCGCGTGCTGATCCTTGATGGCTCCTGGGGCGTGATGATCCAGAAGCGCGGCCTGGTCGAGGCCGACTATCGGGGTGACCGCTTCGCCGATCACAAGCTGGAACTGAAGGGCAATAACGACCTGCTCTGCATCACACGGCCCGACATCATCTCGGACCTGCACGATCAGTACTTCGCCGCCGGCGCCGATATTTCCGAGACCAACACCTTCTCGGCGACCACCATCGCCCAGGCCGACTACGAATGCGGCGACGCGGTCTACGACATCAACTTCGAGGGCGCGAAGCTGGCTCGCGCCTCGGCTGACGCCTGGACCGCCAAGGAGCCGCACAAGCCGCGCTTTGTGGCCGGCTCGATCGGGCCGCTGAACAAGATGCTGTCGATGTCGTCGGACGTGAACGATCCCGGCGCGCGGCTGGTGACGTTCGAGGAGGTCTATCAGGCCTATCGCGAGCAGATGATCGCCCTGCACGACGGCGGGGTGGACATGTATCTGATCGAGACCATCACCGACACGCTGAACTGCAAGGCCGCGATCAAGGCCATCCTCGACATGGAGGATGAAGGTTATGAGCCGCTGCCGATCTGGATCTCCGGCACCATCACCGACCGTTCGGGGCGCACGCTCTCGGGGCAGACCGTCGAGGCGTTCTGGAACTCGGTGAAGCACGCCAAGCCGTTCGCCATCGGTTTGAACTGCGCGCTCGGCGCCGACCTGATGCGGCCGCACATCGCCGATCTGTCGCGGGTCGCCGACACCCTGGTCTCGGCTTACCCGAACGCGGGGCTGCCCAACGCCATGGGCGAATATGACGAACAGCCGCACGAGACCGGCCACCAACTGCACGAGTGGGCCAAGGACGGCATCGTCAATATCCTCGGCGGTTGCTGCGGCACGACGCCGGACCACATTCGGCATGTGGCTGACGCCGTGAAGGGTGTTAAGCCCCGCGCGATTCCGGAGCGGCCGGTCGCCATGCGCCTAGCCGGCCTGGAACCGTTCGAACTGGCCTGAGCCGGCCTTTCGACGCCCCACTTCCTCGATCTTCAGAACGACCAGGACTTCATGCGCCCCATCTTCGTAAACGTCGGCGAGCGGACCAATGTCACCGGTTCGGCCAAGTTCAAGAAACTGGTCATCGCCGGGGACTATGCCGAGGCCCTGAGCGTTGCGCGCCAGCAGGTCGAGGCTGGGGCGCAGGTCATCGACGTGAACATGGACGAGGGCCTGCTCGACTCCGTCGAGGCCATGAAGACCTTCCTCAACCTGGTCGCCGCCGAGCCGGACATTGCCCGGGTTCCGGTCATGGTGGATTCCTCGAAGTGGGAGGTCATCGAGGCTGGTCTTCGTTGCGTGCAGGGCAAGTGCATCGTCAACTCCATCTCGATGAAGGAAGGCGAGGCCAAGTTCATCGAGCAGGCCAAGGCTTGCCTGCGCTATGGCGCGGCCGTGGTGGTCATGGCCTTCGATGAGGTCGGCCAGGCCGACACCGCAAAGCGCAAGATCGAAATCTGCCAGCGCGCCTACAAGATCCTGGTCGAGGAGGTGGGTTTCCCGCCCGAGGACATCATCTTCGACCCCAATATCTTCGCGGTCGCCACCGGGATCGAGGAGCACGACAACTACGCCGTCGACTTCATCGAGGCGACCAAGGTCATCAAGCAGAGCCTGCCCTATGCGCGGGTCTCGGGCGGGGTCTCCAACGTCTCGTTCAGCTTCCGCGGCAACGAGCCGGTGCGCCGGGCCATCCACTCGGTGTTCCTCTATCACGCGATCAACGCCGGCATGGACATGGGCATCGTCAACGCCGGCGACCTGCCGGTCTATGACGACATCCCGGCCGAGCTGAAGGAAGCCGTCGAGGACGTGATCCTCAACCGCCCGCAGCGCGATCCGGTCCTCTCCAACACCGAGCGGCTGGTCGAGCTGGCCCCGAAGTACAAGGGCGGCAAGAGCGAGAACAAGGGCCCGGACCTGACCTGGCGCGAGGGCGCCATCGGCGCGCGCATCACCCACGCCCTGGTCCACGGCGTCACCGAGTTCATCGAGGCCGACACTGAGGAGGCGCGCCAGCAAGCCGAGCGCCCGCTGCACGTCATCGAAGGTCCGTTGATGGACGGCATGAACGTGGTCGGCGACCTGTTCGGCTCTGGCAAGATGTTCCTGCCCCAGGTGGTGAAGTCGGCCCGGGTGATGAAGCAGGCCGTGGCCTATCTGATGCCGTTCATGGAAGCCGAGAAGGAAGGCCAAGTCCGCCAGGCCGCCGGCAAGATCCTGATGGCCACCGTCAAGGGCGACGTCCACGACATCGGCAAGAACATCGTCGGCGTGGTTCTGCAGTGCAACAACTACGAGGTCATCGACCTCGGCGTCATGGTCTCGGCCGACCGCATCCTGGACGAGGCCAAGGCCCACAATGTCGACATCGTGGGCCTGTCTGGCCTGATCACCCCCAGCCTGGACGAGATGGTCTATGTGGCCGGCGAGATGGAGCGGCGCGGCTTCGACATCCCGTTGCTGATCGGCGGCGCCACCACCTCCAAGACCCACACCGCGGTCAAGATCGAGCCGGCCTACAAGGCCGGGTCCACGACCTATGTGCTGGACGCCAGCCGCGCGGTCGGGGTGGTCTCCAATCTTCTGTCGCCGACGGAGAAGGACCGCGTCCAGGCCGAGACCCGCGCCGACTACATCAAGGTCCGCGAACAGTTCAGTCGCGGCCAGAACAACCGCGCCCGCGCCAGCCTGGAAGAGGCGCGCGCCAACGCCTATCGCCCCGACTTCACCGCCTACGAGCCGCCGGCGCCGAGCTTCCTCGGCACGCGCAGCTTCGTCGCCTACGACCTGGAAGACCTGGCCCGGCACATCGACTGGTCGCCGTTCTTCGCCAGTTGGGAGCTGATCGGCCGCTTCCCGCAGATCCTGGAAGACGACGTCGTGGGGGAGGCCGCGCGCGACCTCTATAAGGACGCCCAGGTGATGCTGAAGCAGATCATCGAGGAGAAGTGGTTCGAGGCGCGCGGCGTCATCGGCTTCTGGCCGGCTAACGCCGACGGCGACGACGTGGTGCTCTACACCGACGAGAGCCGCACCCAGGAACTGACCCGCCTGCACACCCTTCGCCAGCAGATGGCCAAGGACAAGAGCCGCGACGACGGCGGCCGCGCCAATGTGGCGCTCTCCGACTTCGTGGCGCCGGTCGGGACCAAGCCTGACTGGGTGGGCGGCTTCGCCGTCACCGCCGGCCACGGCGAGCTGGAGATAGCTCAAAAGTTCAAGGACGCCGGCGACGACTATTCGGCGATCCTGGCCGCCGCCCTGGCCGACCGCCTGGCCGAGGCGTTCGCCGAAGCGATGCACCGGCGCGTGCGCACCGAGCTGTGGGGTTACGCGCCCGACGAGCCCTTCGATATCGACGCCCTGATCGGTGAGACCTATCGCGGCATTCGTCCGGCTCCCGGCTATCCGGCCCAGCCCGATCACACCGAGAAGGCGACGCTGTTCAAGATCCTGGACGCCGAGGCGGCCACCGGCATGGAATTGACCGAAAGCTTCGCGATGAACCCGCCGGCCTCGGTCTCTGGCCTCTATTTCGCGCACCCGGAGGCTCACTATTTCGGGGTTGGCCGGATCGAGAAGGACCAGGTCGAGGACTACGCCCGCCGCAAGGGTTGGGAATTGAAGGTCGCCGAACGCTGGTTGGCGCCGATCTTGAATTACCAGCCTGTGTAGAGGCGGGACTGTCCCGTCTTGATCCGCCGCGCCCGTCGCAAAATGTGCCAGGCGCGGTGGTATTGGAGGGGTATCTCTATGAAAATCTCGCTGAAAGCGGCCGCTCTCGCCGCCCTGGCCGTCTCGGCCATCGCCGGCTCGGCGAACGCCGCCGTCACCGTCTCTCACACGTCCGACAACCTGAACCTGCCCGCGGGCCAGGTCATGGTCTGGGACTTCGATGGTCTGGAAGCCGCCGGCTACGGCGTCACCACCACCGGTACCGTGAACACCTATAGCGGCGCCGACGGCCTGCTGTCGGGCATCTCGGCTCCGCCTCCCGGCGATCTGAGCAACTACGTCGCCGTGCTCGGCGGCGGCGCGCTCACCCTGAGCACCCCGGCGATCAAGCTGCTCAGCGTCTATATGGGCTCGCCGGACCAGTACAATTCGATCCGCTTCAACTACTCGGACAACACGTTCGACATCCTCGACGGCAATCAGATGTCCGGCGGCGCCTTCGGCGGCGACCAGTCGATCGGCCGTCGGATGACCTACACCTTCGGCGGCAAGACCGTGACCTCGGTGGTGTTCGCCTCGAGCCAGAACTCGTTCGAGTTCGACAACATCGCCACCGTCTCGGCCGTGCCGGAACCGGCCACCTGGGCGATGCTGATCACCGGCTTCGGTCTGGCCGGCGCCACCCTGCGCCAGCGTCGCCGCCAAACGGCCGCCGCCTTCGCCTAAGCCGATCTAGTTCTGAATAGAGTACCCGCGCCGCCGATCCGAAAGGGTCGGCGGCGTTTCTCGTGGTGGGGAAGGTCGAATTTTCGCTTCGGATGGACTCGGGTTGGCGCGAGCCGGCCGTATTGTTGTGGCGCGCCAATAAGGCCAAGCTTCGCCGCATGCCTATTGCTCACAAGCTCGTTGCGCCATTGGCGCTTGCCGCCGTCCTCGGATTGGTTGCGCCGCTCTCCGGAAAGGCCGCCGCGGCAGAGGCGTCGCCAGTGCTTACGGAAACCAAGGAGCGTCTCAGCTTCGCCGACATGGAACGGCTGGCCAGCCGACCGATGGAGTTCGCGCGCCGAGGCGATCTGGCGGGAGCCGATCAAGCCCTGACGAAGGTGCTTCAGGGACGAAGCGAGCAGTATGGCGAGGACAGTATCGAGGTTGCGGACACGCTGACCTCCTTCCTCGTCTTGTTGTACTATGAAGATCGCGGAGCCGAGGCGTTCGCATACGCGCCACGCGCGCTTGATGCGGTGCGTCGTGCATGGGGCTCTGACCATCTTGAGTACGCGCTGCTTCTAAATGACATCGTCCAGATGGATCTTGAACTGAACGGCGACGGTGTCGGGCCGCAGTCCGAAGCGGCGCTGCAAGAGGCCTATCGAATCCGCGCCGAACATCTCGGGGTCAGCCATAAGGAGACGATCTCGACGCTGATCTATCTTGGCGAGATACGGGGGCTGCGGTCGCGCACCAATGGAGAGGTCGCTCGCGCCGTCTCTGCTATCCAGATCCTGCGCCGTGCGATTGTAGCGACCGAAGAAAACCGGGCCTTGGGCAATCAAGACAATGTCTGGGCCCGCGCGACCCTCGCGAGGGTCTACGCCCGCAATGGCTCGCTAGAATCGGCGCTTCAGACATTTTCCAAGGCCGTCGAACTGGCGGCCGTGCAGCGTAACTGGGACCATTTGAATGTCCCAAGGTTCGCCGCCGCATTGGAGGAGGGCGGCTTCAAAGCTGAGGCCGCCGCGATTTTAAAGCAGTACGCTGAGGCGACTAAGCCTGCCGGCTGACTGTGCGGCGGTGAAACGGGGCAGGTCGGCCTAGCCGCCGGTTTCATCCACGACGATGGCGACGGTCTTGCCTCGGGATAGGGGCTCCCATCCAGCGACGATGGCCGAGGCGATGGCTCTGGCGACCAGCTCAAGGTCGATTTGGGCGGGCTGGAGAAGAGGGTTTCCGAATTTGCGCTGGGGTCCGGGCGGGAACTCCATCACCGCTTCGCGCTGGCCTTCCTTGTGACGGGCGGCAAGCGCCATGCCGCGCCAAGAGTTGGTGTCGCTGGACCACTGGGGCTGGCGGTGGAGGCGCCAGATGTAGGGCTCCCCGTCGACCTCGATCTCAAACTCAGGGCTTTGCTTTGTTCGTGCCATTTGAGGGAGATAGCCCGGCCAGCGCGCCCAAGCCACCCCGCGCCTCCTTTCGATGGCGGTGTTGCAGAGGGGCCCGACCCTTCCGGCGGCGTTTCCCTTCCGTCACGGGACGCCGCTAAGACCTGATCCTGGGATTTCGGCGGGAGGCGACCTTGGATCAGTCTGACTATCTGGAGTTTGACGCTGTCGGGCTCGCCGGCCTGATCTCGCGGCGCGAGGTCAGCGCGGAGGAGGTGCTGGAGGCGGCGTTGGCGCGGATGGCGCAGGTCAACCCGGCCATCAATGCAGTGATCTATGCGAATGCGGAGGAGGCGCGCGCCGATGCGGCGCGGCCGAAGGCCCCCGGGCCGCTGGCCGGTGTTCCCATGCTGGTGAAGGACTACGCCGCTCATGTGAAGGGTTGGCCGACCACAGCCGGTTCGCGGTTGTTCGCGCAGGACGTGGCGCAGGACGACGCGCCGATCGTGGCGGCCTATCGGCGGGCGGGGCTGGTGATCTTCGGCAAGACGAACCTGCCCGAGTTGGGGCTGGACGCGACGACCGAGCCGGATCTGCACGGGCCGACGCGCAATCCCTGGGACCTGTCGCGCACGGCGGGGGGCTCGTCCGGCGGTTCGGCGGCGGCGGTGGCGGCTGGGATCGTGCCGGCGGCCCATGCCAGCGACGCCGGCGGGTCGATCCGGATCCCGGCTGCGTGCTGCGGCCTATTCGGGTTCAAGCCAGCGCGGGGGCGGGTGTCGTTCGCGCCGGTCAGCGACGGCCTGGCCGGCTTCGACGTGCAGCATGCGGTGACGCGCTCGGTCCGTGACTCCGCAGCCTTGCTGGACGCGGTGTGCGCGCCGCTGGCCGGCGATCCCTATCACGCGCCGGCGCCGGAGCGGCCCTATCTGGAAGAGGTGGCGCGGCCGCCTGGGCGACTGCGGGTGGCGTTCACCACGGACGCCTTCGAGGCCGGTGAGATTTCGGGGGCCTGCCGCGCGGCGGTGCTCGACGCCGCGCGGTTGTTGGAGGCGCTGGGACACGATGTTGAGGAGGCCACGCTGCCGCAAGGGCTGGGGGAGGCGGTCGCAGCTTCGGGCGTGGTGATGGCCGGACACATCGCCGCCGACCTGGATGCGCGGGCCCAGCAGATCGGCCGGACCATTGGCGTTGGGGATGTCGAGCCGATGACCCTGGCGCGCTACGAGCACAGCCGCTCAGCCAGCGCGTCGGACTATGTGCGCGCGCTGCGCGACGTGCATGGCTATGGCCGCAAGGTCGCGGCGATGTTCACGCGGTTCGATGTGCTGCTGACCTCGACCCTGGGGTCTGCCCCGATCGCGATCGGGGCCCTGCAGGGCGTGGCGCCGGGGGCCGGCGGGCTGGCGCGGCGGGCGTTCATGCCCAATACGCGGATTTTCAACCTGACGGGTCAGCCGGCGATGAGCGTGCCCCTGGGCTGGGGCGAGGACGGTTTGCCCATCGGCCTGCAGTTCGTAGGGCGGATGGGGGATGAGGCGACGCTGTTCCGGCTGGCGGGACAGTTGGAGCAGGCCCGGCCCTGGGTGGGACGCCGCCCGACTGGCGTGTCGTTCACCAACCTGGACGTCGCCGAGGTGGAACGGCCGCTTGGGGCGTAAAGGCGGCGGGGAGATTTCAGGACCGCGACAGGGTGAAAAATTGGCGGCGCCGGAGCGACGGAAGGTCGCCGTTCATCCGTTTCACTATAGGTCCTCGCAGCCAAGCTGCTTCTTCCTCCCCGAACTTCCCCCCGAACTTTCAAGTCCAGGATTGCCGTTTTGAGTTCCGTTCTTGCCCACGGCCGTGTCCCGGCCGGTCTGATCCTTCGACTTCTCGCCGGCGCGGCGGTGGTTTCGCTGATGGCTGGGAGCGCCCAGGCCCAGACGGGGGCCGCCGAACACGAGGAGGACACCGAAGTCGAGGAGTTCGTGGTCAGCGGCACGCGCACCCTGCCGGGCGCGGTGATCGGCGACATCGCTCCTGAACTGAGCATCTCGCCACGCGAGATCCGGGCCTATGGCGCGGCGAGCGTGACCGAACTGCTGGACGCCCTGGCGCCGCAGACAAACAGCGGCCAGGGCAGCGGCGGACGGCCAGTGGTGCTGATCAACGGAGCGCGAACCTCCGGGTTCTCCGAGATCCGCGACATGCCGACCGAGGCCATCGCGCGGGTCGACATCCTGCCCGAGGAAGTCTCGCTGAAGTACGGCTATCCGGCCGAGCAGAAGGTGATCAACATCGTGCTGCGCCAGCGCTTCCAAGCCTGGCTGGCCGAGGGGATCGGGTCGACGCCGACCCAGTCGGGCGGCGGCCAGAGCGTGGGGGCGCATGGCGGGCTGCTGAAGATCCAGCAAGGCCGGCGGCTGACGCTTGACGCCAAGGTCACCGAGGTCGAGCCGATCCTGGAAAGCGACCGCGACGTGGTGGATGGCGAGGGCGCGTTCCGCACGCTGCAGTCGGGCTCCACCGACGTGACGCTGAACGCGGTGCTGGCCCAGCCGCTGGGCCGGGGCGTGTCGGGCACGGTCAACGGGACGTTCCAATCCACCGACACCGACTCACGGCTCGGCCAGTCGTCGGCGACCGGAGAGCCGCTGATCCGGCGCTCGCAGGTCGAGGACAGCCGGTTGGCAGGCGTGATGAGCGGGGCCTATGCCGGGTGGCAGTGGTCCTACACCGCCGAGCTCTCGAACAACGTGTCGAAGTCCAACACCGACCGGGCGCTGGCGGCGCTGGCCTATACCGACTGGACGCGCGCGGTGACCACCTCGGCCCAGACCGACCTGGTGCTGAACCGGGCGTTCGGAGCGTTGCCGGCCGGGCAGATCAGCTCGACCCTGACGGCGCGGGCCTCGACCATGGAGCTGGACAGCGACGCGCTGCGCGCCGGGATCGGCCAGTCCAGCGACCTGACGCGGACCATCGGTCAGCTCCAGGCCAGCTTCGACGTGCCGCTGACTCGGGCCGGCGAGGGACTGGGCGAGACGATCGGCAAGGTGTCCGGCAACGTCAATATGGGTATCCAGAACCTGTCGGACTTCGGCGACCTGGCGACGCTGGGTGCGGGTTTGAACTGGACGCCGGTGAAGCCGGTGCGGTTCCTGGCCTCGTACAGCCGCACCGACCAGGCCCCGACCATGAATCAGCTTGGCGACCCGGTGACGGCGACGCCCGGCGTGCGGGTGTTCGACTTCGAGCGCGGCGAGACGGTCGAGGTGATCCGCGTCACCGGCGGCTCGCCCGACCTGGATGGCGGGCGGAAGGACGTCCTGAAACTGGGCGTCACCTACAAGCCGTTCGAGAAGACCAACCTGACGTTCCAGGCCAACTACGTCTCGACGCGGACGGACGACGCGGTCGTCGCCTTCCCATCGGCCTCGACCCAGGTGGAGGACGCCTTCCCGGACCGCTTCCGCCGCGACGCCGACGGGGTGCTGGTGCAGATCGACGCCCGGCCGGTGAACTTCGCGCGCCAGTCGCGGGATGAACTGCGCTGGGGCTTCACCTATTCGCGGCCCGTCGGACCGCCGCCGCCGACGCCGGAGCAGATCGCGGCCATGCGCCGTGCGCGCGCCGAAGCGCGGCCGGCGGCTGAGGGCGCTCCAGCCGGACAGGCGCAGCAGCAGGCCCCGGGCGCGACGCCGGGCGAGCCGCCGCGTGAAGGTCCGCCGCCTGGCGAGGGCGGTGGTCCGCCGTCGGGTGGTCCTGGCGGTGGCGGCTTTGCCGGCGGCCCAGGTGGTCCGGGCGGTCCGGGTGGCGGTGGTCGTGGCGGCGGGTTTGGCGGCTTCGGCGGCGGCGGCCCGCGCGGCGGGGTGTTCCAGGTCGGCCTCTATCACACGCTGGCGTTCCGCGACGACGTGCTGATCCGGCCGGGCCTGCCCAAGCTCGACCTGCTGGACGGCGGCGCGCTGGGCAATGGCGGCGGCTCGCCTCGCCACCAGATCGACCTGCAGACCAACTACACCAAGGCCGGCCTCGGTGTCGCGATCAACGCCAAGTGGCAGAGCGCGACGCATGTCGATGGCGGGACGGCGGCTGAGAACCTGGAGTTCGAGGATTTCGCCACGGTGAATCTGCGGCTGTTCGCGGACCTGGGCCAGCAGCCCATCGCCCGTGAGCACAAGTGGCTGCGCGGCGCGCGGGCGACGCTGTCGATCAACAATTTGTTCGACAGCCGCCAGGATGTCCGCACCCCCGCCGGCCTGACGCCGATCAGCTACCAGCCCGACCTGATGGACCCGGTGGGGCGTTCGGTGAAGCTGACGGTGCGCAAGCTCATCTTCTGAGGAAGGCGCGCGGGCTGGCCCCGGTCCATCGCTTGAAGGCGCGGGAGAACGAGCTGGGGTCGGAGAAGCCGACCAGATAGGCGGTCTCGTTCACGGAGGTCTTGGCGCCGCCGAGATAGTGCAGGGCCATGCGGCGGCGCAGGTCATCGACCACGGCCTCATAGGTCAGGCCCTCGGCCTTCAGCCGCCGATAAAGCGTCTGGCGGCTGAGGCCGAGCTGCCGGGCGGCGTCAGCCATGCCGAGATCTCCCTTGTGCAGCAGGGGGATCAGCAACCCCTCGACCCGGCCGCGGGTCGTGGCGGCGTTTTCCAGGCTGGCCAGCAGGCGCGCGGCATGGTCGCTGAGCACGCCGAAGGCGTAGCGGCTGGGATTGTGCAGTTCGATCGCCAGCCACGACGGGTCGATCATGATGGCGTTGCGAGCGGCTTCGAAGGTCACCGGAACGTCCATCACCTGCTTGTATTCGGCGGCGTAGGCCGGGGCGCGATGGGTGACGTGGACCGCCTTGGCGAAGGCCGCGCCGGGGAAGTGGCGGCGGGTCTCGGCGATGAACCGCGACCAGGTGGATTCGGTCAGTTCAGGAAAGCTGTTCGGATCGCGGCGGGTGTCGACCAGCCATAGCTCGCCGTCCTGTTGGACCACCTGGAACCGGCCGCCGACACCTGGGACGTCGACCTCGGCGACCAGGGCGCCGTAGCGGTTCAGCTCCACCAACGCCTCGCCCATGGTCGGCGCCGCGTAGCAGATCAGGCCGACCACGGACATCTCCTTGAGATCCTGGTGAGCCCCCAGGTGCAGGGCGAGGGACGGGGCCTGGCACAAGGCCTTGGCGGCGCTCATCAAGGCGACATAGCTGGCCAGCGGCACGCGGCCGTCGGGATCGCTCAGGTTATCGGGATGGATGCCCGACCGCTCGGTGAGGACGCACAGGTCCGCGCCGCGGGAGACGGCGTAGCGCATGAGATTGTCGGCGTACCCCGCCGAGACCGTGGCCGTAGCCATGCGCCCGTCCTCTTGAGCCGTCCTCTTGAACCCCAAAGCCATGTTTCTGGCCCCCGCCGTCATGTGACCTCGAAAGTGCCCGGGCTATCGCTGGGCCGCAACGGCGTTGAGGACCCACATGACCGCAATCACATCGGCCGCTGGCGCGCAGACCAGACCCGCCGCCGATAGGGCGCTCGCCGGCGTTGCGGCGCTGTGGTGGGGCGTGGCCCTGATCGGCCAGTGGCTGTTCGTCGCCTATGTCGCGGCCTTCTATGGCGGGGCGGCGGTCGCCGGCGACTTCGAGCGCTGGAACGAGGTGCTGGTCGGTGGATACGTGCGCGGCGGCACGCTGGGCAATGTGGTGCTGGCCGCCCACTTGGCGCTGGCGGTGGTGATCACCCTGGGCGGGCCGCTGCAACTCGTCCCGCAGATCCGCGCCCGCGCCTTGCCGTTCCACCGCTGGAACGGGCGGCTCTATATTTTGATCGCCCTGATCATCAGTCTGGCAGGCCTCTACATGGTCTGGACGCGGGGGACGGCCGGCGGAACCGCGATGCGGGTCGGCATCAGCCTGAACGGCGTCTTGATCGTCGCCGCCGGAGCGCTGGCCTGGCGATACGTGCGCGCCGGAGACATCGCCGCGCACCGTCGCTGGGCGCTGCGAACCTTCATGCTGGTCAGCGGGGTGTGGTTCTTCCGGGTCGGGTTGATGGCGTGGCTCTTGGTGAACCAGGGGCCAGCCCTGATCGGCGAAGACTTCGACGGCCCGTTCGTGCGGTTCTGGGCGTTCGGTTGCTATCTCGTCCCGCTGGTCATGCTGGAAATCTATCTGCGCGCCGGGGCCGGGACAGGCCGTTCAGCCAAGTTCGCGGCCGCCGGGCTGCTGCTGGCGGTCACGGCCGTCGCGGGGGTCGGCATACTGGGCGCGGTGATGGGGATGTGGCTGCCGCGCTTCTCTTAGCCTCCCGGCCACGCTTGCCCGGGGCCCAGCCTGCGCCTAGGGTTCGGGTAAGTTTACAACATAAAGGGATGGAAACCGATGAGCGCAGCGGTGGATGCGATGCCGGCGAAGGCAGCCACGGACGAGGTTTTGTATGAGGTGTCCGACGCGATCGCGACCCTCACCCTCAATCGGCCTGAGCGGCTGAACACCATTTCGGGGCCGATGCTGGCCCGGCTGACCCAGCTGCTGATCAAGGCCAACGAAGATCCGGAAGTGCGGGTGATCGTACTGACCGGCACGGGCCGCGCGTTCTGCGCCGGGCTCGATCTGGTCGATGCGACCCAGGGTTCGGGCATCGGTTCGGACAAACAGGTCGCCACGGTCTCGGTGAACCTCGACCTGCGCAACACCCCGCCGACCGTGCTGTTCGCCAGCGACAAGCCGACCATCTGTTCGCTGAACGGGTCGGCGGCCGGCTATGGGCTGGATACGGCCATGGGCTGCGACATCCGCATCGCCGGCGAGAGCGCCAAGATGGCTGCAGCCTTCGTCAAGCGCGGCGTGGTGCCGGAATCCGGCGGGACCTGGATCCTGCCGCGGCTGCTGGGCTGGGCCAAGGCCGCCGAGCTGATCTTCACCGGGCGTACGCTGTCGGCTCGCGAGAGCCTGGAACTTGGCCTGGTGAACCACGTGGTTCCTGACGCCGAGCTGGCGGCCAAGACCCGCGAGATCGCGCTGGAGATGGCGGCCAATGCGCCGTTGGCGGTGCAGTCGGCCAAGCGGCTGATGCGGATGGGCCTGACCGAGACGTTCAACGACCACGTCCACCACGTCTATCTACAGTTCCTGCAACTGATCCGGACCAGCGACTTCAAGGAGGGGATGACCTCATTCCTGGAAAAGCGCCCGGCCGATTTCCAGGGGCGCTAACCGCGCAGGGCGGCTTTGCGATCTCACGGCCCTGGCCTCGCCAGGGCCGAAACATCTTGTGGGCTTCCGCAGCGTGGCGGTTATAGGCTGCAGTTTTCCGCCATTTGAACCGCGCCAAGTATTTCAGGGACCATCCATGCAGTTTGACGACGTTATCCTCGGTCGCCGAAGCATCCGCGGTTACAAGCCCGATCCCGTTCCGCGGGCGCTGATCGAGGAAATCATTGGCCTGGCGATGCGTGCGCCGTCGTCGATGAACACCCAGCCGTGGAATTTCTACATCATCACCGGCGAGCCGCTGGACCGCATCCGCGCCGGCAATACCGAGCGGATGGTGGCGGGCGTGCCGCAGTCGCGCGAGTTCCGTACCGGCCAGGCCTTCGAAGGCCCGCATCGCGACCGGCAGGTCGGCGTGGCCAAGCAACTGTTCTCGGCGATGGGTATCGCGCGCGATGACAAGGAGATGCGCCAGGACTGGGTGCTGCGCGGTTTCCGTCAGTTCGACGCGCCCGTCTGCGTGATCGTGACCTACGACAAGGTGCTGGACGGCAGTGACGACACGCCCTTCGATTGCGGCGCCGTCACCACGGCCCTGGTCAACGCCGCCTGGTCTCGCGGGCTGGGCGCGGTGATCAACAGCCAGGGCATCATGCAGTCGCCGGTGGTGCGCGAGCACGCCGGGATCGCCGACGACCAGGTCATCATGAAGAGCATCGCCCTGGGCTGGCCGGACGAAACCTTCCCGGCGAACGCGGTGGTGTCCGAGCGCAAGGCGGTGGCCG
>JAESFP010000173.1_pt1 | contig 31492 bp, 33 predicted proteins | sample 9266181 | NCBI WGS metagenome assembly JAESFP01 (sample SAMN14502547, study PRJNA617102) | algae metagenome | isolation source: Pegethrix bostrychoides GSE-TBD4-15B and co-occurring heterotrophs from... | place: USA: Grand Staircase-escalante National Monument, Utah | collected 2006-08-15 | reverse complement strand
AGATGCGGAACATCATGCTGGCCTTTCCTGGCGCCGAGGAAGGCGTCTCCTACGGCCAGCCCTCGTTCAAGGTGAACAACAAGTTCTTCACCCGCCTGCGGCGCGAGGACCAGAGCGTCGTGCTGCTGGAGATCGGATACGACGAGCGCGAGATGCTGATGGAGGCCGAGCCCGCCACCTTCCACATCACGCCGCACTACAAGGACTATCCCAGCGTCCTGGCCCGGATCGCGACCCTGCATCCCGGATCGCTGCACAACTTCCTGGCCCGCCGCTGGCGCAAGATCGCGCCCAAGAAGGTCGTGAAGGCCTTCGATCTCGGCGAAGCGGATCAGGCGCCCTGACACGATGGCCAGCGGCGGCGCTTTTCGCGGGCGTTTTCACGAGGAACGGGGTTCCCTGGCCCACCAACCCTCGCTACAGGCCCGGCATGCCGCAGCTTCCTGGACCGCAGGAGGCGGGAGGTCGCGCCTCAGAACGCGGTCAAGGCGCACGACGACGCGACGGGTTGACGGACCCAATCACGCCGACAGGGGTTCTTCCCCTGCTGCTGCCGACAGGAGATCGAGATGGCCGAACCCAAGAACCTCGAACGTTTCGAGTTCGAAGAAACCGAAGAAGGTTACCTGCTGACCGTCGGCGCTGAAGGCGGCGGAGACCTGAAGGTGGCGGTGACGCCCGATCAGATGGACGCCATCATCGACGCCCTGAACGAAGTCCTGGGCGGCGACGATGACTTCGAGGACGAAGACTAGGCGCTAGCGCGCGGCCAACTTGGCCTCTGCGGAGATCCTCGCCTCGGCGAGGGTCTCCCGATAGCAATCCGATCCGGCGATCGCTCGCTTCACGTCACGGGCGCTGAAGCGTTGCGCGCCGCAGGCCGCCATCGAGGCGGTTTGCAAACGCTTTTCCAGAAGTCTGGCGTCCGCCGGCTGGCTGATATCCAGATCTGCAAGTCGGACGATCGCGTAGTCGTAGCCGACGGGGCCAACAGGCGCGGCGGCGAAAGCAGAACTTCCGATGACCGCAAAAGCGGCAGTCAGTGCTAATATTTTCATCTTGGCGTTTCCCTACTGCTGAATATTTTCGCAGCAGCGAGACTCTACGGCCTCATCTTACCGTGACCCTTGACAGATAGGGCAGGCGCAGGCCGCGCGCCACCTCGAAACCTTGCAGAGTTTAGAAGTCGTCTTCCATGGCGGCGCGGAAGTGCTCGAAGACCTCGGCGGCGTCTTCGTCGCTTGGCGCCTCGGCGGGCGCGTCGGGCTTGGGCGGCGCACCGCCCACCAGCCGGCCGGCCACGCCGCCGTTCTGCACCAGCAGCACCTCCTCACCCTCCTCCAGCCCGGTGAGCAGTTGGGCCAGCTTCGGCGGCAGGTCGTCGAGATCGATACGCTTCATAGGCCGATTTTACAGGCCTCCCACTGGTGACACCAGCCCAGCTCGGCCCTAGACCAAGCCCCTGACTATGGGAGATCGCATGGCCTACCGGTCCTTGAGGGATTTCATCGCCAAGCTCGAGGCGGCGGGCGAACTGGTGCGCGTCACCGAGCCGGTTTCGACCGCGCTGGAGATGACCGAAATTCAGCGGCGGCTGCTGGCGACCGGCGGCCCGGCGGTGTTGTTCGAGAACGTCATCCGCGCCGACGGTCAGCGCTCCGACATGCCTTGCCTGGTCAATCTGTTCGGGACGGTCAAACGCGTCGCCATGGGCGTCACCCTGGACGGCCAGGAACGCACCACCGCCGCCGAGTTGCGCGAGGTCGGCGAACTGCTGGCCTTCCTGCGCGCGCCCGAGCCGCCGCGCGGCCTGAAGGACGCCTGGGACATGCTGCCGCTCGCCAAGACGGTGATGTCGATGCGGCCGGCCACCGTGAAGAAGGCGCCGGTCCAGGAGATCGTCTGGACTGGCGACGATATCGACCTTGGCAAGCTGCCGATCCAGGGCTGCTGGCCGGGCGAGCCCGCGCCGCTGATCACCTGGCCGCTGGTGGTCACCAAGGGGCCGTCGGAGGAGCGCGAGGACGACTACAACCTCGGCATCTACCGCATGCAGGTCCTGGGCAAGGACCGGACCATCATGCGCTGGCTGGCTCACCGGGGCGGCGCCCAGCACCACCGCCGCTGGAAGGCCGCCGGCAAGCCCGACGCCCTGCCCGCCGCCGTGGTGATCGGCGCCGATCCGGGCACCATTCTGGCGGCGGTGACGCCCGTGCCCGAGACCCTGTCGGAATACCAGTTCGCCGGCCTGATGCGCGGCGCCAAGGTCGAGCTCGTCCAGGCCAAGACCGTGCCGCTGCTGGTCCCGGCCGAGGCCGAGATCGTCATCGAAGGCCATGTGATGCTGGACGAGTACGCCGACGAGGGGCCGTACGGCGACCACACCGGCTACTACAACTCGGTCGAACAGTTCCCGGTCTTCAAGGTCTCCGCGATCACCATGCGGAAGAACCCGATCTACCTGACCACCTTCACCGGCCGGCCGCCGGACGAACCGAGCGTGCTGGGCGAGGCGCTGAACGAGGTGTTCATTCCACTGCTGCGTCAGCAGTTTCCGGAGATCACCGACTTCTGGCTGCCGCCGGAAGGCTGCTCCTACCGCATCGCCGTGGTCTCGATGAAGAAGGCTTACCCCGGTCACGCCAAGCGCGTGATGATGGGCGTCTGGAGCTATCTGCGGCAGTTCATGTACACCAAGTGGGTGATCGTCGTGGACGACGACATCAACGCCCGCGACTGGAAAGACGTCATGTGGGCGCTGTCGACCCGCATGGACCCGGCCCGCGACATCACCCTCGTCGAGGGCACCCCCATCGACTATCTCGACTTCGCCTCGCCCGAGAGCGGGCTGGGCTCGAAGATCGGCCTCGACGCCACCAACAAATGGCCGCCCGAGACCCACCGCGAATGGGGCGAAAAGCTCGGCATGAACGAAGCCACGGTGAAGGCCGTGACGGAGAAGTGGGCGCGGCTGGGACTGCCGGGCGGCGGCGAGCCGGTGGGATAGCCGCCAGCGCCTTGATTTGCGCCACTTGAAGGCGACCCGGCTTTTGTGGGGGTCCGTCCGCCGGCCAACGGCGGCGGACGCTCACGCCCGGCCGTCACCGCGCTTGGAATTGGCACGGCGCTAAGGCTGGCGTTACCGGGCTGCCCGCGTTAGCAGACCGCCCCATGATCCGCCTCGACAATATCTCCAAGCAGAACGGCCACCAGATCCTGTTCATCGAAGCCTCGATGGGCGTCCAGAAGGGCGAGAAGGTGGGGCTGGTCGGTCCGAACGGCGCCGGCAAAACGACGCTGTTCCGCATGATCACCGGTCAAGAACAACCGGACGAGGGACTGGTCACGATCGATCCCGGCATGACGATTGGCTATTTCAGCCAGGACGTCGGCGAGATGTCGGGCCAGAGCGCGGTCGCCGCGGTGATGGATGGCGTCGGCCCCGTCAGCGCGCTGGCCACCGAAATGGCCGGGCTCGAGGCGGCCATGGTCGATCCGGACCAGGCCGACCAGCTCGACGCCGTCATGGAACGCTATGGTGAAGTGCTGGAGCGCTTCCAGGAACTGGACGGCTACGCGCTGGAAGCCCGCGCGCGGGAGGTGCTGGCGGGCCTGAGCTTCAGCCAGGAGCGCATGGATGGCGATGTCGGTCTGCTGTCGGGCGGCTGGAAGATGCGCGTGGCGCTGGCCCGCATTCTGCTCATGCGGCCCGACGGCATGTTGCTGGACGAACCCAGCAACCACCTCGACCTAGAAAGCCTGATCTGGCTTGAGGCCTTCCTCAAGAACTACACCGGCGCGCTGCTGATGACCTCGCACGACCGCGCCTTCATGAACCGCATCATCGGCAAGGTGGTGGAGATCGACGGCGGCGACCTCATCACCTATTCGGGCGATCTCGATTTCTACGACCAGCAGCGCGCGCTGAGCGAACAGCAACGCCAGGCGCAGTACGAGCGCCAGCAGGCCATGCTGGCCAAGGAAATCAAGTTCATCGAGAAATTCAAGGCGCGCGCCAGCCACGCCGCCCAGGTCCAGAGCCGGGTCAAGAAGCTCGACAAGATCGAACGCGTCGAGGCACCGCGCCGCCGCCAGTCGGTGCAGTTCGAGTTCAGGAGCCCGCCGCGGTCGGGCGACGACGTGGTCAGCCTGCGAAACATCCATAAGGGCTACGGCGCCCAGCCGATCTACGAAGGCTTCGATTTCCTCGTGCGCCGCAAGGAACGCTGGTGCGTCCTTGGCGCCAACGGCGCCGGCAAATCGACACTGTTGAAACTGGTGGCCGGCGCCGCCGCGCCCGACCAGGGCACGGTCAACATCGGCGCCAGCGTCAGGATGGGCTATTTCGCCCAGCACTCCATGGATCTGCTCGACGGCGAAGAGACGATCTTCGAGTCCCTGGACGGCTCGTTCCCGCAGGCGGGCCAAGGCGCGCTGCGCACCCTGGCCGGATGCTTCGGCTTCTCCGGCGATGATGTCGAAAAGCCCTGCCGCGTGCTGTCCGGCGGCGAGAAGGCGCGCCTGGTCATGGCCAAGATGTTGTTCGATCCGCCGAACCTGCTGGTGCTCGACGAGCCGACCAACCACCTCGACATGACGACCAAGGAGATGCTGGTCGCGGCGTTGGCGGATTTCGAGGGCACCATGCTCTTCGTCAGCCACGACCGCCACTTCCTGGCGGCCCTGTCGAACCGCGTGCTGGAACTGACGCCGGAAGGCGTCCATCAGTACGGCGGCGGCTATTCGGAATATGTCGCCCGCACGGGCCAGGAAGCGCCAGGACTGCACCCGGGAGGGTAGCGGTCTTCCAGCGCGTAGGTGACGGTCAGCTCTTGGTGCGAAGTTCGCTTTCCGGGCCCCGTCGCGCCGCTCGTTCGACGTCCAGGCCGCCTCCCTCTTGCCCTTTTGGTAAATCCAAGCCCAACTGCGCGCCGTCGCGGGGGCGATAGAGGGACAATCTGACATGGGCGCCGTCACATCCGGCCACGCTGCGGCGTTGTGGGTCGGTCTGCATCTGATTCTGCTGCTGGTGCTGTCGCTGCTGGTTGTGCGTCAGCGCCAACGCCACAAGGTGGCGCTGGGCGACGGCGGGGTGCCGGAGCTGGCGCAGGCGATCCGCGCATTTGGCAACGCCACCGAATATGTGCCCGCCGCCATGGTCGGGATCGCGGTGCTGGCGCTGGTCGAGGCGCCGCCTCTGGCCATCCACCTGACCGGCTTCCTCCTGTTCGCAGGCCGTGTGCTGCATGGATTTGGCCTGTCGCGCAGCGGCGGAACCTCGTTCGCGCGCGCCATCGGCATCACGCTCACCTGGCTCGCCTATGTGTTCGCCAGCGTCGCGCTGCTGTTCTACGCCATCGCATAAGCTTGCCGCGAGCCACGCATCCCGCCATATGGCCAGCATGGAAGAGAGCCTCTTAGCCGATGTCGTCGCCGCCGCGCTGAAAGCCGGGGCTGACGCCGCTGAAGCCGTGGGCGCCGAGCGGCGCGCACTCGGGATCAATGTTCGCCTCGGCGAACTGGAGGAAGTGGAGCGCGAGGAGAGCCGCGATCTCGGCATCCGTGTCTTCGTCGGCCAGCGCCAGGCGACCGTTTCCGGTTCCGATATCTCGCCCGAGGCCCGCGCCAAGCTGATCGAGCGCGCCGTGGCGATGGCCAAGCTGGCGCCCGAAGATCCCTATGGCGGCCTGGCCCCCAAGGACCGGCTGGCCCAGGGCCCGTTCGCCGACCTCGACCTCTACGATCCGACCGAGCCGTCGCCGGAATCGCTGGAAGAGATCGCCCGCGTCGCCGAGGACTCCGCCCGCGCCATGCCGCGCATCACCAATTCTGAGGGTGGATCGGCGTCGAACTCCTCCACCCACTGGCGACTGGTCACGTCGGACGGCTTCTCGGGCGTCTATCGCGCCTCCGGCTTCTCGGTCGGAGCCTCCGTCGTCGCCGGCGACGGCGAGGCGATGGAAAGCGGTTATGACGGCCGCTCCACCCGCTACCACGCCGACCTGCCGGACGCCCAAGCGATCGGCCAGGAAGCCGGCCGCCGCGCCGCCGCCCGGCTGGGCGCGCGCAAGATCGACTCCACCACCGCCGCGGTGATCTTTGAGAACCGCTCGGCCATGTCGCTGATCAGCCCGCTGATCGGGGCCATCGCCGGCCCGTCGATCGCGCGCGGCACCTCGTTCCTGAAGGACAAGCTGCACCAGCAGATCTTCGCCAAGGGCGTGAACATCACCGACGATCCGCACAAGATTCGCGGCCTCGGCTCTTCGCCGTTCGATGACGAGGGTGTCGCCAATCGCCCCTGGTCGCTGATCGAGGACGGCGTGCTGACCACCTGGATCATGAACGCTTCGTCGGCCAAGCAGCTTGGTCTGGAGACGACGGGCCACGCCTCACGCGGCCTGGCCGGGGCGCCGGGCGTCTCGACCACCAACCTGACGCTGGAAGCCGGAACCCGGAGCCAAGCCGAGCTGATGGCCGACGCCGGCCAAGGCCTGTTGATCACCTCGATGTTCGGCCCCTCGCTGAACGGCAACACCGGCGACTGGTCGGTGGGCTGCGCGGGCTTCTGGTTCGAGAACGGAGAGCTGGCCTATCCCGTCGCCGAGATCACCGTCGCCGGCAACCTGATCGACATCTACGGCCGGCTGATCCCGGGCTCGGACCTGGAGTTCCGCGGCTCGGCGAACTCGCCGTCCTTGCTGGTCGATGGCCTGGCGATCGCCGGGCGCTGATGCAGGACCGGGCCGCCGACCTTCAACTGATCATCGATGCGGCTCGCGAGGCCGGAGCGCTGGCGCAACGGCTGCGGAGCGCCGGCCTTGATGTTCAGTACAAGGAAGGCGACTCGCCGGTCACCAACGCCGACCTGGCGACCGACGCGCTGATCAAGCAGCGCCTGACCACCGCGCGGCCGGACTATGGCTGGCTGTCGGAGGAGACGGCCGACAATCCGTCGCGCCGCGACCATCGGCGGCTGTTCGTGGTCGATCCGGTTGACGGCACCCGCGCCTTCATCAAGGACCGGCCCTGGTGGGCGGTTTCCATCGCCGTGGTCGAGGACGACCAGCCGGTGGCCGGCGTGGTCTTCGCCCCCGACCTTGATGAGACCTACACGGCCACCGCCGGCGGCGGCGCCTGGCTGAACGGAGCGCCGATCCACGCTTCGCAGCAAGACTTGGTCGAGGGTTGCGGGATGGTCGGCGACAACCGCATGTTCAGCCACCCAGCCTGGCCGACGCCATGGCCGGACATGCGGATCGAAGCCCGCAACTCCACCGCCTATCGGCTGTGCGTGATCGCATCCGGCGCGTTCGACGCGACCCTGGCCCTGGTTCCGAAGTTCGATTGGGACCTGGCGGCGGCAGATCTGATCGCCAGGGAGGCAGGCGCCTTCGTCGGCGACCATCTTGGCCGTCCATTCTCCTATAATGGCCCCAAACCCGCGCAACCGAGCCTAGTATGCGCGGCGCCGCAACTCGCCCCATTGATCCTGGAGCGGGTCCGGCATATTGCCCTAATGAACTGAGCAATTTGGGGAATACCATGCCCGAGAAACAGCTTCTGCATCTCGTGATCGGCGGCGAACTAGAGGATCTGGAGCACAACCAGTTCCGAGACCTTTCAAAGATCGACCTGGTGGGCGCCTACGCCAGCCACGGTGAAGCCCTCGCCGCCTGGCGGCAGAAGGCCCAGGCCACGGTCGACAATGCGTTGATGCGCTACTTCATCATCCACGCCCACAAGCTGCTCGATCCCGGCAAGGACCCGCAGCAGGACTGATGTCGGCGAGGGGCGAGGCAAGCAAGCGCCGCGCCCTCACCTAGCCTCTCCCGTGGGAGAGGGATTTCTCTTCGCCTCTCCCCGCTGGGGAGAGGTCGGCGAGGGGCTAGCCTAGCCGACGCTGGGCGGGCGCCTATTCCCGCTTCAGAATGCCTTCGGTCAGCAACCGGCCCCACATCTGGGCGCGGAAGTCAGCCTTGATGGCGGCGGGGTCGTAGGCGTCGCTGTCGACCCACTCTAGGAAGCTCTGCCCCTTGGGCTCCCCTTCGGCCAGGTAGCGCTCAAAGGTGTAGTCCAGCACCCCGGTCTTGCCCTGCTTCACATGCAGGTAGCGCAGGCTGAGCTGATCCAGGGCTTCGCGGATCGGCAGGCCCTTGCGGAAGTGCATGTAGAACACGCTCATGATGCCCGCCCGGTCCGCGCCGGACTTGCAGTGCATCAAGGCCGGATATTCGATCGTCTCGAACAGTTCCTTGGCGCCGTGAACCCGCGCGCGGCTCGGCACCTCACGCGAGGTGATGGTGAAGTCCACCATCTTCAGGCCCAGGCGCTCGCAGGCGTCCTTCTCCAGCGCGTGGAAGCTGGCGTCGAACCCGCCGCGCAGGTTGATCACCGTCTTGATGCCGCGCTGCTTCCACTCGGCCAGCTGGTGGGGCCAGGGCTGGTTGGTGCGCACCAGCTCGTCGCTGATCCAGTGGGCGTTGGAGAAGCCCAGGCGCAGATAGGCGTGATCCTTCCAGAGATAATCCAGATAGGTCGAGGTGCGCCCCTTGGGCGTGGATAGGTCGAAATCGGCCAAGAGGGCTTCCTGTGTGAAGCGCCCTAGATATGCGTTTCGGTCGCCGGGCGGAAGCCGGCCGCGTCGATCAGCCCGCCGGCGTCATCTTCGCCGTGAACGAACGCGCCTTTCCGGTCTTCGGATCGAGCTGGCAGGCGAAGCTGAACTGCGTCCAATCGGCGCCCGATCGCACTTGGCCGGTCCCGGCCAGGCTCTTGTCGCTGACCAACGTCAGAGTCGCCGGATCGTTGGTCCCCAGGAACACCCGGTCGGCGCCGGGGATTTGCTTCTTCAACGTACGCAAGGCGGCCGGGCGGCAGATGATCTCGGCGACCTTCTTGGCGTTGCTCCATCCCGAGGCGAGCTGACGTTCCTCTGGACGTTTCAAGGCGGCGATGGACTTGGCCACCGCCTTGCTTTGAGCGGCCGACAGGGCCGGCTCGCCCGGCGTCGCCGACTGAGCCGTCAGCGGCGAGATCACCAACAACATCGCCGCGCCCAACACCCGCATTACGCCCGTCACTTGCCTTCTCCCAGCCGATTCAAAGCGAGCCTACACCTTGGCGGCGGCCAGGCGTCCTCACAGCTTGTTTCGCGATCCGCGCGATCGACGCCACGACGTCGTCTTGACTTCCCCGCCCTGACAGCCGACGCCAGGACCGATGAGCGAGCCTGCCGCAGAACTCTCCACCCGCGCCGTGATCGGCCGGATCGCGCGCGTCTATATGAAGCCGCGCTGGAAGGGTTGGACCGTGGCGATGATCGCCGCCGTCTGCGTCGCCTATCTGAGCGCCAGCCTGATCCAGATCCTGGAACCGGCGATCAACGACCTGCTGGTCAACCACAAGCCCGGAACCCTGCTGGCCGTCCCGCTAACCATCGCCGGCCTCGCCCTGGCGCGCGGTCTGGCCCAGGTGATCCAGGCGACCCAGGTCAACCGGATCGGCAACGAGGTGGTCGGCCAGGTCCAGGTGCAATTGTTCGGCAAGCTGGTCCGCGCCGATCTGGCGCGGCTGCGCGCCAGCCACTCCGGATCTTTCGTCTCCTCGGTGCTCTACGACGCCGGCCTGATCCGCGAGGCGGCGACCTCCGGCGTCATCAACTACACCCAGCACCTGCTGACCGTGATCGGCGCGATCGTCGTGATGGTCGGCAACGACGCCATGCTGTCCCTGACCCTGGTGGTCGCAGCCCCGCTCTCGACTTGGGTGATGCGCCGCTTCTCCAAGCGCACCGTCAAGGCCACCAAGGGCGCGATGGCCGAGACCTCGGCGCTGTCGACCGCGATCATGGAAAGCCTGGACGGGGTTCGGGTCGTGAAGATCGAGAACCGCGAGGCCTACGAGGAACAACGCGTCGCCGAGGTGGTGAAGCGCCGCCAGAAGCACCTGGTCAAGGGCGCCAACGCCCGGGCCCGCGCTGCACCGGCGACCGAGACCCTGATGACCCTGATCACCGCCGGCGTCATCGCCTATGCCGGCTGGCGTTCGCAATCGGGCGGCATGAACGTCGGGGCCTTCGTCGCTTTCATCGGCGCCCTGGGCCTGGCCTCGCAATCGCTCCGCCAGCTCGCCAACCTGCAGACGGTGATGGCCGAGGGCTTCTCCGCCGCCCGTCGCCTGTTCGCCGACCTCGACGTCGAGCCGGAAATCCGCGAACGCCCCGGCGCCAAGCCGCTGGCCCGCGGCGAGTCCACCATTCGCTTCGAAAATGTCGGCTTCACCTACGGCTCGGACGGACCGCCGGCGCTGCAGGGCGTCACCTTTGAGGTCCATAGGGGCGAAACCGTCGCCCTGGTCGGCCCCTCCGGGGGCGGCAAGAGCACCATCCTGAACCTGATCCCGCGTTTCTACGACGCCACCACCGGCGCCGTGACCATCGACGGGACCGACGTCCGCGACATGACATTGGCCTCGCTGCGCCACCAGATCGCTCTAGTGACCCAGGAGCCGTTCCTGTTCGACGAGACGATCCGCGCCAACATCGCCTACGGCCGACCGGACGCCTCCGAAGACGAAGTCATCGAAGCCGCCAAGGCCGCCGCCGCCCATGACTTCATCGTCGCCCTGCCCGACGGCTACGCCACGTTGGTCGGCGAGGCCGGAGCGCGGCTTTCCGGCGGCCAACGCCAGCGCATCGCCATCGCCCGCGCGTTCCTGAAGGACGCTCCGATCCTGTTGCTGGACGAAGCCACCAGCGCGCTCGACACCGAGAGCGAAGCTCAGGTCCAGATCGCCCTGTCGCGGCTGATGGCCGGGCGCACGACGATCCTGATCGCCCACCGCCTCTCCACCGTTCGCGGCGCGGACCGCATCTATGTGATCGAAAAGGGTCGTGTGGTGGAAACCGGCGATCATGAGGCCCTTGTCGACAAGGGCGGCCTCTACGCCCGCCTGGCCCGGAGCCAGGACCTGGAGGCGGAGCCGGCCGCTTGAAGAAGCTGTTGCGAAACCCGGGGGTCCAGGCGTTCCTCGGCTGGATATTGTGGGCCCAGTTGGCGATCACCCGGCGCACCCGCCGCTGGCGCCACGAGAACGTCGCCTGTGTCGAGCCTGTGCTGGCTCATGAGGTTCCAGCCATCGGTCTATTCTGGCACGGCAGGATTCCGCTCGCCCTCGGCTTGGCCGAGATCTGGTGGCGGCGCTCGAAGCTCCGCTGCATGGTCTCGCCTTCCTCGGATGGCGAGTTCGTCGCCCAAGCCCTCGCGCGGGCGAAGTTCCCGGCCATTCGCACCTCGTCGGCCAAGAAGGGCGACTCCGCCAAGGCCCGCGCCGCCGTAGCCGCGATCCGCGAGGCCATCGCCTGGGTCAAGGACGGCGGCGTGCTGTTCGTCACTCCCGACGGCCCGCGGGGTCCAAACGAGGTGATTGCGCCCGGCGCCCTGCAGATCGCCCGGCGCACCGGCGCGCCGATCTACCTGATGGGCGTAGCTGTTTCGCCGGTCATCGTGCTCGACACCTGGGACAAGGTGAATATCGCCTGGCCCTTCGGCCGCGGCGCGACGGTCTGGGATGGGCCTTACTATGTGCCGGGCGACGCCGACGACGACGCCATCGCCGCCCTGATCAAGGACCTGTCGGCCAAGCTCTCAGCCGCCAATCGCCGAGCCGAGGCGTTGGTGGGCCACGTTGATCCCGCCGCCGGGCAGTGACACATAGGGGCATGGGTCACGACGGGCATCACCATCACGGACACGACCATGATCACGATCATGGCGCGCACGCGCATGGCGGTTCGCATGGCCACTCGCACGGTCCCGGCGGACACAGCCACGCCCCCAAGGATTTCGGCCGCGCCTTCGCCATCGGCGTAGGCTTGAACTTCGCCTTCGTACTGGTCGAGGCGGGCATCGGACTTTGGTCGGGCTCGCTGGCCCTGCTCGCCGACGCCGGCCACAATCTGTCGGATGTGCTGAGCCTGTTGCTGGCCTGGGGCGCGACGATCCTCGCGAAGTCGGCGCCGACCTCACGGCGAACCTATGGCCTGCGCAAGGCCACCATCCTGGCCTCGCTGACCAACGCCGTCCTGCTGTTGGTCGCGGTCGGCGTGATCGTCTCCGAAGCGATCCACCGGTTCAGCGAGCCTGCGCCCATCGCCACCATGCCGGTGATGATCGTCGCCGCCATCGGCGTGGTCATCAACACCGCCACGGCGCTGATGTTCATGAAGGGACACGAGGATCTCAACATCCGCGGCGCCTTCCTGCACATGGCGGCCGACGCCGCCGTCTCGCTCGCGGTGGTGATCGGCGCGGGCCTCATCGCCCTGACCAGCCTCTATTGGATCGACCCGGCTCTGAGCCTCCTGATCGCCGCGGTCATCGTCATCGGCACCTGGGGCCTGCTGCGCGACTCCGTCGACCTCGTCCTCGACGCCGCACCGAAGGGAATGGACGTCGAGGCCGTGCGCGCCTGGCTGCTCGCCCGGCCCGGCGTGACGGAGGTCCATGACCTGCACATCTGGGCCATGAGCACCACCGAGGTCGCGCTGACCGCTCACCTGACCCGTCCTTCGAACGAGGATGGCGACGCCTTCCTGCACGCGACCTGCGACGGCCTGGCCTCCAGGTTCTCGATCGGCCACGCCACCTTGCAAGTCGAGGTCGGCGAAGCTGAGTGCCGCCTCGCCCACGCACACGCGATCTGAGCCGCCCTGTGCGCCCCTTGTCTCTCGCGCTCTACGCCGCTGCGACCGGCCTTGCCGAACCGTTGGCTCCAGCCCTGCTGGCCCGCCGGGCGAACCGCGGCAAGGAGGACCCGACGCGGGTGCGCGAGCGCCTGGGCCACGCCAGCGTGGCCCGGCCACCCGGCCCCCTGGTCTGGCTGCATGGCGTCAGCGTCGGCGAAAGCCTGTCGCTCTTGCCGCTCGCTCAAGCGCTGAACACCCCTGGCCGCACGTTGCTGGTGACCTCCGGCACGCGGACCTCTGCCGAACTGCTCGCAACACGCCTGCCCGCCGGCGTCATCCACCAGTATGCGCCGGTCGACGGCCCCGCCGCGGTGCGCCGTTTCCTCGAACATTGGCGGCCGGACGCCGGCGTCCTGGTCGAGAGCGAACTATGGCCGAACCTGATCTTGGGGGCGAAGGCCATGGGCGTGAAGCTGGCCCTGGTCTCGGCTCGCATGACCCAGGCCAGCGCTGATGGCTGGGCGCGCGCGCCGGGCGCCGCCCGCGCTCTGCTGACGGCCTTCGACCTGATCTTGCCGCAGGAGGCGCAGACACGCGCGCGCCTGGAGAACCTCGGCGCCCGGACCGGCCCTACCTTGAACCTGAAAATGGTGGGCGATCCCCTGCCCTACGATCCTGCTGAGCTCACCCGTCTCAAAGCCGCAATCGGTGAACGCAAGGTGGTTCTGGCCGCCAGCACTCATCCCGGCGAGGAGGAGATTATCGCCGGCGCGTTCCAGGCCACCGGTCTGGACGCCTTGCTGATCGTCGCCCCGCGTCACCCCGAGCGCGGTGCAACTGTCGCCGCTCTGCTGACGGCCCAGGGCTTCAAAACGGCGCGGCGCGGCGCGGGGGAACCTCTGGACGCTGGAACCCAGGCCTATGTCGCCGATACGCTGGGCGAGATGGGCCTACTCTTCCGCGCCGCCGACGTGGCGGTGATGGGCGGAAGCTTCGTCCCCGACATTGGCGGGCACAATCCGCTGGAGCCCGCCAGGCTGGGCGTTCCGATCGTCACCGGGCCGCACATTTTCAACGCCGCGGCGATCTACGCTCATATGTTCATCGAGGTCGCGGCGATCGAAACGCCTGACGCCGCGATCCTGACCCGTGATCTGCGCGGCCTGCTTACGCAGCCGCTGATCGCCCGCCGCATCGGCGAGGCCGCCCTGACCTACGCCGAGCGCCAAGGCGCGGCGCTGGACGAGGCGCTGGCCCTGCTCAAGCCGCTGCTGCCCGCATGAAACTCTCCACCCCTCGTTGGTGGTATGTGCGCGAAGGCGCGCCGGCCCCCGTCACCCGCATCCTGCTGAAGCCGGTCTCCTGGATCTGGGCGGCGGTCACCGCGCGGAAGATCGCCCGCGCGACCCCGGTCGATCCGGGAGCGCCGGTGATCTGCGTCGGCAACCTCACGGTCGGCGGCACCGGCAAGACGCCGGTGGTTCGCGAACTGCTGCGCCGGTTGCCGAACGCCCATGGCCTCTCGCGCGGCTATGGCGGCTCGGAGGCGGGCCCGCTGCGGGTCGATCCGCGCGTCCATGGGGCCGGTGAGGTCGGGGATGAGCCGCTGATGCTGGCTGGCGAGGCCCCGATCTGGATCGCCCGCGACCGCGTCGCCGGCGCCACCGCCGCGGCGAAGGCCGGCGCGAAGGTCATCGTCATGGACGACGGCCACCAGAACCCAAGCCTCAAGAAGGCCCTGACCTTCGTGGTGGTCGATGGCGAGACGCGGGACGACGCCTGGCCGCTGGGCGACGGGTCAGTGTTCCCCGCCGGGCCGCTACGCGAGCCGCTCGAGGTCGGGCTCGCTCGCGCCGACGCAGTGATCCTGATGCTGCCGGCCGACCTGGCCGAGCCCGATCCCGCCTTGGTCCGGGCCCTGATCAAGAAACCGATCCTGATCGCCCGGCTAGATCCCGCCGCCCCGCCGCCCGCCGGGCCGCAGGTCGGCTTCGCCGGGATCGGCATGCCCTGGAAAGTCGAGCGCGCGCTGAAGGCCGCCGGCTGCGAGTTGGTCGACTTCGCCAATTTCCCGGACCACTTCGCCTATGACGAAGGGACGCTGAAGATGCTGGCCGAGCGCGCCGAGCAGTTCGGCGCCGGCCTGGTCACCACCGAAAAGGACTGGGTGCGGCTGCCCCCGGCCTGGCGCGAGCGCATCCACGCCTGGCCGGTGCGCGCGGTCTTCGAGGACGAGGCCGTGCTGGAGCGGATGCTGGCGCCGTTCGCCTAGAACGGCGGCTGCACCGCCGCGGGCGGGGCGACTGGCGGGACGGGTTCTGTGACCGGCGCGGCTGGCGCCACAGGCGGTGCCTGGCCATCAGTCGGCGGGACCGCCCCGTCCACCGGCGGAACCGCCAGCGGATCGATCTCTTCCACCGGCGCGGGACGCGGCGCGACCGGCGCGACGCCAATCTGACGACCGTTCACTCGCACCGCGCCACGGTTCATGGCGAACCGCGCGAAGTCGCGCCAAATCTCGGCGGGGAGCCCTGCCCCGGCGACGCCGTTCATCGGACTGTTGTCATCATTGCCGACCCAGACCCCGATGACCATGTCGCCCACGAACCCGACGAACAGCGCGTCGCGATAGTCCTGGGTCGTGCCGGTCTTGCCGTAGGCGTACTGCGAGACGTTGGCGACATTCCCGGTCCCGAACGTCACCGCGGCCCGCAGCAGGTCCAGCAGCCCGTCGCGCTCGGCGCGCGGCAGCTGACGGGTGGGCGGCACGCGCACCTGCGGCACGCCATACGGCGTCACCGGGAACTGGCCCGCCGCCACGCCCGCATAGCCGGCGGTCAGGTCGAGCAGGGTCATCGGCGTCGTGCCGAGCGCCAAGGTCAGGTCGTTGGGAAAGTCAGCCTCGACGCCCATATCCTCGGCCGCCTTGACCACGGCGGCGCGGCCGACCTGCTGGGCCAAGCGCGCAGCCGCCACGTTCGACGAACCGGCGAAGGCGTTGCGCAGGCGGATCTCGCGGTTGGCGTAGTGGCCCTCGTGGTTCTTCGGCGACCAATCGGCGATGGTCAGCGGCGCGTCGAGCACAAGGCTGTCTGGCGTCATGCCATTGCGCAGCGCCGCCTGGTAGACGAACAGCTTGAAAGCCGAGCCGGGCTGGCGCTGGGCGTCGGACACGCGGTTGAACTGGCTGATCTTGTAGTCGTCGCCGCCAACCATCACGAGCACCCGGCCGTCCGGCCGCATGGCCACCAACGCCGCCTGGGTGGCGTGCAGATAGCCGCCGTGACGCTTCAACGCCTGGCTGATGATGCGTTCGGCCTGAGCCTGCAGCACCGAGTCCAGCGTCGTCGGCACAAGCACTTCGCCATAGGCGCTCTCGAACGCCTGACGAGCCTGGGGCGAGACCCAATCCGCGAAGTAAGTCCCGACCGGCAGCTTCTCACGCCCCTGGCGCACGCGAACATTGCGGGCTGCCCGGGCCTGTTGCGGCGTGATGAGCCCGACATCGACCATGGTGCCCAGCACGACTTCCGCGCGCTCGCGGGCGGCGGGCAGATCCTCAGTCGGCGCCAGGCGCGAGGGCGCCTTGACCATGCCGGCCAGCATGGCGGCTTCGCCGATGCTCAGGGTTTCCGGCGTCTTGTCGAAGTAGTGCTTGGCGGCCGCGCGCAGGCCGAACACCCCATCGCCGAAATAGACCGTCGACAGGTAGCGCGAGAGGATTTCGTCCTTGGAAAGCCGGGCTTCCAGATAGAGGGCGATCAGCGCTTCCTGGGCCTTGCGGCGCAGGCTGCGCTGGCTGCTCAGGAAGGCGTTCTTGGCCAGTTGCTGGGTGATCGTCGAACCACCCTGCTGAACCTCGCCCTCGCCGACATTGCGCTGGAGCGCGCGTGCGATGGCCCGGAAGTCGAGGCCGATATGGCTGTAGAAGCGCCGGTCCTCGATGGCGACGAATGCGCCAGGAACATGCTTGGGCAGCTTGCTCACATCGACCGGCTGTTCCTTGTAGGAGCCCCGCCGGGCGAAGGGTTTGCCGTCGGCGGTGACCAGGATCAGGGTCGGATTCGGCAGGGGCTCGAGCGCCCGCCCGAGCGGCAACGACCAAACCATGAAGACCACGAGCGCCACGGCCAGCAGCACCACGCCGCCGGCGATCTGCCAGGGCCTGCGAAGCCAGAAAGGCCGCTTGGCGGCGGCCACGTCCGTCGGCGCGCGCACGCTCGCTGGTGCGCCGGTAGGGTCGGTCATGAAATTGCGTGCTCGGACTTTGGCGACGTGTGATGGGCCCTATTGGCCGTCATCGCACGCCGCCGAGCCGGTTTCTAGGCCCCGGCCTTCTGAGCGTAGGTCCAGGCCGATTTCGCCAGCAGCGGAACGCGCTCGGCCATGGCGGCTGCTTGCGGGCTGTTGGCGGTGCCGTCGCGCACCCGTCCGACGATCCCCTGACAGATCCCGGCCAGCCGGAACATGTTGTACGAGAAGAACCAGTCGAGGTCGTGCAGGCCGGTCCGGCCCGTCAGTCGGCAGTACTCGGCGACATATTCGTCGATGCTCGGGATGCCGTGCGCCTTGAGGTCGGGGATCTGCGAAACCCCGCCGTTCACCCAGTTCATCAGCAGATAGGTGAAGTCGGCCAGCGGCTCGCCCAGGGTCGAAAGTTCCCAGTCGAGCACGGCGATGACGCGCGGCTCGGTCGGATGCAGGACCATGTTGTCGAGACGATAGTCGCCGTGAACGACCGACGTGCGCTCCTGGGCCGGCAGGCTCTTGGGGAGCCATTCGATCAGGCGCTCCATCTCTTCCAGATGGGTGGTTTCCGAAGCCTTGTACTGCTTGGTCCAGCGGTCGACTTGCCGGCCCATATAGTTGCCGGGCTTGCCGTAGTCGCCCAGGCCGATGGCCTCATGGTCGGTGTTGTGCAGATCGGCCAGGGTCTTGAGCTTGGCCATGAAGATGGCGTGACGCTCGGCCGGCTCGTACTGCGGCAGTTGCTGGTCCCAGAGGATCCGGCCCTCGACCATGTCCATGACGTAGAACATCGTGCCGATGACGCTGTCGTCGGTGCAAAGCCCGTAGGAGCGCGCCACCGGGAAGCCGGTGGGATACAGGGCCGAGATCACCTTGTATTCGCGATCGACCGCGTGGGCCGAAGGCAGCAGCTTGCCCGGCGGCTTGCGCCGCAGCACGTACTTCTTGGTCGGGGTGACGAGTTGGTAGGTCGGGTTCGACTGGCCGCCCTTGAACTGGCGCACTTCCAGCGGGCCGGCGTAGCCCTCGACATTGGCTTCCATCCAGCCCGCCAGCGCGGCCTCGTCGAACCGATGGCTCTCAGCGACTTCCTTGGTGCCGCTGTTCAGCTGCTCGCGCTGTTGCTCCGCGGTGTCGACCATGGCGCTCCCCTTCAATCTCGTACGCTTGTTTGAACCACCATACCGAGACGCCCGCCTAGGGAGCAAGGCGTCAGGCGCCTTCCAAACCGAAACTTCGAAAATACCTGACGCCGGAAGACCGGCGCAGGCCGGGAAATCTACCGCGCGCCCAGGGCCCGCCAACCGATGTCCGTGCGATGGAAACCGCCCGGCCAGTCGATTTTCTCGATCGCCGCATAGGCCTTGTCACGTGCTTCCTGCAGGGTCGCACCACGCGCGCAGACGTTCAGGACGCGACCACCTGCCGCACGCAAGGTTCCGTCATCGTCGCGCGCGGTGCCGGCGTGGAAGACCACCACGCCGTCGCCGAAGTCCTGCTCGGCCCCACGGATGATCGAGCCGCCCACCGGGCTTTCCGGATAGCCGTCGGCCGCCAGCACCACGCAGATCGCCGCGTCGTCGCGCCAGACCGGCGCCGGCATCTGCACCAACGTGCCATGCGCGCAGGCGATCAGGTACGGCACCAGGTCGCTTTCGAGCCGCAGCATCAGCACCTGGCACTCGGGATCGCCGAAGCGGACGTTGAACTCGACCAGCTTGGGGCCGTCCTTGGTCGCCATCAGTTCGACGAACAACGCACCCTTGTAGGGCGCCCCTTCCGAGGCGATGCCGGCGAAGGCGGGCTCGGCGAGCCGCAGGCGCGTCTGCTCGATTAGTTCGGGCGTGAACACGGGCGCAGGCGAATAGGTGCCCATGCCGCCGGTGTTGGGGCCGATCTCGCCGTCATAGGCGCGCTTGTGATCCTGGGCCGAGCCGAAGACGATCGAATCCTTGCCGTCGCAGAGCGCGAACAGCGAGCCGATCTCGCCCTCCAAGAACTCCTCGATCACCACCCGCGCCCCGGCCGCGCCGAACCGCCCGCCCAGGGCGTCGTCGATGGCGGCTTCGGCTTCGGCCCGGTCCTGAGCAATGACCACGCCCTTGCCCGCCGCCAGACCGTCGGCCTTGATCACGTAGGGCGGCTGGAAGCCGGCCAGCGCGGCCTTGGCTTCATCGGCGCTGTCGCAAACCTTGTAGGCCGAGGTCGGCAGCCCGTGGCGATCGGTGAACGCCTTGGTGAAGGCCTTCGAAGACTCCAGTTGTCCCGCGGCCGCAACCGGCCCGAAACAGGGAATGGCCGCGGCGTTCAGGGCGTCGGCAAGTCCGGCCTCGACCGACACCTCGGGCCCGATCACCACCAGATCGGCGACGATCTCCTGGGCCAGCGCCACCAGGGCCGGAACGTCCGTGGCCTTGACCGCCCGAAGTTCACCCAGCGATGCCATGCCTGGATTGCCAGGCGCCATCACCAGACGCTTCACCAGCGGCGAGGCCGCGATCTTCCAGGCCAGCGCATGCTCGCGCCCGCCCGAGCCGACGAGAAGAATGTTCATGGCCCCGCCTTTCGCGCGAGCGGGCGCGGCGGTCAAGAAGCCGCGCTCGCCTCAGTGCGCGGGGCCGGCGGCCAACCATCGGCGAACGACGCCCGCGGCGCGTTCGGAGGCCTTGATGTCCGGGCGGCTGGGCGGGGCGGTGACTTCCAGGACCACGCCGTCCGGGTCCTCAAAGTAGATCGACTGCTGGCCGCCGTGGTCTTCTTCCCAAAACCGAACGCCCGCCGTCCGCAGTGTCGTTCGCCAGCGGGCGAGATCGGCGACCGCGTCGGTGGCCATGGCGTAGTGGCGGGCGTCGTTGGGCAGATCTCTGTAGTCGGGCGCCGGAGCGCCCCGAAGTTCGACCAAAACGATCTCGCCGCCGCCCGGCACGGCGAAGATCATCATCAGCCAAGGATAGGCGCCCCAATCATCGCCTTCGTGCGCGTCGATCAGCGGCAGACCGACAATATCACGATAGAAGGCCAAGCTTGCGCCGGCGTCGCGGACGGGAAAAACGACGTGATCCAACCTGAGCATGGAGCGCTCCTTGAAGGAGCCCCAGTATATCAGGCGTCGGGTCAGTGTCCCCAGAACCGCCAGCCCAGGTCGGCCATTGCGACCGCGGCCTTCAAGACCGGCATGGTGGGCAGGAGGACGAGATCGGCCTCAGTAATCCGCCAGATCACAGCGCCGCCGACGAAGAACAGGCCAAGCACGACCGCCGCCGTCCCAAACCCGACACTCATCGTCCATCGGTCGTTGCGCGGCGGCATACCAGCTTCCCCCGAGGCTCAGCCTCAACTCCAAATACGGAAGTGCTTCGAGAGCTTCAACCCCTGCCGCTGGTAGTGCGAACCCTGGTCGCCATAGAGCCGCGACGGCTTGGCGGTAAGCGGCTCGTAAACCAGGCGCGCGACGGTCTGGCCGTCCTCCAGCAAGAAAGGCGTCTCGTGGCTACGCACTTCGAGCACGCCGCGCGATCCCACGCCGCCCGCCTCTTCAGTGCCGAAGCCCGGATCGAAGAAACCGGCATAGTGCACGCGGAACTCGCCGACCGACGGATCGATCGGCGTCATTTCAGCAGCTTCCATCACCGGGATCTCGACGGCTTCCTTGGAGGCGAGGATGTAGAACTCGCCCGGATCGAGCAATAGCTCGCCACGGCGCGGGATCAGCGGCTCCCAGAAGTCCTTCGGATCGTGGCCATCTACATGATCCATGTCGACGACGCCGGCGTGGCGCCGCGCACGGAAGCCGGCGATGCCGTCGGAGAGATCCACGCCGACGCTGCGGATCGACAGTTTCGGCGGATCTCCGCGCTTCAGGCGGAGCTGGTTCAGGCGCGTATTGGTCCGCACGAGGATCGAGAAAGTCTGGGGCGCGATCTCGATATAGGTCGGCCCGACATAACCCTCGGAGACGTCGTCGAACGCGACGGAATTGTTGGTGAGCAACCGCACGAAGACATCGACGCGGCCGGTCGAGCTCTTCGGGTTAGCGCGCGCCGAAATGCCCTTCGGTAGAGCCAGGGCTTCCTGCAGTTCGGCGATGTAGACGCAGCCGCGCTCCAGCACCGCGCCCTTGGTGAGATCGAGCTCGTGCATCGCCACGTCTTCCAGGCGCTGCGGCACGGTGCGGCCAAGTCCAGGCAGGAACGAGGCCCGCACCCGCCAGGCGCGCGCGCCCAGTCGCAGATCGAGGCTCGCCGGCTGGACCTGGTCGAGATCAAAGGTCTTGGCGGACGTGATGGCGCCGGACGCGATCAGGTCATCAATGGATTGGCAGGGCAGAATGCCGGAGGAACTGCTGGACGGGGCGTCGATCATCGCCGCGACACTCGCCGCCCATCGCGCGTCTGGCAAGGCTTAGCCGCCGGGCAGCTGCAAGCTGCGTCAGATTTTCCACTGTGGCGGCGGCCCGAGCTGGGGTTTAGAAGGCCCTGCCTCTGTTGGAAGGATAAGAACATGGCCGAAGACCCGCGCGATTGGCAGCAGGAAACCAAGCTGGTGCGCGGCGGTATGGCCCGCTCACCCTATGGCGAGATGTCCGAGGCGCTCTTCCTCACCCAGAGCTTCTCCTACGACACCGCCGGCGCGGCCGATAAGCGGTTCTCCGGCGAGGAGCCAGGGTTCATCTACCAACGCTTCGGCAATCCGACGACGCAGATGTTCGAGGACCGCCTGGCCCTGCTGGAGGGAGCCGAGGCCTGCCGCGCCACGGCCTCCGGCATGGCCGCTGTGCATGTGGCCCTGCAGGGCCTGGTGCGGGCCGGCGACCACATCGTGGCCGGCCGCGCGTTGTTCGGCTCCTGCCGCTGGATCCTGTCGGAATGGATGCCGCGCTTCGGGGTCGAGGTCACCTATGTCGACGCCACCGATCTCGCCGCCTGGAAGAACGCGGTGCGGCCCAACACCAAGGCCTTCCTGGTCGAGACCCCGGCCAATCCGTTGCTGGAAGTGACCGACGTCGCGGCCGTCGCCGAGATCGCTCACGTCGCCGGCGCGAAGCTGGTGGTCGACAATGTCTTCGCGACGCCGATCTTCCAGAAGCCCTTGGCGCTCGGCGCCGACATCGTCGTCTATTCGGCCACCAAGCACATCGACGGCCAAGGCCGGGTGCTGGGCGGCGCCATCCTGGGCGCCGAGCCGCTGATGACTGAGTCCTACAAGGAAATTCTGCGTCACACCGGACCGGCGCTGTCGCCGTTCAACGCCTGGGTCCTGTTGAAGGGCCTGGAAACGATGGAGCTGCGGGTCACGCGGCAGACCGAGAACGCCGCCAAGATCGCGGACGTGATTGGCGCGCACGCCAAGACCCGGACCGTGCTCTATCCGGCTCGCGCGGACCACCCGCAGGCCGAGATCGTCGCCAAGCAGATGAGCGGCGGCGGCACTGTGGTGGCCTTCGACCTCGGCAGCCGAGAGGCAGCCTGGCGGTTCCTCGACGCGTTGGACATCGTCGACATCTCCAACAACCTCGGCGACGCCAAGTCGATGGCGACCCACCCGTCGACCACGACCCACCGCTCGATGCCCGAAGAGCAGCGGCTTGAAATCGGCCTGACCGAAGGCTGGGTGCGGATGAGCGTCGGCCTGGAGAGCGTGATTGACCTCACCCGCGATGTGAGCCGAGCGCTCGACGGCGCCTGAACCGGCTCGACATCCCAACCCAAGTTCAACAAGCCCCCTGTCTGCAGCAGGGCGCTTGTTGCCTTGTCTCTAAGGAGTGCGCGCTCCGCAGGACGGCGGAGCGCAGCGCAGGTTAGCGGCTGACCCGCGTGGTGACGCCGTCGGACGTCACGCGCACGCGATCTCCGACGCGGAAATCATCGACGCCGCCCGGTTGGACCACAGCCACGTTGTTGCCGTTGTCGAGCTTCACGGTCAGTTCGAGACCAGGCGTGTTCTGCGAGCCCTGAATGGCGCTGCCGATCGCGCCGCCGGCCACCGCGCCAGCCACCGCGCCAGCCGCGTTCGCGGCGGTGCCGCCGCCAAGTTGGCTGCCGGCCAGACCGCCGAGCGCCGCGCCCGTGCCGGTGCCGACCCAGGTGCTGTCGGGACGGATGTTCACCGGGCGAATACTGAGGATCGATCCAAACTCCACCGACTGAGCGCGCATCGTCTCATTACGGCCGAAAGAATTGGCTGTCGGCGTCGCTGTACACCCAGCGACGAGAAGTCCCGACACCAGAGCAGGGATCAAGAAAATGCGACGGTCATTAAGCATCATATTGGCTCTCCAAGAGCTTCGCGACCCTATCGTCGCGTAACATTTCCCCGACTGACTGAAATGGCTACACCACAATCATAGGTCGTCAAGGGTCGAATTTCGATCAATGCCTGCCCCAAACAGGCCGGGCCTGAGCATGACAATCTCCCGTCAAACTCTGCCTGATCGTGGAAAACTGAATACAGATCAGAGCCTTCCGCGACGAACCAAGGGTTTCACCTGACGTAGGGGCCGCAAGGCGAACGCAGCTTCAGCGATCATCGCCTCGTCGACACGTCTTCCCTTACCGGCTGGTTCCGATCATGCTCGCCCATGCGGCGAGTAGTCGCCAAAAGACAAGCCAAGGTACGGGAGAAGCCAATGGCGGTTTTCAGGTTCTCATCCGACAACTCTGCAGCCGAGCCCGTATGGGTTCGCGCGCTCCTCGGGGGCGTCCTGCTCCTGGGCGGGATTTTCGTGTTGGCCGACATCATGCTGGTCAAGACCGTCAGCGCCCTGGTCATCGGCGGGGCCGCTGTTGTCGCCGGCCTGTTCGAAGTCATCCACGCCTTCTGGACCAAGGGCTGGGCCAGCGCGACGCCGCGCATCCTGCTCGGATTCCTCTACGTGGTGTTCGGGGTCGTGCTCATCACCCAACCGGCTTTCCGGGGCGTATTCCTGACCTACGCCCTGGGGTTCGCGCTGGTGCTGTCGGGGCTCGTCCGCCTGCCTGTAGGCTTCCGGCTCCGCACGTCGCTCGGACGACTGCTGATCATGTTGTCCGGCGCGTTCGGCATTGCCGCCGGCCTGATCATACTGAGCGGGTGGCCGGTCTCGGGCATCCAGGTGATCGGCGCCCTGCTGGCGATCGACTTGATCTCCCAGGGGCTTGGCTGGCTGGTCGTCGCCTGGCGGCGTGGACCAGGCCTGTCCTCCAGCTTCTAGGCCGGCTTGGCGGGCCGCCAAAAGCCCGCCAACTCCGTAGCTTTACTTAGGGGACGCTCCGGAATTTTGGCCCCGTCCCCCGGGGGCTAGCTTCGAGATCAGCCGATGGAGGGCGTGATCTTGATGCATATGGTCAATGAGTTTCGCGCCACCGCGCCCGGCGAACCGAACCAGCCCACCGACCTCATGGCGGCGATCGGGGTTCGCATGGCCTTCGCCAAGGACGAGGAGATCTACGGCCAAGGCGAGACGACGGATTTCGTCTACCGTGTTGTGCGCGGCACGGTCCGAACCTCCCACTTCATGGCCGATGGTCGCCGCCCAATCGGCGACTTCTACTATGACGGCGAACTCTTCGGGCTGGAGACCCGCGCCCAGCATGGCCTCACGGCCGAGGCCTTGAGCGACTGCATCGTCCTGGTGGCCAGCCGCAAGGCGCTGATCGCCGCGGGCGGGGACGAAGAACTGCGACAGTTGATCTGGAAAGCGACCGTGCGCGACCTCGATCGCGCTCGCGAGCATCTGAGCCTGCTCGTCCGCAAGAGCGCCTCGGAACGGGTCGCCAGCTTCCTGATGGGCCTGGCCGACCGCTGCTGCGACGAGATCGTGGAGTTGGCGATGGGGCGGCAGGACATGGCCGACTATCTCGGCCTGACCATCGAGACCGTCTCGCGGATGATCACCCAACTGCAGTCGGCGAAAGTCGTTGAGTTCAAATCCTGCCGACAATTCCGCATCGCTGATCGCGACGCCCTGCTGACCATGGCCGCCGGCTAGGCGCTCACCGCCCCACACGGCGATCCGCAAATCTTCACGCGACCTCGGCCTGCGACCGCTTGCGGCCGTCCAGGCGCGCGGCAGGCGCCGGACGCCACCGTACCCTCAGTGCGTTTCGGGCCGATCCAACGGATCCTCGATGAGGATGCGCGAGGCGTCGCCCATCGGGTCGTCATACTGACCGCTGCGCAGCGTCCACCAGAACGCCCCCAACCCCACCAGCGCGATCATCACCGATAGCGGCGCGAGAAGCATGAAGATGCTCATGATGTTCGTCCTCGTCCGGTCCGGAGCGCATTCAAGGTGACGACCAGCGACGAGCCCGACATGGCCAGCGCCGCGACGAATGGGTTGATGAAGCCGAACATGGCCGCGGGCGCGGCGATGAGATTGTAGAGCGCGGCGAAGGCGAAATTCTCCAACGCACGTCCACGCGCCGAACGCGCCACGTCGAGCGCCGCCACCACCGCGCCCAGCCCTTCGCCAGAGAACACCAGGTCGGCCGCGTTCTGGCTGGCGTCCAGCGCCGAGCCGGGCGCCATCGCGGCATGGGCGTTGGCGAGCGCCGGGGCGTCGTTGAGGCCATCGCCGACCATCAACACCCGGCGGCCGTCGCGTCCTCGCGATGCGATCGCTTCGGACTTCTCCGCCGGCGTAAGGCCGGCGCGCCAAGTCTCGATCCCCAGCGCGCCCGCGACCTTGGCCACCGGCGCGGCGAGGTCTCCAGAGAGGATCTCGACGGTCAGGCCCCGTTGGCGCAGCGCGGCGATGGTCTCGGCCGCGTCGGAGCGGATGGCGTCGGCGAAAGCGAAGCGGATCTTGGTGTCGCCGTCGAAGCCGAACCACAGTTCGGTCTCGCTCGGGGCTGCTCCAGGCACGCCCACGAAGCCGGCGCGGCCCAGCCGGGCGCGGCGGCCGGCGATCCATCCCTCGACGCCCTGGCCGGGGGTTTCGATGACGTCCTCAGCCAGCGACGAAATACCGGCCTGAGACGCCAAGGCCTTGGCCAGGGGATGAGCCGACGCTCTCGCCAGCGGGGCGGCCATGGCGATCGCCTCCGGGATCGGATCGAGCAGGCGCGGACGGCCCTCGGTCAGGACGCCGGTCTTGTCGAACACAACGTGGTCGACCTCGGCCAACCGCTCGAGCGCCGCGCCGGACTTGACCAGCACGCCGCGCCGGAACAACCGCGCCGAAGCGGTGATCTGCACCGCCGGAACCGCCAGGCCAAGGGCGCAGGGGCAGGTGATGATCAGGACCGCGACCGCCCGTAGCAACGCTTCGCGCGGGCCAAGCCCTAGAGCCCAACCGCCCAGAAAGGTGATCGCCGCGGCGCTGTGAACCACGGGCACGTAGAGCGCGGCGGCCTTGTCGGCCAACCGCACATAGAGCGACCGCGATTGGGCGCCGGCCTCGACCAGCCGCGCGATCGCGGCGACAGCGGAGTCTTCCGACCGCGCAGTGGCGCGCAACCGCAAGGTTCCGGTGAGATTGAGCGCTCCGGCGCGGCACACATCGTTGGCGCCGACGCGGACCGGCGCGGTCTCGCCCGTCAGCAGGGCGTTATCGAGTTCGGACCAGCCGCCTTCGATCCGGCCATCCACCGGGATGCGCTCGCCTGGCCGCACCAGCAGCAGGTCGCCGGCCCGGACGTCGTCCAGGGGCGTGCGAAGCTCGACGCCTCCCTCGCCGACCACGACCGCGGCAGGCGCCTGCATGGCCAGCAGATCGGCCGCGGCGCTGCGCGCGCTGGCCCGCAACCGATGGTCCAGCCAACGCCCGATCAGCAATAGGAACAGCAGCGAGACGGCGGCGTCGAAATAGGTGTCCGCGCCGCCGAGCACCGTCTCCACGAAGCTGATTACCAGGGTCAGGATCACGCCGATGGAGATCGGCACGTCCATGTTCGCCCTGCCTTTGCGCAGCGAGCGCCAAGCCGAGGTGAAGAACGGCATGCCGGCGTAGATCGCGCAGGGAGCGGCGATCACCGCGCTCATCCACTGCATCAGGGTCCGTGTCGCCGGGCCCAGTTCCTGGCCGAACAGTCCGGCCCAGATCGGCACCGAAAACATCATTGCGTTGCCGGCCCCGAAGGCCGCGACGCCGAGCGCCATGCTCAGACGCCGGCCTTCGGCGTCATGGGCGGCGATGGCCTTGGCGGGGTCGAACGGCGTGCCCGGATAGCCCAGGTCATCGAGCCGCTCCAGAACCGCGCCGGCGTCGTCGCGCCCACGCTCGAACGCCACGGACAGCTTGCCGGTCGTCAGGTTCAGGCGCGCCGAGGCAACGCTCGGCATGGCGCCGATCTCGCGCTCGATCTTGGAAAGGCACGCCGTGCAGCGCGCGCCCTTGACCAACAGGTCTATCGACGGCCGCCCATCCTCGCCGTCCCGCAGGAAGGCTGAGAAGTCCTGGTGTTCCAGGACCTGCGAGGTCATGGCCATGTGAGTCGGCGCTCCCCTTCAAAGAGCTCTGCGCGCGAGCCCTTGGCGACGAAGTGCAAATCCCAGGCGCCGGAGCCGGGGCCGGCCTTGGCGACGTAGCGGCCCGCCGAGGCCTCGGTGAACTTCAGGCTGATCTGGCCCGCCTGGGTGGCGGGGCGGCGCAGCACGCCCTCGACCTTCAGGCCCTGCAGCGGCTGGCCGGCACGGTCGCGCAGATCGACTTCGACACCCTGCGCCGTGGTCGTCGCCGTCGCGCTCCAACCAAGTTCGGCCTGGGCTCTCCGCTGGGCGACCGTGCGATTGAAGCCCACCCCGTCCTCGTAGGGTGTCTCGGACACCTGCCCCGGAAAGGTGCGATAGGCGGCGACCAGGAAGTAGGCGTTCACCGCGATGATCACCCCGAAAAAGGCGATGACCGCGAGCAGGACATGACGGCCGCTGATACGGAAGCGAGGCTCGGTTGGAGGTGTCATTGGCTGTTCGCAGCTCCGGACAGGAAGGTGGTGTCGGTCCGCGTCTCCTCATGCGACGAGCGCACCACAAAGGTCGCCGGCAGGTTCGGCGCGGTCAGCGCCTCGGGCGGCAGGGTGACGAACACGCGAACGGCGCGGACCTCGTTGGCCGGGACGTCGACCGAGATCGTCTTGGCGGTCACGGCCGATCCTGGCGTCTTCAACACAGCGGCCGGCTGCCCCTCGAGGGCGATCGTCACCCGCTCGGGCTGGAAGCTGCGGTTGGCGACCTTCAGGGTGTAGCCGTTGCGCACGGCCCCATCATGCAGCCGCACGAAGACCGGGTTGCGATCTCGCAGCACGTGCAGATCCAATGTCGTGCGCGTGGCCAGACCCCAGATCATCAGCGCCGACACGGCCGCCAAGGCCACGCCGTAGAACACCGTCCGTGACCGGACCAGCCGATAGACGGCCGGGCGACCGGCGGCGCGAGCCTCGACCGCGGCGTCGGTGTCGTACGCGATCAGCCCGGTCGGGCGATCGACCTTGATCATCACCTCATCGCAGGCGTCGATGCAGAGGCCGCAATTGATGCACTCAAGCTGAGAGCCATCGCGGATGTCGATGCCCATCGGGCAGGCGGTGACGCACTGGTGGCAGTCGACGCAGTCGCCGCGCCCCGCCCAGTCGGTGCCCTTCTTGTGCGCGCCGCGCGGCTCGCCTCGGTCATGGCGATAGGTGACCTGCAGCGAATTGGTGTCGAGCATCGCGCCCTGGATGCGCGGCCACGGGCACATGTAGACGCAGACCTGTTCGCGCATCATCCCGGCGAAGACGTAGGTCGTGAAGGTCAGCAGGGCTGCAAAGACGTAGCCGGTGATCGGCCCCTGCCCGATCCAGAAATCGTGCAATAGGCTGGGCGCGTCGTGGAAATAGAAGATCCAGGCGCCGCCGGTGGCGAAGGCGATCGCCAGCCAGACCGCGTGCTTGCCGACCTTCCGCCAGGCCTTGTTGAAGGACCAGGGCGCCGCGTCGAGCCGCATGCGGGCGTTGCGGTCGCCCTCGAACATCCGCTCGACATAGATGAACAGGTCGGTCCACACCGTCTGCGGGCAGGAATAGCCGCACCACAGCCGGCCAAACAGCGCCGTGACCAGGAACAGGGCCAACGCCGCGATCACCAGCAGGCCGGTGATGAAATGCACCTCCTGCGGCCAGAGCTGGATGTCGAAGAAATAGAAGCGCCGGCCGGCGAAATCGACCAGCACCGCCTGGTCGGGGAGGTTTCCCGGCCGCGACCAGCGGATCCATGGCGTCACGTAGTAGATCGCCAAGGTGGCGATCAGCACCGCCCATTTGATCGCCCGCCACCGGCCATGGACCAGCTTCGGATAGATCGGGGTGCGCGGCTTGTACAAACCGCCACCCGGGCCTCCGCTGGCGCGGACCCGGGCGGCGGCCGAGACAGGACCCTTACCGGTGGGGGCCGGCTTGGAGGGCTGGGTCCGGTCTATGACGACAGTCATGGCGCTCTATTGCCCCCCGGCGTTGGCGTGGATGTAGACGGCAAGAGCCTTCAGGGTTTCGGGATCGAAGCGGTTCTTCCAAGACGGCATGACGCCGCCCTTCCCGGCCCAGATCTGGCCGCGGATATCCTCGCGCGAGGAGCCGTAGAGCCACTCCTGATCGGTCAGGTTCGGCGCGCCCTTGGTCTGGTCGCCCAGCCCGGCCACGCCGTGGCAGGAGGCGCACTGCTCCGCATAGGTCGGCGCGGCGCGCGCGACGGCGGCGGCGTCGGCCTTACGCCGCGAGAGCATCACCACGTACTCGGTCAGGTCCGAAATCTGCGCCGAGGTCAGCATCTGGTCGCGACCAAATGCGGGCATCTGCGAGAAGCGGGTGTCCGGGTCGTTGGAGCGAATTCCCACCTCGATGGTCCGGTGGATGTCGCTCAGCGATCCCCCCCACAGCCACACGTCGTCGCGCAGGTTGGCGTAGCCCTTGGTCCCGACGCCGCCGGTGCCGTGGCACGTCGCGCAGTTGTCGCCGAACACCGACTGGCCGATCGCCTGGGCGTAGGCCTGGAGTTCAGGATCGGCCTCGATCTCTTCGAGCGAAGCCTTTTGCAGCTTGGCGGCCTGGGCGCCGCGAAGATCCTTCAAGCCCTGAAGCTCGCGCACCACGTCGGCGCGGTCCGATTGCCCGAGGATACCTTTGGTGTAGCCGCTGACGCCGGGCCAGGCCGGCATCAACACCCAGTAGACGATGGCCACCACGATCCCGGCGTAGAAGACATACAGCCACCAGCGCGGCAGCGGATTGTCCAGTTCGCGGATGCCGTCCCACTCGTGACCCGTGGTCTCGACGCCCGTGACCTCGTCGGTCTCACGCTTCGACATCGGGGGCCTCATTGTCTTGCAGGGGAAGGTTGGCGAGGCGCTTGAACGCGGGGCCGTTGCGGGGCCACAGCGCGTAGGCCACGCCGCAGGCGAAGATGGCGGTGAAGTAGATCAGCCCGCCCTGCTGGGCGAAGCGCGCCACGGTTTCGTAGGTCAGCTCGCTCATCGCCGGTTCTCCGGCGCTTCAGCCTGGTAGGTCGAGAAATCGACCAGCGTGCCGAGCATCTGGAGATAGGCGACCAAGGCGTCCATTTCGGTCAGGCGATCGGGATCGCCGTCGAAATCGCGTTGCAGGACCTTGCCGCCATAGCGGTTCTGGAACTTGGTCGGCGCGGCGAAGGGATCGGCCTGGGTCTCCAGGTCCTCCTTGGCGTTGTCGATCATGTCCTGGGTGTAGGGCACGCCCACCCGAGTCATGGCGCGGATCTTGTCCTCGATCGCCCGATAGTCGAGCGTCTTCTTGGCCAGGAAGGCGTAGGGCGGCATGACCGATTCCGGCACCACCGAGCGCGGGTCGATCAGGTGATCGGTATGCCAGCCGTCGGAATACTTGCCCCCGACGCGCGCCAGGTCAGGCCCGGTGCGTTTCGACCCCCACTGGAACGGGTGGTCGTACATGCTCTCGGCCGCCAGGCTGTAATGGCCGTAGCGTTCGACCTCGTCGCGCAGCGGACGGATCATCTGCGAGTGGCAAGTGTAGCAACCCTCGCGGATGTAGATGTCCCGGCCTTCGAGCTCGAGCGGGGTGTAGGGCCGCACGCCCTCCACCTTCTCGATGGTGCTCTCCAGATAGAAGAGCGGGGCGATTTCCACGATGCCGCCGATCGAGACGACGATCAGGATGGCGATGACGAGCGGCAGCGAATGCCGTTCAAGCTTGGTGTGATGCTTCCACATGATGTGCTTAAGGCCCCTACTCGGCCGCGATGAGCGCGGGCGCGGGCGCCGCCAGGCTCTGCGCGCTGGGCGCGGAGCTGGGCATGCGGACGGTGCGCCACAGGTTGTAGGACATGATCACCGCGCCGGAGAGGTACATGAGACCCCCGATGGTGCGGATGACGTTCTCGATGTGCTTGGCCGCGACGGTCTCGACGAAGGAGTTCGCGAGGAAGCCTTGGGGCGTGTATTCGCGCCACATCAGGCCTTCCATGATGCCGGAGACCCACATCGCGCAGATGTAGAGAAGGATCCCGAGCGTCGCGATCCAGAAGTGCCACTCCGCCAAACGGTTGGAGTAAAGCCGATCCTTCTTCCACAGCCACGGAACCAGGCAGTACATCGCCCCGAAGGAGATG